>Ga0209629_10000373_pt1 | contig 23816 bp, 16 predicted proteins | sample TergutCu122P5_FD_187286 | JGI IMG/M metagenome (GOLD analysis project Ga0209629, IMG submission 187286) | Cubitermes ugandensis P5 segment gut microbial communities from Kakamega Forest, Kenya - Cu122 P5 (SPAdes) (version 2) | ecosystem: Host-associated > Arthropoda: Insects > Digestive system...
TCTTCTTGCTCATGCGATTGAGGACTCCACCGATATCTTCGGAATTTCGGGGGGGGGTTTGAACACCCCAAACCACCCCCCTCGGTACGCCACTGACACAAAGCATGTAAGATTCTATCTGCCTTTATCAATCAGTGTCACTGTTTCCATCTTTACAGTCAGTGCCCCTCACATTAACTCTTAACATTCTGATCCCCTTAACTGCCATTCCACAACATATCATCAGTCCCATCCATTCCATTGGATATACAGCACCTCTTAAAACCCTTCAAAATCACTTCTGGTGATATGTGCTGCCATGTTGTTGTGGTCCACACTGACTGAATAATACATTTATATTTCTTGGTTTGTAAAGTTACTTAAACCCATGAAGAAGATTCACAGTCTTCCCCTATATTGAGTTAGTGGTGTTAAGAATTTTACATACATGTGTTCTGGAATTTTGTGTTGTGTCTGTGGTCTGATCAGTTTACGTTCGTGGCTAATGTATGGTTTTTAATATGTGGATTGGACCAGATTTTATTTTTTAGTCTTGTATTTAATTTTTCAATATCCATTTTCCTTTTACTACCCTTGGACTTGATTTGTTCTCAGGTGCATACCATAACAAGTTACTGTGTCTATAGTGTGCAGTGATTGAGAATAGCTCAATCTCAGTATTTCATCAGATTAGTTGCTTCTTGGCTTTAAAACAAATGAACTGGCTTCCAAAACATCGTGCTTCTTTAAAAAATTATACGATACAAAAAGTCCCAAAAAATATTGTGTCAGTTAACATCAGTCATACTTTGTTCTCTCTTTTTGATTTGTTGACCTTTGGAGATGGTACCGATTGGTTGTCCCGAAATGTCAGTAAGGAATCACCACTGTACACTGCATAATATCCCAGAAGAGCACTGATCTCGCATGATGATTTGACGATGCAGCCCTTGGTTTGGCTCTGCATAGTCCAGTTCAGAGCAATCTGGTCTGGCGTATTCCAGTTTGGCGCTTTGGACACAAATTTAAGATGTCACATGTTTAAGTACCAAATTTCAGGAAAAAACCTCATCTTGCATTCGAGTAGTACAATAGTACTGTCATGGCTATTACAAACACAGTACTCAACATATACATTATTTATTCCATCACCTGTATTTTAGTGAAGCTTGTAAATATGATATCTTGAGTGACCTGATTCTATATCCTTCAATAAAATTTTTTCTGTTCACTTAAGTTTTGAAACATAGGAATCCATATTTAACTATGAATTTGTGGAAAAACTTGAGCCATATTGGAAACCAGCATTATCATCTGTCTACCTGTAAGTGGCTTTTTAATGTCAGAATTTTCATTGTGACAGAAGCATTTTCATCAAAACTGTCACCATGTTTCCTTATGCAAGTACACTTGCATTCTTTTCTGATGTTATGGAAGCTGAGTTCTCTCCATTTTCAGTTGATTTAACAGTTTTCAAAATTAGCCTTATTGAGGACAAAGAGCCAAAATAGTGTAGTCAGTGTAGTGAATAGGTTATTGGCTGAATGTTCAAGGAATCATGATTCAGTTCCCAGCATGTAGGCAAGAGATTTTTCTCTTCTCCAAAGTGTCCAGACTGGCTCTAGGGTTCACCCAGCCTCATGTTCACAGTGCATACTGTAGGTACATGACCTGGCTATAAAGTGACTTGAATTTGAGTTTGAATACACACCTCCATTAATGCCAGGGATAGAAAGACAGTAGTATACCTTTATTCCTCCATATTCCTTCATGTTGTACAGAGGGGCTAATGTACTGGTAACAACCTTACTCCACTTACCACAGCTACTTGTTAGTTGTCTTCTGAAAACAGATTGATGGTCCATCCTTTGCTCTGTACTGAATAAAGCTGTGTGTTACTTAAAATATTTTGTATGGGTTACAATGAAATTCAAGATTTAAATCCCATGTATTTCATGTATGTCACTTTTAAAGACATTTTAAAACACTGCATCATTTATATGCATCCAGCTGCATTGACTGCCCTCTTATCACTTAAAGGTCATGAGCAAGTTGAAGGAAGATGTGTGTGACATCCACGTAAACAACAAACTCTGAGTGACTTCTCCTTTGACCTAGGACATTTATGTAATCAATCAAAACAGTGACACCATTTACATATTGACTTTCTCAATATTCTCTTTCATAAGTCTGTCCAGCAGCAACCATGTATTCAAGCAGCAGGAAACCATAGGAGAGCTGTAATTAGATCTAATATTGGATTAGAAATGATAATGTGAAATGCCACTGGTCTACATATCCTACAATAACTGTAGCACTGATTTTACAAACAAGAGCAATATGGAAAGCTTGGCATTTCAGTGACAATATCAAACTGAAAGGTGATTCATATAGACCAGGTGTTGGCAGCCTTGTAACACTTGTGGGCTGCATATGACTTCCAAACTTCATAACATGGGCTGCTTGTGGAGGATACACTGATAATGAGATAATCAGGACCATTGTGAGAATTAAATGGGAGGTGATGAGACAGCAGATACATACAAACATTCATACATTTATTTTGGAGTAAGAAGTTACATATTTATTTGAAACATACTCCAGTAATATACAAAAATGTTGACCTCACCTTAGTGAACAGGAATGTTTGCAGAGGCATTACACTCTTTTATCACATTCTTCAGTGGGATTTCTGGGGTTGGTTTTCCCTTGCCGATTCTCTGCTATGAACCATATGCAGGAAACATATATTGTAGCATACAAATGTTCATTAGTAAGACAAGAACAAATATTACTGCTTCAAAATTCATGACCAGAGACACAAGTTCACAGATGTGCTACCAAATTCTGTCACTATCTTCTTCATTTACAGGTAGGCTTCTTTACAACTGCAGTACAATTCTGTTGGTGAAGTCTTTATAGTAACAATATTTTGTACTGAGTAATCTACAGATTTCATGTTTTCCATATGCAGTGCAATTGACTGATTATACAGCATTTAATCCAACAAACATTCCTCACTTTACAATGTTCCTCCTACATGTTTTGGCCTCTACATGGCCATCTTCAAGGAGGTCTTTTACAAAGGAATACACAAATGGCAGATTCTGTGAAAGATGTGCATATGTGCAGTCAAAATACAGTGTTTTCAATTAAAATTGCTAAAAGTATTCAAAATATAGACTAATTACAAATATTTTTCATATAAATATATTAAATTTCATGTGAATACCTATCTTTTGTTGCAGACAAACATGTATATGGAAATGTCATTTTCATTCTGGATGATTCATCACTGTGTTGTCCATGGGTGCTTATTGCATGGTGGATGAAATGTAGGAAGCACATCCAAAGTGACAAATGATTAATTGTTGTTGACTGTACAATTGTTGGATTAAATGCTCTCTAATTAGTTGTATACAGTTGCATCTGCACTGGAACCTATCAATGCCAATAGAAAAAGATGTATTTTAAAGCAAAATTATATGAACTCCTGTTTAATTATAGAATCAGTTCCCAGCAGAACTTGTTATGACATCTGCTTGCCTTTAAAAGCTGCCATTTGTTCTGATGTGGTTAATGAATTATACAGTTTGAGTTACCTGTCTGTATTAATGACTTTCCACTGTCTGATAAAAAACTCATGTAAATAATTTACGAGTCTGTAATTCTAATATGCACTAAAAAGGAAAACTCCCTGTAAAATTTCTAAGATGCTCATGAAATATTCTTACACTGATTTTTCCCTTTTAATGCAAAGGACCAGTTCAAAAAATTATTATTAATTTTTAACAATGGAATAAAGCACCAGTACTCAAAAAGAGACTGCATTAAAGTGATGCACTTTGCAATACTTATGATTTAATTCATCTTGTATTGCAACACTGGCACAACCTGTTGGACAAAAATAAGTCTTGGTTTCTTCATGCATTCACAGAAACCCAAATCAACAAAATACCTACATTGTCTTTTGGGGAGGACATTCTAATTGTCTATTGTCAGTCACATATTTTGGCCCATGCGGGCCATTATGAAGTGTCTTCCAGCAACAGAATAAGAAGTATATATTGACAAAAAGGTGCCAGTGGTCGGATTAAAATATATGTATGTTCTAAAATTAAATTTATCTTTACATTAATATTTCAATTGTGGAATGGCTGCTTTTCCTAAAATGACCTTCTAGTTACTGTTGGTTCCACTAGTAACAACACACACAAGCTTGGACATAAAAGGTTTATATAAATTATGTGTTACATACACTATCCTGAAGTACAAGCGTTTTGTCCCTACTACAACCATCTCATCCTCTTAGCTACCTGGCATTCAATTTTTTTTACACACACACACATAAGAGAACAAACTAGCTCAAGTTTTTTCGCATGCTTTATTTCAAGGGAATATTTCACTTGTAGGCTGCATCAGCCAGGCTTAAAAGTACTAGGTCTAGCGCTGACATTTAGGTAATTGGCTTATTAACAATTTTGTTACTTTTACCACACCAGTTTTTGGTAAACTGCAATCTGTTGACTCATGGCAGATACATTTTAACCTCCCAACACACAGCACATGATTCTCTGTATGTCACTTATCTGGAACCTGGAATTCTGTCTGTAACATTACAGGCAGACAATATAGTATACCTCTGTTGCAAGTCAGTATGATTCCTAGCTGTCCATTAAGGCTGGGCCAAAGCAGTCTTTACACAACAGAACAGTAGTCAAGAGTAGTACATCTTCCTCCTCCATCCCATCATAAATCTACAAAAGGGTTTAACATAAAATGTCACAGCAAGACATACCTTCATTACTCCAGAAAACCTATGTGTTTTGAAACCCTGCTGGGAGCAAGTGCCAAATAAACTAATGCCCAAGCTTGACTAATTACCACAATTTATGTGAAAAGCTGGCATACCTGCAAAATGACAATGGTGAGCAAAGGTACAGCCTTACATCACCAAGCTTCAAGCCAAAACCAACAGTAAAAATACAGGTCATATTTCAAACAATGCTGATAAAAGGTGGTGAAATATAGTGTTCCTGCCTGATAAATGTGCAGTCTGGCCGTGAGTATATATTAGCCTTGTACACACTCAGCATAATATACACTGGAAGCCAGACTGCACATTCTTCAGATACCAACACTACACTTCACCACATATGATTTACACATTCTATCAACATTACTTGAAGTGATGTTTGGACACAGCACTTTCAACTCAGGCTTGCATATGTAACATATAATTTATATTATCCTTTCATGTCAAAGCTTATTATGTGTTATTACAAGTGTCACTACATAGTCTCTAGAAAGTCATTTTAGAAAAACGAACCATCCCACCATACAACTTTGAATTTCAAAGTAAAGTTAATTTCAGAACACACAAATAACAGACATTTTAATGAGACCTGTGGCCATTTTTACGTTTTTGTATGCATAGCTGATGTGTTAGTATGTGCTATACTAACTCTTTATACATCTCACATTGTACTCTGCAAGTTTCGTGGTAATAGTCCATATTTGCCAAAACATGTAGGAGACTGATGCACCCTTAGTTTCTGCCTTAAAAACAGTGTTACTTTGTTGATTCTGATTTTTGTAATTAAACAGAGAAATACATGGTAATATACAATGCTACAAGGCTTGTTTACTTTGTTTTCACTTTGTATATCAATGAAATTGTTGAATATGTTCTAGGAGAGTAAAGTAATAAATGCAGTCCAAACTGAAGTGCAGTTATAGAGCATGATCACTTTTATTTGAACACAAATACACAATAAGAGAAGCTAAATCCTGAAGACAAATGAATTTTGTGGTTTTGCACAAGTTATATCATCATCATTAAGTTGGGAGTGACTAGCACTCTCGGAAAGTAGCATAAAAGCCACGTGTAAAAGCAGTACTGTTACTGCCTACAGCAAGAGATTAGTTTTATAAGGTACTCTACCCTTCCCACATAAACTCTGTTGATTTCTTCACAGGATAATTGTTAAACTGCTTTTTGTTTCAGGATGTAATTTGTCACCTATCCTTGTCCAAGGTACTACCAGCACCTTTTCTTGTTTTTGAAGTCCCCTACATTTCATACAAAGTAAACTCTTGCTTTTAAACAATTAACAGCACAATTAACTGTCCATGAATTAGGTGATAAAGGTAAAGATAAAGTTGTCCCATTCCACAAATGAATACAGGGGGTGTAGAAGTGTGGCTCCATTCATTAACCTTAGCACTTTATCGAGATAAGTCGTCAACTCCCCCAGCCACTAGTTCCATAAGTTCTGTTTTGGTGACACTGACTGTTTCTTCTGAGAGGACCAGTGCACTGACATCTAGAGTGCTTACAACCATGGTCAGATAACCTTAGAAGATTTATTCTCTAGGTAAACAATCCTATTCTTTGTGTGTCCTTAGCAGGACTACAACCCAACACTTCACAACTAATATCCATAATGCAGCAGAAGGACCTGTTCCTGATTACTTCCAGCAAAATAGGAAACAAAAGCATGGAAACAGTGACAAGTGTAGTGACCTGTAGGAATGGTGTAAAAAAAAAATAAATTAAGACAACATAACATAATAATGATAGGTGACAGTTTCCTCAGAGCAATCAGGGAAAATGTGGAACTCTCACTAAATAATAAATTTGGCATATATAGTATGGTTAAGCCAGGTTGTGATCTAAATACCCCCTCTAGAATCAGCAAAAAGTGTTTTAGGAGTTTAACCCACAAAGATGTAATCCTCATCTGTAGAGGTTCAAATGACTTTAATTTTGATAAGGATGAAGCAATTATTGATCATATAATGGATTTTATTAAGACAAATAATCACACTAACATTGTACTAGCAAATGTGCCGATCCAATATGATTTATCGTATCACTCACAAGTAAATAAGGGAATAAGATCCTATAACAAAAAACTGATGGAAATTACTAAAGAACATTAGCAGGTAGCATTAATAGAGATAGACATACATAGGAAATATCATACACGACATGGACTACACTTCAATAAGCTAGGTAAATTGCTGCTTACAAATAAAAATAACTCACACAATATACTCAATACTAGGTAATAAGCAAAAGCAAAGTACAGTAATGAGTGAAAAGTATGAAATCCAAGGAGATGAGAATGAAGTTGATGGAAGGAACTCCAATCAAGGAAACAAGGGCATCAGAAACAATGAGGATATAATAAAGTTAACTCAAAATGGTGTAGATAAAAATGGTGAAGAAAGGTTTAACCAGGATGAAGATGAAACAACAAGTGATAATAGTGATGACAAGAATGATGAAGAAAGGTTTAGTCTAATTAATAAGGTGATTTTATCACAGGAACCAGAGTGATGGGGAAAATAAAGGTGTTAATAAGGATAAAACTGTGATTTTTGCACCGGATATTACAGATAATACCCAGTCTGATAGCGTAGATAAGATAACTGAGACTCATAGAACTTCTACAAGAAATAAAAAAAACCCCAAACTCAAGGGGTAATGATTTTTTATGGTGAATAAGGCATACAACTTAAAAAATGATACAAATACAGATAAGCTAACTAATAGTAAAACCTTTTTAAAACATTCCACCAAAATATTAGAGGACTAAAATCAAAAGTGGATGAGTTATCAAACTCCCTTTTTCCAGATTATCCTCATATAATGTGCTTAACCGAACATCACCTGACAGATTATGAAATAGATAATTTACCTATAGATCATTTTAAATTAGGACCCAAATTTTGTAGACATGAGTTCAAGAATGGAGGGGTGTGCATCTTTATTCATGAAGATCTTGAATTCTTCTCTATTTCACTTGATAAATACTGTAAGGAGAAAGATATTTAGGTTTGTGTGGTAAAGTTAAACTTAACTCCCATAAAATTAATCATATTAGCTATTTATAGGTCACTCTTAGGTAATTTTATGATCTTTTTGAAGAACCTAGGCAGTGTCTTGAAAACATGGTATAGCAATAAAACTGAATTCGTGATATGTGGTGATATAAATATTAATTATTTAGAAAACTGTAAAAAAAGGCAACAATTGGACGCAGCTATTACAAACTTATAACCTAACAGGAAAAATATCATTCCCTATGCGTAAAACTAATGCATCCACTACTGCTACTGACAACATATTCATAGCAAGGACTAAAAACTATACTATATACCCCTTTATCAATGGGCTTTCCAACCACGAGGTGCAGATACTAGTGACAGAAAATACTGTTCTTACAAAAAAAAGAAATAATATTACCACAAGGACAGACATCAATAATCAAAGTATACTGCAATTTTAATTACTACTAAGTCACGAAAATTGGGAAGAAATTTTTATGGAGGATGATGCCAACATTTCTTTCAATAAATTTTTAAATACATATTTAAGGATTTTTCATTTCTGCTTTATTAAGAAACGAAAAAACTCCAATACAATTTCTAAACTTTGGTTAACCAAAGGGATAAAAACCTCTTGCATTTGAAAGAGAGAATTATATTTCAAAGCAAGGGACAATAATGATATTGAACATAAGTTATATTATAAATACTATTGTAAAATATTATCCACAGTTATAAAGGAAGTGAAAAAATTATATTATAAAGAAGTTATTACTAAGTCAAAAAGTAAAATGAAAACCACAGGGAATATCATACACAAAGAAAAAGGTAACCTAACCAATGAGAATAACATTAAATTATTAAGCATTAATAATCATATAGTACATAATCCAATAAGCATTACAAATGAATTGAATGATTATTTTTTAAACATAGCAGGGAGTATTAGCTATAAAAGAATATTTAAGTCGACTACAAAATTTATTTAAATACTTCAATCAGCCATTTAAAGATATAAGTTGGCCTTATACAGCCACAAAAGAAATAAACAAAATAAGAGAGTCATTGAAGAGTAAGAATTCAAGTGGGTATGATGAGATTTCAACAAAAATCATAAAAATAAGTAAATCTTTTATAATCTCTCCCTTAATAAATATACGTAAAATTTTTAAACACCAATAGATAAAATATTTGGGGATATTAATAATTGGTTCAAAATAAACCAATTAGTATTAAATTATAACAAAACATATTACTTACAATTCAATATGAAAAACAGTAGGGATTATGATTTGAAACTTAACTACCAGGGTAATTATATCAAAAGCTCTAAAAATACAAAATTTTGGGGTTTGATCATCGATGATTCCCTGTCATGGAAGGCTCACATAAACCAAATGATGTCCATATTGAATTCAGCATGCTTTGTAATCCAGACAATACAAGCTATAATGTCTCAAGAAACTTTAAGAATGGTCTACTTTGCATACGTACATTCAATTATGAGTTATGGAATAATTTTGGGGGGAAACCAACCACATAGTGAGAAAATTCTCAAAATCCAAACGAAGGTGATCAGAATTATTACAAATTCAATAGCTACTCATGTAGGGAATTGTTTAAAAAATTGGAAATATTGCCCTTATCCTCTCAATATATTTTTTCGCTATCAATATTCGTGATAAAAAATAAAGATTTGTTTTCCACAAATTAACAGATCCATAATGTCCACACAAGATTCAAAATCAACTTACATCCACCTATATTTAACAAAGTTCCAAAAGGGAGTGTACTAGTCTGGAATTAAAATTTTGAATAACCTTCCTCACTATATAAAAGACTTAGCTAATGAGATAAAATTGTTTCGGAATGCTTTAAAGAGGTTTTTACTTATAAACTCCTTTTATAATAGTGAAGAACATTTTAATTACCAGAGATAATCTAGTGAAAACTGATAGAAAATTGTAAGCATATTACTGTTACTAGCCATCTATATGTCAGGGGTTTTAGGGGTTTTATTAATTGCATTATTTTATTTAATGCTAAGACTCTCCCACTACCAGTGTATACTATATGTATGTTAGATAGTATGTAAGAGACTACGTCTATATCCACAGGATTGTATCCTAAACTGGATTTATGGAACTGAAATAAATTACAAATTACAAATTACACCAGTGCTGCAGTTTCTACTAGTTTATAATAAATAATACACACAAGCTTTCTTCCAGGTACTGAAGATACATTATTTATGTCCATTGTGAGCATAAACTGTAGTATTCTCACTTTCACTGATCTTTACACTGATTTTGTTTTCTTTTGTACAGATTAATTTAGGAAATGTTCCTGTCTTCACACACATTCAAATATTGCTTTCTGCGAAAGACACACACTGTTTTAAGTTCACACACAATTCAGATCCTTTAGCCTACTAACATAAAGCACATCCATCATGGTGGAGTCCACCTTTAAAAAATGTAATTTCCTATGGAATGACCTAAGTCCCTTACAATCCTGCAGGAAGAGTACAGTTTAAAATATTGTTTTACCCTAATGCATATAAATCATAATGGAATGTCCAAGAATTTTGTAATATGATTACTTAGTAAGGAAAAACTGTTATTACAGCTGCTTTATATATGAAAGATTATGGGTCCAATGTGAGGCCAGCTATTCTGGATGAGATTTTGTGATTCTCCTCAGTCCCCTAGAAGAAATGGCAGGACAGCACATTAAAATAAGCTATGATTTTGTTCCCTGTTTTTCCCCAACCCATCATTGCAGAGGCCCAGGTTCAAACCAAGGCCAGTCCATGTGGGACACATGGTTGATGAAGTGAACTTCAGTTTTCCCCCATCAATAAAATTCTACCAATATTCCATGCTTGTTTTTCATTGATGCTATGTAATCTTACCCACTGACAGCACCATTACATAAAATGTTTCTTTCCATCATTCATCATGATCCCACCATTTGACTAAGCACTACCTCTGCACTACATGAAGTATTATTAGGTAACTATAATGGAATGTGCCAATAGCTCTTAGTTCTGGAAGCTAGTTTCCATTATTATATGCCACCTGATAACACTATGTACTATGTCTGCATTACAGTACTCCAATCAATAAGATGGTCAATCTCATGCCTTTTGAACTGCATAACATTCAGGAATGTCTTCTTGCACACTGGACATGTAATACCAGAAGAAACTTCTGCATGAGTTCTTTCATGATGTTTGAGGATATTTCCTCTTGTGAAATGCTTGTTGCACACACTGCATACATACTGCCGCCCACTATGCTTCTGGAGGTGTTGCCACAAACCAGATCGGCCAGCATAGGATTGGAAGCACAAATGACATGTATACTGTTTTTTTGGGCTTTGATTCATGTTGCACACTTCATTAACGTACATCATACTCTTGCCACCAAAATTACTGTTCAAGGTTATACGTTGTTCTTTCATCTTTACTTTTATTTGTGGTAACTTAACAGGTGTTACCACATTTTTAAAAGCAGGTACTGTTCCACTGTGAGGCATTTCCATGCTTAGATCATTCCTATGTCTCTCTGCTACTTCATTGTATGGTGTATCTTTTGTACTATGGATCTGTATGCCATCACCAATCAAGTTTACTCCAACCCTTTGCTCCCCTTTGATATTCATACTACACCGGTTTACATCAACTGGAATTTCAACACTTGATTCATTGCAGTTCCAAGCAGTATCATGTGCGTAAGACAGCTCATCTGCATTTTCCAACTTTACATTTGCTTGCTGTTCACTGGGGTCAGTTATAATCTGTTGTTGCTTAGCAGAAGCTACATTGAGGGAAGTAAAACAGTCATCATGCTGGCTGAAGTCACTACAGTCGATTATGTTGTCAAATCTTGAAGCCTCATCTTGAAATTCTTTTTTTATCTGCAATTAGTTAGAATTAATATATGGGCAGAACATGTAACACACATGTGGATATGAGACTGCCAGTAAACTGCAAGGGAAGAGAACACTTAGAAGATTTAATACTAGCTGGGAAGATAATATTAAACTGAATATTAGGATGAAAAGCTGTTGACCAGATTTAGCTGGCTTGGAATAGGATCTAATGGCAGAAGAAAGACACTCCTAAGCACTATTTCAATACATGCTCTGACAGAAATAATTTCAAATTATGTACTCATACCTTGCAGGCCTGTACTTAATACCTCAAAAGTTATAATATTTTATATAAATTTACATCACATATTTTCATGCAAGTATATGGGATGAAAAATCGATGAACATGAACAGTGAATCTGAAACATGAATATGACAGTGAATCTGAAAAATGATAGGTAAAGAGGTGCTTGAACATATTTCTAAATGTGTCAGTAAATGAAAGTTGCATAGTGTCTATTATCTGTAGCATTCAAATCAGTCTGCTGTCTGGCCATATTAAACATCTCAACTGTAAGTGCAATATTACTTTTTTTAATTTGGTACTGTACATTGCAGGAGCTGGGTTAGCTCAGTCGGTATAGCGACTTGCTATGGGCTAGACGGTCCGGGGATCGAATTCCAGTGGGGGCAAGGTTTTCTGCACCTGTCCAGACCAACTCTGAGGTCCACCCAGCCTCCTATACAATGGGTACTGGGTCCTTCCCAGGGGTAAAGCGGCCGGGGTGTGGCATTGACCACCCACTCCCATCTAGCGCTGAGGTTAATGAAAGAGTAGAGCTATACCTCTACTACCCCTCTGGGCCTTCGTTGCCTGTTCTAGGATGAACTTTACCTTTTTTTTACTGCATATTGCAAAAAAACTTGCTAAGTACTGATATGGAACTTCATGGATCACTTTGTAATGTCCATATGCGTAAAAATTTTGCCTTTTATTTTCCACTTCCTGTAGCTTCTTGTATGAATGCAGGTATAACAAGAGAGTATATATCACATCTGCAACTTTCCTGATTCCATTTAAGTGTAGATCCCCTGTGGTCTGACTAGATGGGAGGAGCATTCATCTCTTCTCCCTGGATGGGTCAATGATTTGTGGGAAATACTTAGATAACTGCACTGTATATCACATAAAGATTCTGATTTTATTTCAGTGTTTGTTGTTTTTATGTTCCACTTACCTCAGTTCTTAACGTTATGTTACTTAGATACTTTCGGAGAGTGGCATCAGAATTTTCACACTGTGTTTTAAATTTAAATGAGCAGTTCAGTTGATGTTTGCATTGTTCACATATCAGCACTGGCAAACCATCATTCACTAAAACCTGTAACAAATACAGTGATAATAAAAGGCTGTATATTTCTTCAGATTAAATTACATTCTTTATTATTTAAAATACTGATCTAGGACAGACACTCATTCAAAGGATTTTACATTAAACAGGAAGGGGTGAAAGAATTTTTTGACAGGAAAGAGCATAAGAATTAGCTCTTCCTCAAGCTCTGACAATTTGAGCAGAATGAAAATGGAAATGTGTTACAGCACAGTGAACCTCTACATGTCTCTGAATTCAGGTTTCCATTAGTGAAGGCTGATCTAATCTAACAGATGTAATTTTACATTATCTGCCTCGGAATCTTAATTTTTGGGTCTGAGACAATTTTGCTTTCTGTGGGGTACTACTCTGGATCACATTCCAGTTATACACCTCATGCAATAAGTAATGTACACAAGAATTAAAAATGGCACTAGACTGCACAGAACTGAACGTGGAATGGTATAATTTCCTTCGTCCGTTCTCTGGCCTGAGAATTGTCTTCTTACTGGAACTATTTTTGAACTTATGCCCAACAGCTCACTGCAACTCACACGACAGGAACTCCTACTCAATGAAAGTCAGTCCCAAAAAAAATTCACTTTCTATTTAAGGATTTTAACCTAACCTTCAACGACAGGCAATATAGTATTCTGCTAGGTATAATTCCATCCGTATCGTCTGCGAATATAGAAGACATTGCACCGTTGTGCCTCATACAAAGGCGACAAATATTGTTAAAGTTCAGTTTCTCATTGTTACATCCGATCATTTTTATTCATAACCCAGCTTACAATCTTTCAAACCGCCAGATTCTAGTTGTGTGATGCTTTCAGTCAGGTATCACACACATTGCAATCTCACAATCTCTGTGCACAAAACATCGAGGTTGGTAACCCGACGGTATGGCTTTCGGGGGTTTTATTCTCTGGAAAGTTTCGCTACCTGCGCGCCACTTTGGAAGCAGGAGCAAGACAATAGAATGAAGGAACTTGGATAACGCCTAATCTCACGCCAGCAGCTTGTAAGTTCTAAACATTGTGATCTATGATATGATGTGCTCTGATCCACGATACCCATAACTGCGAATTATATGCTTTGAATTCCTTGTGCAACTCTACGTATTCTTTGGATCATCTATGTACACGTCTGTGATTTGTGCATCCCTCCTTGTCACGGATGATGAAGAGGTTTCAGGTCCAAATAGCACGGTTTGAAGAAAAGGCGTGAAGGCCGTATGTTCTTTCGAATAGTCGAGAGCACAGATCATCGACGGTAGGCACGAACCTTGCGACTTAGCCCACATGACCTGAATCCTCAATTGCGATGTCTTGAAACTTAGTACCCGCTGTCACGGACGTGTCAACCCGCGCGTAATGCAGGTGGCTTATTTCTCGTCCGTGGGGTTCTAGTGCACATGGCCGCGTATGGTCGTTGCACATGGTTAACAGATGCGTTTTCGTGATATAGGTTATTGTGCCGCGTGTTAATGCAATCGTAATATCCTAAGTAGTCACCTGTTTTCAAGCATTTTGTCTATGCTGTCAGGCATCTGAGGTCCAGACCTCGACGATGTGATTGTTTGTCGATTCTTGATAAAAAAAAAATAACCGACTATATTCACGGATAAGTTTCACTATGCCGTATCATGAATTGTGATAGTAATATATATATTCGGTATGAAAGATGACGAAGGTAGTAAAATTGTTTAAGACGGTGAAAAACAACTGGAAGAAGTCTGTTTTTATATTTGGAGTGGCGTTTTACGGTTTGCATTATGCATCGGACAAGTATAAGTAAGCATTGGAGACATTCAAAAGCACAGCTTCAATTCCAGTAACCTGAATACGTTTCTGTAAATGCTGTATTCCACAGTGAATCTTACCTCTCCTCGCGAGCTCGAAACGAATATAAACTCGCTACTGGAATAAATGGGAGCCCACATCTTGTTTTTGTTGTTTGGTGATATTGTCTGAAAAGACGCGTGTGCAATACAGGATTTTTAGCGTAAATTCATGGATTACAGTGTGGGTTGCCCGTAAGCCGTAATAACTTACGGATAAATTCCAACATTCAGAGAAGAAGACTCCCGCTGAATCAAAACCATGAATATTCTGTTATGAAGTTACCATCACTGTAACATTCTAGAGATTGTTATGGAGCAGTGGCTCACTTTCATGCCTTAACAAATGTCTCATGTTAATACAAGACACAGTAATTCTGTCATTCCTCTCAAAATTGCCACAAACCTCACTTCCCACAGAGTGCATGTATTTTGTACCCAGTACACAAGATTCCAAAGGTTAGGGACATTATTCACTTTAAACATTTTAATTTCTTTTGCCATTACATACATTTAGATACACTTTTTTGCCATTACACAACCTAGTTAGATCTAACTGTTCCAGTATAAGTAAGACTTGCATAACTGTACTTATATTTCATGACTGCTTTTTTGCATACTTCCAGCTGATAAAGACAGTGACCATTAGGTTACTGAACTTATCTTGTTATAAGTTGCAACTACTTTGCTAAATGAGAAAAAGTGAGATGCATGTTTGCCAGCTACCAGGGAGGGAACAGACATGTCATCAGGAAGATGTGTGTGCAGTGCCTCTGGGGACAGGTTATGCATGACTCATGCATGAGCACAGAATTTTTTTCTCCATTTAATTCCTTTAATAACATGTGGCACTTGTACCAGATTCCATTGAGTCATATTGTTTGATAATTCCATTTTTTTGCACTCATCTAGCCATACTTGCCTGTGGAATCATCCATGTTTGATGTTCACCGTTTTGGTTTCACTGCATTGACACTGTATGACATACGGGAGCTGAAGCTTGGATCATGTTGGAGGCTACATGTGTGTGTTTTTGTGGGTGGGGGGATCAAATCGTACTGATTTCCTTGTTTTTTGTAATGTGATTGAGGTTTTTTAATCACAGTCTTAATTTATGTAACTTGCTGTTGTCACATAAATTATGCAACATGAGGAAACTAAAAGGTTCTTATGTTTCAGTTCTTTCCAGCTCATGCGGCAGTACTGTGAAGAAGCCCTGCAGTATGGTGGAATGCCTGTAATGAATGGTAGCAGACCAAGACAAATAACTGTCATTCTTAATCCTGTAGCTAACAATAGGTTTGTAAAAATGTGAAACATGCATGTATATGGTGTGCACATAAGAAATCTCTATTTTAGGGGTGCACACATCCTCAGTGTTAGGTTGCCTGGGCAACAATAATTTTTTATCATGTAACCTAATATTGGCAGGTTCTTATTTTTTAATTTTCTTCATGTCATCCAGCTGTCATCTAGAATTTTTAGGTGGCTGTAGATTTTTGGAATATTTGTGCACCCCTGCTCTATTTCACTTTCAGCTTTGGTAATTATATTATGTTGGTTGTTTATTCTTTGAAGTGTATTTCTTATACATGATACTTTACGAGCTAGCTGTACTTCTCTCTTCATATGGTTGACTGTCAAATTGGTAGATATTTTCTTCTTATTAATTTAATATAAGTGGTGATGGTTCAGACTGAACCCAGAATGCTCTGAATACTGGGCTAGTATGCTAACCACTAGACCACATCAGGCTCAGGAATTCCTGTTAGAATTCCGTACTCTTGTGTTTGATCCCGGTCATGGCCCACATTCTAAAAAAGGATATTAATAAATACTCTAATTTATCTGGGTAACAGGAACCAGTTACCCACAACCTGGATAGTGGTACCTTCCGGAATGTGTGTTAATCTTACAAGTATGGGTACTTGTTCGTGCTAATGTGTGATATCTAAAACTTTATTGTAGAAAATTAATATAGTGTCATTAAATGGCCTACATGTGAGGTCTTTATTCTTTCCAGAAAATCAAGGAAGAATTATGACAAGTATTGTGCACCTCTGTTACATTTGGCTGGCATCAGTGTGAATGTTATACAGACTGAATTTGAAGGTCAAGCGCGGGGCCTGGTTGAATCATTGGATGGTGTTGTGGATGCCATAGTTGTCGCTGGAGGAGATGGAACTGTTTCTGAGGTGAAAGTTGGATATGCACAAGTGACCTCTGCTGACTGCTTTTAAGCAGGAGAGTTCATGTGCTACTTCTGGCATAAAAATGCTATTCATAAAACTTGAACAGGTTATTTGTTTAATCCTTCCCACATCACAAAAATTTACCAAGGCTTTTAAGTTGTGTTCATTAGGCCCAGATTTGTGTAGGTATGTATGTATGTATGTATTTATTAATTTATTTACATTTATTGAAATTTCCTCCCATATTAATCCAGTACAGTAAAAGAGCTACTCCTGCCATCTAGGTTGACTCAACTGGAGCTAAGTAACAGCATTCTAAATGAACGGCAGGATGTGGAATGTATTGTATAAACACACCAAGATAGGGGAGGTGATTGTGGGCTATGTCAAAAAAGAGGCATGCAAAGGAAATTCACCACAAGTGTGGAATATATTGTATACTACACATGAAGGGTCAAACATCACATGCCTTTAACCTTGTAATTGTCATGGGCAGAATTTTTTACCCATTTTTGTTCCCCTGCCCATATTGAAAAGTTTAGTAGAAACATTTAAATTAGACAAGTGAATAAATTAGAATCAAATTATGCTGTGTTGTGAGAAAACTTACTCACTGTGTTGGGGGAGGGTGGGGCATGCATGCGCAGGCGTGTATATATGTGTGGGTATGAAATATTGCATTGTTCGTATTTTGAGAACTGGGTAAATGTTGGTTAAAAATGCAGATGACTCTCTTATGTATTGAAAGTGAAATATTAAGTTAGTTTCTGTAATTTTAAATTCCTGTTTTTTTAACATTATATCAGCAAAACCTAGAATTATATCAGTGTTTTAAGTTGCCACCACCACCTTGCTGAACTGTTCTCTCATTTTATTATTTGTGATTGAAGCATATTATGGTAATGTTACTTCCCTGCGAGTCATTATAATGCACTTACGGAGTCATGCCTGCCTTGCAGGTCATAGCTTTTGTATGTGTGCGTGAAACAGATTCCTGCTGTCTGATATTTGTAATCAGCCATAATCTGTTTCATTACATTGCATACAGACAGAAGCCTACCATTAACTCTTTTTCTGAAAAACTCCATGAATGGTTTGTGTATACCAAGTGGTTCACAAACTATTCATTTCCTATAACAGTTTAAATAATTTTTTAGGCTGTGACTGGCTTGTTGCGTCGAGCTGATGGAGATCTTGCGGTACAGAGGAAGTTTCCAATAGGTGTCTTGCCACTTGGACGCACCAATACTGTTGCTACATCTTTATTTTTTGACTCGGATAGAGTGAAAATGATGGCTGAAGCTACAATGGCAGTCATTAAAGAAATTACTAAACCCATTGATGTAATCAAAATTGAAGTCCTTGAAGTGAGTATTTTATTGCAAGAATTATTACCCCTACCACTATTTTACTGTTTCTCTTACTATTTGTGTATGATGTTCCTTACATTGCAGATTCAAAAGTAAATTTTTTGCTTGTGTGCTGTCACAAAACTTCTTTCACAAACAGTTGGCAACTTTACCACATACTGTTTCAATGCTCTTTTGTCCCTGAGTGCAAGTCCCAGCTCACTGTGACGTGTTGGTAATGGCATTGTTCTGAACAGAACAGAAAGCTGAATGGTGTAATGTATTTCCTGGATATGTGTTCTGAATTTTATCATGAATATTATTGTCTATGTTGTTGCTTAAGTAGTGCCTCCAGACATAGCATATGTTGATCTTTCTTAACCTCTACCATAGGATACATTCTGTTACCTTTAGTGTATGAATAATCATGAGAGTAATATTTGGCAGAATGAAATATGGGTTCTAAAGTACCGAGGGTGGGAAGGAGATTTGCTGTTCACAACTTTCTCAAAGTTTTGTCTTTGTTAGAGGTGAAGGTTTAAGTCTGGGAATCTACCTCAGAACCCTCTGAATAAAGAGTGCACTGATTAACCCAGAGATTACCAGTTCCCCTGCAGTATCATCCTTGTCAGCTGGGGATACAGATAGACAAATTTATGGAGGTGACATGTAAAAAGTATACATTGGGACCCTTCTTTAAATATTTGGTTACTTTAGTCAGGCAGATGTTTCACAGATTGGACTTCATTTTTCATACTTTGGGACTTAGGTTTACCTAACAGTGCATTGTAGTGTTTCATATTTGTTTCATATTGAGGTGCTCCTAGGTTCAAATTGTGGCCCAGCTATCTTGAGAGTTCTTGCTCTTACTTTGCCACAGTGCCTGCAGGGAAATCAAGGAATGGTACCATAAAATAAGCCATGACTTTATACCATTCCCATCATAATATACTTGTTATTTGCTACAGCTGCTATATATCCATTTTAGATGAAGAAGCAAACAGTAATTCGTATGGTTCTTTGTCACTAGACAGAAAATGAACATCCAGGAAAACCTGTGTACTGTCTGGGGGGCATCCAGTGGGGTGCCTATCGTGATGCCAACGCAAAGAAAGATAAATACTGGTACTGGGGAATGTTGCGTTCATACGTAACTTACATTTTCACGGGACTGAAGAGTGAGGAAAGTGGTGTATCGTGGCAGTGCAAGGGGCATCTGAGTTATATTGTACCATGCAAGGGTTGCTCCAGGTGTGTTCAGGCAGTTGAAAGTGACAAGTCAAGACATCGCTGGTGGCATGTATTTATTTCAAGACAACCTATGGAACCAGGTAGCACTAGTCATAATTATCATCATCCACTAACAATTTTATCACAGGGACCATCCCTTGTCCATTCATCTTTATCCTCGCATAAGTACGCCTGTTGCATCTGTTTCCACTCATTACGTACTATTGGTTTCATATCTTCACCTGCTTCATATTGTCATTTTCTCTATGTCTGCCGAGTGGTAAATTTATTTTTCCTCTGAGGTTAATCTTATTGTCATTAATGTGCGACATGACCATATCTCTGTAGCTTTGAGTGACTTTTCTTACACTTCCTACACATACTGCCACTACATCCATTACATATTTATTGTAATTTTCATAATTAAAAGTATAGTCTGAATGCTTTTATCAAGAATTTTGTATATTTTATCTGTATTATAGCATTCCTTGTGCTAATGTTTCATAAGACCTGGCTTTAGTGGCCAGCCCCATAGAATAGATTTCCTTTCCTTTGTGAATATTTAAGACTCTAATAGCTGTATGTTTTTCACATGTCTTGCTTACAGTTGCAGAGGATTACAGTAAAGTGATAAATGAACAATGTGGAACAAGGTTAGAAAAAGAGATTTTGACAGTTGATTTGTCTCTGACAACTGCAAATATTAGTCCCAACTGCATCAGAGATGGAGAACCACACATTAAGGTGGCGATAGGTGAGACTTTGTATCATGTCTTTATTAGTACTTTGCAGACGTCCGTGTATTCGTGCATATTGCAACTGCCAAACACGTGGGATTTGTATGTATTGACTAATTTAATTAGAGTATATCTGTTATGGTAGTTACCTGAACACAGCAAACCCCCATTGTTTGCTGGAGTGATGTTCTTAAGAAATCTGCAAATGGTGAAATAGTGATGGGCAAAACTAAGACCTCTGGGGAAAAGTGAGCTGAGGGGAATCAGAGACACACATGATAACGTGCAAGTTAATTATCAATAAATGTGAAAACACCTGTGTTGATGCTCACTGGAATGAGGTTAGTTTTTCTGGCTGAAAGTTGTCAGGGTGATAGAACAACATAGAAGGCACGGTGGAGTGGAAGACGGAAGACTTCGTGAAGAAAGAGGTGATCCTCAATTACTTTGCCTTTTCTGCATGTCCTTATACTCCCCATTGTTTGGTGTCATGGCAGCCTTCATCTTGTGCTTAACTTTCAGGCACCTGTCCATTAAACAGTTGACCTCAGGGAAATGGTGGACTAAGTTGTCTACCATCCGGAGGTCTTTTGCAGAGCACTGGTATGCAAAACTCAGTGTACTCTGAGATGCACAGAAGTGGAACACTGCCTTCCTGCAATGTATGTTATTATTTACAATAACCTGTGCAGGAAGACAGTGATGACACCATGGACACTGGAAGCCAGCAATGTAGCTTACTTCTTCAAGTGATGTACCAACATGAATAAAAGAAATGGTGTTGCAGGTAGTTTCATTACTGACCCACCTACTTAATGGGACTATACTGGGTGCATGACTTTTTTGGTTAACACGTTTCCATTTCCAGGTCCATCATCTGTAAGTTTTATAGACTTTGTGACTGAAGGCTGGAGAAGGGTAAACGGGAAAGCATTAAGCACTGAAACAGTACTGAAGGCTAGAGAACTGGAAATTAGGCCAGTGCTAAAGAACAATACAGAGGTAAGATTGGTTTTGCAGAGCGGTACCTATTATTATTATTATTATCATCCTTGTTATCAGCTTTATGCAGGGTATTTACAATTATGTACCTGCAACAAACCATGCTTCTAAGGTATATAGTGTTGCAACTGTTCTGAATTTATAAACTGTGCTACATATAATGTTATTTCGCCTGTGAAATATGGTTTGTACTTTTACATTAGCACTTTCTGTAGTTTGTGTGCAGTGCCCAATATGGCTGTTATTCATAGTTACTTAATTTTGTGCTTTCATGTTGCTCAGGTATTGTCTGAGTGATTTTGAAATGGTTCTAGTCGACCCTATTATCATTATTATTATTATATGAATTATTTTAATGTGTATAGTTAGTTGACTGTGTTATGGTCATAAAAAGCCAACTTTTGTCATTTCCTCCCATACCTCAAGAAAGATGGCTCAAGTGAAGCCAATATCTCGAATGTATGGAAATTAAGATTTAAAATATTTGTAGAGTTCTACTTTAAATTTGAAAAACTTTGGTCTGCAAAGGGACTTCTCCCATCATACACTTCATTTAACTACCCTAACAGGGTTATAAGTTCACGTGTAACATAATTTCTTTGATGTATGAATAATTTCCTCAGTACTTCAAATGGAGTATGTTTTTGCCTCAGGCTCAGCGGCCTTTTCTCACTTCCATATAAAACATCAGACACGAAAGTACTTTATCTACCATTGTTTAATGCAAGATTTGTCAGGTCTCAAATAAAAAATAAGGGCCTAGGATGAATTTTACCTCCAAAGAATTATATTTAAGTGCACAGCTCTATTGCAGAATGGGATACAAATGTTGGATTAACACTGGTATGTGATTCAGACATGTTACGAGGCATTAAAATAGTTTGTAGTTGACTGGTATCTTGTAGTACAGTGACTAACAGCATGGTAGGTTTGAACTAATGTGTACACAGTGACAATCCAGCAGGATTAATAACTCTGTCAGCAGGTAACAGTTGTGCTTGGGCATTCCATTCTTTGTATGTTTATGAAGAAATACACATATGTTAGGATGAACTTTGTTATTTTTGGTGCCACTGTATTAGAATGTTTAATGATGTGGAATAGAATGAATGAATAAATAAATATAATTAACATATTTATATTTTTCTGAACAGAATACACAGCACTGGCTGTCCATAGACAATGAAGACTATGAAGTCAAACCAGTACATGCCACATTACTGCCAGAGAAAGTTCACATGTTTTATAAACCGGCAGCAAGTTTGAGCTGAACTTTGTACAAAGAAAGGTATGTTTTATGCGGTCAGGATAACGTCACAGCTCTCCAGTGAAAGTCCCACTAGACATATGTGGGCCCCGCTTGTATATTTTTTTTCTTTTTTTATTCATAGCATTCTCTTCTATACTCTGCTGATTTTTCTGCTTCTTTTCATGACTTTTGCTGTATGGATTTAGATAACTGGGATCTCGTTCTGTGATGTTCAGTTCTTGACTGACCTGTAAAATGAAGGGAACACATGAGTTGCCAGTTAAATTTTTCAGGGGAAAAAAATGACGGTGAAGGGAGTACCTTCCATTAAACTTCCTTGTTTTTGACTGCCCCTAAGATAAAAATTAGGAAAATGCAGTTACAGATTCTGCTACCCTAATGGTAGGATGATGTCTAGGGTAATGGTCCGTGTAGGATATCAACAGCCAGGTTGCCATACCTAACATGGTAAAACATGGTTAAATTAAGTATTTGTTACTGTGTTTGGCATACTAAAATGCACTGAGTAAAGGACATTGAAATTACTGGGTTTCAGACTGCCATGATATAATGAATTTCATTGTTGTGGCATATGCTGATTGTGTTCTAAACCACCGTTTCTTACCTGGTAGGACCTGACAGTTGGCTGCATAGGTATAAAAAACAGCAACTAATAGTGATAATGGCAGGTTCCATGCCCTGCTTCTTACATTTGTTACGTTACATTTCTGTTAGCTTACCAGGTACACAAGTTTTTCTGTTTGTTTGTCCAGAAGGTGAGTTTGGTTGGAGAAGCCTAGACTCCAAAGTAACAGCACTTTCCATTCATATTTTGAGGTTAAGATTTTGTGGGAAACATCTGGAAGTCTCAGCAAAATATCACCGAACAGTGCAGTGTTCTCCAGAATGTTTGCCAGAGCTACAAATGGAAGCATCAGATCATAACAGGTTACAAGGAAAATACCATATTTAATCCAATATAAGAAAAATATTTTTTTCTGCCCCTATTTCATCATTTGCAAAATGTGGGTCATACAGGGTGTCCCAGGAGGAATGTGAAATACTTCAGGAGAGTGTTCCTTATGTTAAACTATACCGATATAACCCAAAACACCTATATCCAAAGTTGAACGGTTACGGAGATAATGGC
>Ga0209629_10000374_pt1 | contig 23811 bp, 22 predicted proteins | sample TergutCu122P5_FD_187286 | JGI IMG/M metagenome (GOLD analysis project Ga0209629, IMG submission 187286) | Cubitermes ugandensis P5 segment gut microbial communities from Kakamega Forest, Kenya - Cu122 P5 (SPAdes) (version 2) | ecosystem: Host-associated > Arthropoda: Insects > Digestive system...
CATAATCCCCGCGTCGATATACCCGCACTGCCCGGCGCACCAGCTGACAAAACATGCGCACCACTCCACGCGCTCGCCGAACCCGTACCATGACCAAAAAGGCTTCCCGCCGATGTTGCCGATTTGCGTGCCGGCGATTTCGACCATGGAGCCGTCCCCAGCGGATGAAATCCCGTACAACAGGGCGTTCCATAGGCTGTCATATTCCGGCTTCAGGAGTTCGTCAAGCTGCGCTTTCTGCTCGTCGGTAAATCCGTACTGTATCGCCATTTCCTCCGGCGTCCTGTGGCTGACGGTTATCCGCAGGACTGTATTGCTCACGGTTGTCGTTTCGCCGGTGGGCAGGCCGTCCTTGTCCAGCATGTCCGCCTCGTTCTCCGTGGTATCCGACGAATAGGAAACGCCGTTCATGTCCCAAAACACCGCCCGCAAGATAGACGCCTTTTCGTCGTCCATCGTGACCACTTCCATAGGATTGTCAGGGTCGCTGACGGTTCTGACGGTGTAGACGGCCAAGATCTCTTTCCAACCGGACCGCGCCCCGGACATATCCAGCATGTCATGGGCGTTCCCGGCGATTATTCCGCCGATTTGGGCTGTATACTCGCCGTTTATCTCCGTGATTACGCCGTTGATCGTCTTACCGCTGCCGCCGCTGGTACCGCCGTCTCCGCCGGGTTCGCTTGAAAAGAAGATCCCGAACACGGAACCGGTTATCATGGCAATCATGCAGATAATAAGGATAATTGCCGCGGCCGCCCAACCGCCTGACATAATCAGGGCGACGAGCCCCTTTATGGCGGCGATTGCGGCCTTAACCAGCGCGGCTATAGCTCTAGCGGCGGCCTTAGCCGTCCGGACGGCGGTTTTCGCGGCTGCGCGGGCGGCCCGCTCGGCCGCTTTAGCCGTTTTAGCCGCCGTCTGCGCCGATTTCCGCGCCGATTTAGCTGTCTGCCACGCTGTCTTTACCGTGGATTTAGCTGTCTTTTCGGCGGTCTTGACTGATTTTTTTGCCGTCTTAATCGTACTTTTGGAGGTTTCCTTAAAACCTTTCTTTGCGGAACTAAAACCCTTCTTAGCGGAATTAACGGTTTTGTCGCCGGTTTTGAGAGCTTTGCCGGTTTTGTCCGCGCCCTTCGCCGATTTCGCCCCGCCGTTCACGTTATAAAAATGAAAAAGGCCGCGCTTTGGCGCGGCGTCGGCTGGAATGTTGTTTTTTACGGCCAGCGGCTTTTTTGGTGTTGTTCCGCTGCTGATTTGGCTTGCTTTCGGGCGCGGTACGTCGCCCCGCGCCGCATTTTCGCTTGCCGTAATGTCGGCTTTCGCGGCCTGCGGTTTTTTTGGTGTCGCGCCGCAGTTGGTTTTGATTGCTTTCGGGCGCGGCATATCGCTCCGCGCCGCATTCGCGCTTGCCTGGCGGGCGCGCGGCTCGCTTAACGGCTTATTTATGTCACGAGGCGTGGAACTAGCCGGACGTCTGCCATTATCGCGGGACGCAGAGCTTGCCGGGCGGCTGCTGGAAGATTGATTCGGCGGCACACTAACTTCGCGGGGTCCGGGACCGGAATTTCCGGTGTGGAATGAGCTGTTTCCGCCGCGCGAAATCGTCCCTGAGCGGCCTGGTATGACGGATTCGGACAAGGCAGAGCCGTTGTAGTACGTAACGCGGGCATAATCGGTTTTTATCTTCACCTTAGTTTCTTGGATTTTCAGCCGCCCAGCCCTCCGCACTTGCCGGAGATAGTTTTTCGCCTCAATAACCGCCTCATTCGCTTCGTTCGCCGTTTTTCCGGCTTGTTCAGCGGCATTTTGCAGGTTATCGGCGGCATCCTTGCCGTCGTGCCACTCGTTATACCCTGTGCGGCTGTTGCCGCCGGTCCCGTATTCTTTTTTCAGGAAATCGGCTTTCTCTTTGGGTGCTGCGGCCGCGTTTCGCGTGAAATAGGAATAGATGCGGAATTTTCCGCGATCCACATTGCCTCCGCGCAAAAGCACCTGGTCGACCTCGTCCTGTGTGATAAACGCCGGCCGGGGCGCCGACACCGATTCGTCGGCGGCGAATGTCAGCGGCTCGCGCTCCAGGTCGGACAGCATTTCAATCGCGGCCCGCAGATAGCGCGAGGAATACGGGAAGCGCAGCAAGCCGTTGTCCTGCCGGTATGCGGCTGAAAATGCTTCGAGCCCGGCGAGGATCATAGCCCGTTCCTCCGGCTTCGCCAGCAGCTCCGCGATTCTGGCGGTGTCATCTGGATGCCCATGCCGGAACAGGTCTGGGTTGACAAAATCGAACTCCACGCCGCCGGCGCGGTCGCGATGCAAATCCCAGATGAGGTCAGCGATGGCTAGAAGCTCAACGCCGTCGGCTTTGTCCAGCTCACTCTGCGGGGCGTAGCGCCCCATGTCCAGCAGTTCGCGGATGCGCCGCGCCGACTGTTCCCATGTGACGCTGGCGGCGGCTTCAGTCAGAACCGTGCCGCCGCGGGCGATACGAATCCCGCTCTTGTCAAACCATACCGACACATGGTTGCCGCCGAAAATGAAGCCCTTGCCGCTTCGCCCGTACTCGTCCCGGAGAAACGCGGCGTTGTCGGCAGTCATATGGTCTTTCTTGAAATACGACACGATGCGCTGGACGCTGTTTTCCTCATTGCCGCCGCTGGTCAGCACCTCGTCGATAATCTGCTGGGAAACAGAAAAAGCGGGGGTTCCGGCTTTCGCCGTTTCCTCCGCTTCTCCGTAATTTCCCAATATGCTCATCTGTTGCGATTCTGTGGGTAAAGGTTTTACGCGTATATGGCGAGGAATTACCTGCAAGCGGGGTTATACCGCGAGATGTTCCGGGAAAAGGGCGTCAGGCTGATCGCCGTCAATGATTGTGAGATAATAGGGCTAAATTAGAGAAACCTGATAAATCAAGGGTTTCACTGATTTGTCCCTATTTTTTTACGCTCAAAAAACGAGCGAAAAATCTACAGAAAGGAAAATCTGCAAAAAATACGAAAGGAGTTCAAGAAAATGAGTATCACCTATGCCGTATCAAATCAAAAAGGCGGCTGCGGCAAGACCACCTTAACGCTGAACCTCGGCGCTTCCCTCGCCCGGATGGGATACAAGGTCTGCGTTATCGACTGCGACCCGCAGGGAAACGCTACTATGGCGCTGGGTTGCCAGCAGCCGGACGAGCTTCCCGTCACCCTGCCTCACATCATGAACGAAATCATCCAGAACGGCGGGAAGATAGGAAATTCGGAACTGATTCAGAAACGCGGTTACATACTTCACTCACAGGGTATGGACTTCGTGCCGTCAAGCATTGAACTGACAGGAGTAGAAAATCTCCTGATTAACGCATTGAGCCGAGAGAACATCGTAAAAAAATTTATTGGTACATTTAAGGACGCATACGATTATATTCTTCTGGACTGTATGCCTTCCCTTAACTTCGTCACGATAAACGCGCTGAACGCCGCCAATCGGGTACTGATACCCATGCAGCCGCAATTCTTTTCGGCAAAAGGTCTTGAAATGCTGCTGTCCACTATCGCCGAGGTCAGGGACGAGCTTAACCCCGGTCTTATGATAGAGGGCGCGTTGATTACCATGTACGACAGCCGCCTCAAATTCCACAAGGAAACGCTTGATATAGTAGAATCGGCATACGGCAGGTATTTTCGTATCTTTGATACGAAGATACCCGTATCCGTCCGCGTCACCGAAACGCAGGCGCAGGGCCGGAGCATATTCGACCTCGACCCCAAAGGCAGGATCGCGGAGAGTTACGCGGCTTTCGCAAGGGAATTGATTGCCGGCAACGCCGCTTCCAATGCAATGGAATTATCCGCCGTCAACGCCTCCGATAACACCACGTCATGCGCGAGGGAGATGATCGTCAATGGCTGATACTCCGACTTTCCAGCTTAAAAGCATCCGGGATATAAACAAAGGAATGTTTAAGTCTACCGATCCTTCTTTTAAGGCTAAAGGCGACCCTGTAAACAATCTGGAGTTGGACAAGCTGGTACCGTTCAAGTCCCACCCATTCAAGCTCTACACCGGCCAGCGGTTTGACGATATGGTGGAGAGCATTAAGGCCAACGGAGTTATTGTTCCTATTATAGTACGCCCGCTGGACGATGGCAACAGTTATGAAATATTATCCGGGCATAACCGTGTCGCCGGAGCGAAAGAAGCGGGGCTGGAAACAATCCCCGCCATCGTGCGCGAGAGGCTGACCGATGACGAAGCCCTGCTGATCGTCACCGAAACGAACCTTTTACAGCGTTCGTTCGCCGATTTATCCCATTCGGAAAGAGCCGTCACCCTGTCCATGCACCATGAGGCGATCAAGAAACAGGGGCGCAGAACCGACTTGATTCAAGAGATTGAAAACATGGTCAATAGCAGTAATATCAATGCTTTGGAAACTTCTGTTGCATTGCAACAAAAGTTAAATGCTCGTGAAAAAACAGCAAATGATTACGGACTTAACAATAACACTGTCGCTCAATATCTCCGTATCAACAAGCTAATCGGCCCGCATAAGGAACGCCTTGACAACGGCGAATTTTCCATCCGGGCGGCGGTTACGCTATCTTATCTCTCCGGCGAGGAACAGCAGGTTGTTGATGATATTCTCGATTCCTCGCATTACCGAGTGGACATGAAAAAGGCTGACGCCTTGCGGCTGGCCTCCGAGAAGAAGTCACTCAACGATGAAACCGTAGAGCAGATATTGGCAGGAACGAAAAGGCCAAAGGTTGCCCGTCCCTCGGCGTTCAAACTGAAACCCAAAATCGTGTCCCGGTATTTCAAGCCGGAGCAGAAGCCCGATGAGATTGAGGCTACTATCATTGACGCGCTTGATTATTACTACAAGTACCGGGAAGAAGCCCAGCAGCGCGAAGTGCTGGTTTTGCCGGAGGCAAAACTACTGAGCCACAAAAATCAGGAAGGAGAGTTGAACCCGCATGGCGGCTATGGCAGCGGCAAGGAAAACAGTAACGAAAAGCTATCAGCAGATGTCGCGGCGGGAGAAACTCTCATATCTGAGGGATATAGCGGATAACGCCTCCCGGCGCGTACAGGGCAGCAAAGGGGAATGGCGGGAATTTCTGCGGTTTTACGCTAAACTCTATAAATATCCGTTCCCCGAAGCCCTCTTGATTTACCAGCAAGCCCCGCAGGTCACGGCCTGCGGCGAATTGAAGCATTGGAACATGGTAGGCTGGCGCGTACACCGGGGAACACACGGCATCCCCGTTATCAACGACGTGGGTAAGGACACGGAAATCCGCTATGTGTTCGATATAGCGGACACATACGGGGAGGACAGAGGAATCCCTCGCCGCTGGTCGTTGCCGGAAAAATACATGGACGCCGTGGTTTCTGAGCTTCAGAACCGTTTCCGCGTTCCACCGCCCACGGATAACCAAAATAAAAACCTGAAATGGGCGGTGGAGGAATATGTCCGGGAAAGCTGCCTTGACCTGATAGACGATTTGCGCGATGACGTTAAGGGCAGTTTCTTGGAAGAACTGGACGACGATAACCTCCGCGTGGAGTTTACCAGTACAGTCGTGGACAGCGTGGGTTATCTGATATGCGAACGGCTGGGGCTGGCGCAGGGATTATATAACGACGACGAATTAGCGTTTGAGTTCCTTTACGGCTTCAACACCCGCGACGCCATTTCACGCGTCGGCGCGGCCACCGGTCAGATCAGCAGAAATGTTTTAACTATAATAGCCGAAACCATACGAAACGAGCAAAAAAAAGAGCAAAATAATGAAAGGGTGAAAAACGATGCTGGAGAAAGGCAAACACACGACCGAGGAAGCGATGGAGGCCCTGTCCATGACGGTGGAGGAAATCGAGGAAATGGAAGCGCACCCGGAGAGGTATCAGGACGAGGAAGCGCCCCCGCAGATCGGCAAGTACGGCAGCCTGTTTCTGGAATACCTCAAAGAGAACCATCCGGGCAGACACGCCAGCCTGACGCTGGAGATGACCTTGCGGGACGTTTGCGCGGAAGTGAACAGAGAGGCGCTGGACATGATGGAGACGGTGCAGAGCCAGCTACGGGCCAAGAAACCGAAGCCGCCGGCAGGGAACTTCATGGCGACGGTGCAGTACAACACGGCGATACGGGATCAGGCGGAGGAAATCGTGCTGAACGAGATAGTGTACAAGAGGCGGTAACGCCGAAAACAGAAACAACAGAGGCGGAGGGCGAAAGCTCCCCGCTTTCTTCATCTTCCGACGAATCCCCGGCACTACGCGGTAACACTATACAGCACCACAATTTCCCAGCCCTCGCCGCTCTCGCGCCGGAAATCGTGACCGGTGAAGCCTTCTATATGCGTTTTACGGCTGGAGAGGGCTTCATGCCGCTGACCATAGAAAGACTCTACGGAAATAGAATATCCGTCGCCCAAAACTATGTCCAGAACGGCGATCTGATGGCAGACCCGGATATGGAATTTGTGATGGATATGGAAGCCGGTACATTATCGGCGCGGACGTTCCAACAAGATAATCATAACCCGGTATTCCCCAGAGAGCGATACCGTAGTTACTGACGAGCGTACAACGGAAAATACAGCCGGGGATTCTGCCGAAGAAGCCGCGATAGATGAGCTATTCAATGATGACGACGATGGCGATGGCGGCGTAGCCGAATCACCGAAACCCGCACCAGAGGCTCCGGTCGCGTCGGTATCGCCTGCCCTGCCAAACAATCCTTTGGCTCTCCGCTGGCCACAGCGAAGGCCAAATTACTACCGCCACGGAGCCGGGGTACCAGCGGCCTCCGGCTCCGCTTCCGGCGGCGGACATTCGAATGCTGGCGCGAGTGGTATGGGGTGAGGCGCGGGGATGTCTACCAGATGAGCAGCGCCTTGTCATCTGGACAGTTTTTCAACGTGTGGACGCCGGTGGATGGTATGGCTCCACCATAAAAGAGGTCGTGACCAAATGCGGACAATTTAACGGCTACAGCCGAAGAAATCCCGTTGACCCGGATATTTACGATCTTTGCGCCGGCGAATATCAAAAATGGATAGACGGCGATCCGCCGCCGACGCTCGCGCCATACGCGCGAGAAGCGCCATATTATTTTTTCAACGGTGACGGGCTACATAACTGGTTCAGGGAGGAATGGTAAGTGTTGACGCATCTTGATTTGTTCTCCGGGATCGGCGGCATCTCCCTCGCGGCGGAGCGGGCCGGCTTCATCACGGTCGGTTTCTGCGAGATCGCCGATTACCCGTTTATGCTGCTGGAAAAATACTGGCCGGATGTACCGAAATGGCGAGACATCCAGACACTGACAGGAGCGTCGTTCTATGAAAAAACCGGATTACGAACAGTTGATCTCATATCCGGAGGGTTCCCGTGCCAGCCATTTTCCGTGGCTGGAAACCAAAAAGGCGAAAAAGACGACCGTTATCTCTGGCCGGAGATGCTCAGAGTTATCCGCGAAATTAGGCCGCGTTGGGTACTTGGTGAGAATGTGCCTGGAATCCTGCCCATTGCCGGGTACACAGTTTGTCAGGACTTGGAGCGTGAAGGCTACAGCATCGGGATTTTTGATTATGAAGCTGCGGCTGTCGGAGCGCCGCACAGACGGGAGCGCGTATTCTTTGTTGCCAACCGTGACGGCGACAGTGGCGACGCACGGCGGGCCGAACCAGCGGGACAGCTCAGGAAGGCCGGGCCTGCAAATGGCGGCGAGGTTATGGCCGACGCCAATAGCGGACGATGCGACAGCTCGCACATTTGCGGTGGATCGTCATGGGAATCCGAAGTTGTCAGCGATGGTGCAATTGTGGCCGACGCCGAGGGCGAACAAAACCGGAGGATTTTCCAGCCCGGATTTCAGCCCGACGCTCTATCAAGCGGTGTCGATGTGGCCGACGCCCACTGCGAGGGATTACAAGTCGCCGGACATGAATCAGGAGTCGAAAAGGCAGCACAGGGACACGGAATTGAACACAGCGGCAGCGCTGTACCCGACGCCGACAGTGGGAGCGGGCCTGTGCGGCGGGAGCGGGAATTTTCAGCAGCTAATGAAATTGAAGGAATCAGGGGTGATAACGGAAGTGGAACGCCGGAATATGAGTCAGGGGAATGGTGGTTTGTTGAACCCGATGTGGGTAGAGTGGCTCATGGGATTTCCGCTAGGGTGGACAGACTTAAGTGCTTAGGGAACGCCGTTGTCCCTGCGCAAATCTATCCGATTTTGAAAGCGATTTATGAAGTTGAACAGGAGGGTATAAATGCCATCTGATTGGAAAACGTTCAAACCAACGCGGCTACCAAGCAATTCCAAACACATAACCGTCCGGCCATCGGCGCTTTATATCACGAAAACCCTTGTGCTGGAGATGGGGGAACCAGACTTTGTAAAATTCAGGATAAATGATAAGCTGCAAGCTTTCTCAGTAACACCTGTCGCGGAGTCCGATCCCGCAGCGGTGCGCGTCTCCACCAGAAACACAATCAAAAGCGCGGAACTCGCGTCGGCCATTTTGATGGCCATGAAAGCGGAGCGCGTCAGACTGAAAGCTCAGAAAAATCCAAACGGAAACTCGTGGGTTTTTCAATTGAAATTCTCTATGGAAGGTGATATGGCAAATGTTGACAGTTGAGAAGTGCTGTGGGGAATGCAAATGGCGTAGACAGGATTCCGAGGGGTGGTGGGTATGCGAAAACCCCGACAGCAATTACAACACCGATTTTAGGGCCTACGATGATACCTGCGTGGATTGGGAGGAAGCGTAGACCCTCGCGAACATCCGAATGAAAATATTTAAAAGACAGGGGAGATTCAAGAATGGGAAAAAAATCGAAAAAGCCGCGCATGACCGTTTCCACGGTTTTCGGGGACAAAGTAGACGTTCACGAGTACAGTGGCGCTGTCATCCTCGGACTTACCGAGGGAGGCATCGAAAACACTATAATGGGCGCTTTCAGCGACTACGACTTAGTACGTCTTTTAGATTTTCTTTATAATTGCAAATTGGAGAGCGTAATTTTTAACAACATCAAAAACAAAGAGGTTGCCGCCGCCTTTCTGACATCGAAAGAAAAGGAAATGGACGAGGAGGGCTTTTGATTACGGAGGGCGTTCTCGACAGAAACAAGTTTATAGAAGATAATCTCGGACTTGCGGTTTCAAGGGTTCTGGCGCTGAATCACGGTGTCTACGACGAGGATATGGTTCAGGTCGCTTCTTTGGCTCTGTGTATTGTGGCTGACCGATACGACCCGTCAAAAGGATTTAAGTTCGCCACCTACGCCGTGCCGTATATCGACGGATACATAAAATCCTATAAAAACCACAACTCGATTGTTCGGCCTATACGCAAAAAGGACAGATATTTTTTGCCGTTGATCGTCAGTTTTGAGACGCCGGTAAACCATGAAGGGAAAGAGTTACTGACGCTGGGAAGCCTTCTCGAAGCCGGATTTGAATTGGAGCGCGAAGTCATCAATGACGCGTATGTCGAGGAATTTACCGACACATTACAGGAAGACGAGCGCAAGATACTGGAACTGCGGATTGCCGGTCTGATGGAAAAAGAGATCGCGGGCATTACAGAACGCAGCCAAGCGCAAGTCAGCCGAAAGCTGAAAATGATCGGCAGAAAATTTCTGAACTACAAAACGAGGCGGGATACCGAATGACGCGAGCGGAATTATTGAACCGCGCTCAAGAGCTTACATGTAAAGTGCGTGAGGCCGAATACGGCTCCCCGGAGAACAGCTTTTCCCAAATAGCCGAGTTTTGGAACGCTTATTTGGAACACATGAGTCTTCCGCTCGACGCCCAGGACATCGCCGCGATGATGATTCTGCTGAAAGTGGCGCGGCAAATCACCGGCAATGGGAAAGTGGACAACTGGGTTGATATTGCAGGGTACGCCGCTTGCGGCGGTGAATTTGAAAAAAGAGACAAAGGAGGAGTATGATATGTTTTCTGAATACCCGGATGTCCTGACTGTGGAGGAAGCCGGGAAAGCCTTGGGAATTTGCAAAAAATCAATGTATCGGCTCCTAGATGAGGGTGACATTAAACACTTGCGAATTGGCAGGATGATAAAGATTCCCAAGCGGTTTCTAGTGGACTATATCCTCGAAAAATGCTATAATGCCGATGGCAGAAGGCTCCCGGTCATCGAAGGAGGATCGGAACTATGACAGGAAGCCTGCAAATTAGTCGTAAAAAATGGTATGTCGTTGTCCGGATGTTAGACGCTGAAGGGAAACAAAAATACAAATGGTTCCCTACAGAGATAGACGCCGGGACAGACGATAAAGCCAAGGCAAAACATAAACGGGAAGCCGAAAAACGGAAAAATGAGATATTGGCTGAGTTAGACCAACAGAAAATTGTATATTCAGCCGATATCCTGTTCCTTGACTGGATTGATAAGTGGATGGAGCAGAAAAAGAATGATGTGCGCATGAGCACCTTTGAAAGCTATGAATTACAGCTTAATGCTCATATTATCCCGTTTTTCAAACCATTAAAACTCTCGCTTAGAAACCTTGCCCCGCAGCACATTCAGGATTACTATAATGGCATGCTGAAAAAGGGGCTGTCGGCCAATACAATCCATCATCACCGAGTCCTAATACATGGGCCTTTAGCGGAAGCGGTAAAGAAAAACTTAGTACCATATAATGTTGCTGAAAGAGCGACGCTTCCTAAAAAACAAAAGTTTCTCGGTAAGTTTTACACCGATAGGCAGTCAGAAAAACTTCTGTCTGTTTTGGATGGCGAACCACTCAAGCCCTGCATTATACTAGGTTTGTTTTACGGCCTCCGCAGGAGCGAAGTGCTCGGATTGCGCTTTAGCGACATTGACTTTGAACAGTGCACAATCCAAATACGAAACACGGTTGTCCGCGTAAAGACCCTAACCGAGGTAGAGCAGACCAAAAGTCAGGCCAGTAAGCGTACATTATACATAATCCCCGAAACGAAGGGATATTTACTGAGTCTGAGCCGCAAGAAAAAAGAGAATCGTTTGTTATTCGGAGAATCGTATCATGCCGGTGACCATGTCTGCACTTGGGACGACGGGAGCCCATTTGACCCAGATTATGTTTCCCGTAATTTCAAGCGGATTCTCGTAAAGAACAAACTGCCGGTGATAAGATTTCACGAGTTACGTCACACGGCGGGAAGCCTCTTACTTGCAAGAGGACTGTCGATTAAGCAGGTACAAGAATTCCTCGGTCACGAAAAAGCCTCAACGACCCTGGATATTTACGGGCACGTGAGCGTCGAAGGAAAAAAGGAGACGGCCAACGCGATGGGAGCCGCATTAGCCGTCAGAGGGCTTTGAATAAAATTTTAGACGATTTTTTAGACAAAGCGGATTTTTTCCAAATATTAGGTAAAACCGGGCTTCCCAAAAGCCCTAGAAATCCCGGTTTTACGGCATCTGGGTGACAAGATTTGAACTTGCGACCTCTAGACCCCCAGTCTAGCGCGCTACCAAGCTACGCCACACCCAGACGAAAGCCATACTCTGCTGAAATCATTATAATGCAGGGATTTTTCCGTGTCAAGGGTTTTTGGGCTTTTGCCAGGATAACCTAATAAAGTAACAAAAGTGTTACAAAGGGAAAGCTTGCCAAAAGTCGCCAAAGCTGGTAAAAAGAAAGCGGAGGTGAAAGGAAATGGCAAGGAGAGCGAAGAAGCTACAGGAAATAGCGGATATGTTTGAGGAATTGGAAATGGAGATAGTAGATGCAGAAGATGTGACAGTTCTAAAGGAATTGCACGTACGGATGAGTGAAATCAGCGATTGGCGGGATGAAGCATATGTGCAGCACGAGCTGGGCGATATCATAATGATAACATTGCTGGCGGTACTGTCGAATGCGAATGAATGGCTGGAAATCGAGGCATTCGGGAAGGTGCACGAGAAATGGCTGAGAAGGTTTTTGGGGCTTGGGTATGGGATACCGAGCGACGATACGTTTCGAATAACGATATCACAAATAAATACAAATTATGTATATGGAATAGCGATAGATTTTCTGCTAAAGAAGGTAGACGAGATAATAAGTCTATCAAAAACGGGGGAGGAAGAAGGGCACAAGGGTATCATATCGTTCGACGGCAAGAGCAGCAAGGGATGACGGATGATATAGCCTGGCTTTATAACAAGGAAAAGTGGTCGGGGTTAAAGACAATTGGTATGGAAATAAAAACAATAAACAAAAACAATCCAAACTTACCGGTGGTCACAGAGCAACGATACTTTATAAGCAGTGTGAAAGGAATAGAAGATTTTTCGAGGGCGGTAAGGAGTCATTGGGGAGTGGAAAACGGGCTTCATTGGCAGCTGGATTTCACGTTCAAAGACGACAAAAATACCACAATGCCTGAAAACGGGGCAAAGAACTTACAGATATTCAAAAAGCTGGCCTTGGCCATTTTGAAAATGGCGCAATGCATTTATCCTAAAAGAACCAGCTTGAAAATGATCAGATTTAAGCTGGCTATGTCTTTTGAACAGGAAATCGGTAACATTTTCAGCATGATGAATCCCGCAAATTTAAGTTCGAAGTATTGATCCTTGTTGCTTTGCCTTTTGCGGAAGGGGTATTCTTTATGACTTAGCCTGCTTTTCTTGCCTGATCCTTTCCATAGGCGCTTTGCGCCCTCGCGGTAGGTTGTCCTGGGCTTTTGCCCGTTTCGGTTGAATTTACGTCGGTTGAATTTGTCGAACATGTTCAAACATGTTCAAACATTTTATCAGAGGTGATCAGCATGAAACGGCCGGTTTATTTCGGGACATATTCAAAGGGCGCGGGGAACGGCCTTTTGAGCGGCGAGTTCGACGAAAGCACGGGCGGCCTGAGGCTTGGCGGCAGCCTGGATATCGAAAATCCGTCGTACCTGGTGTTTGACGGGGGGATATTGTACGGCGTTTCGGAGACGGAAACTTATGACGGCCAAAGCGGCGGCCGCCTGTTTTCCGCGGCCGCGCGCGGCGGAGGGGCGATGAGCCTGCTGTCGGCGCAAGGTACGGGCGGGGGGGGACCGTGCCACCTCTGCGTGAAGGACGGGTATGTTTTCACGGCGAATTACGGGGAGGGGAGCCTGAGCGTTTTTGAGAGAGACGGCGAGGGCCTTATCAAGCCGTCTCAACTGGCGCTTTCCCACCGCGGGAAGGGGCCGGACCCCGGGAGACAGACGCGGCCTCATATCCATTTCGCCGCGGTCACGCCCGACGATAAATACCTGGCGGTCTGCGACCTCGGCCTGGACAGGGTTTTTTTCTATCCGTACTCGGCCGGCGCGGGGCTTTCGGCGAAGGCGAAGGTCTACCGCTGCCCGCCCGGCTCCGGCCCGCGTCACATGGTTTTTTCCGGTAACGGCGCGTTCGCGTATGTGCTGACGGAGATGGGCTCCACGGTCCTCGCGAACAGATATGAGGACGGGGAAATGACGCTCTTGCAGGAAGCGTCCGCGCTGCCCGCCGGATTTTACGCGTCCTCCAAAAAGAGTTCGGCCGCGGCGATTCGCATATCGCCGGACGGAGGCGCCGTGCTGGCGTCTAACCGGGGGCACGACTCGATCGCGCGGTTTGGCATACTGGACGGCGGCGCGCTCGCGCCTCCCGAGTTTATTATGACCGGCGCGGAGCCGCGGGATTTCGCCTTTTCGCCTGGCGGCGGATGGATCTTGGCGGCGAACCAAGGAGACAATATGGTGACGGTGCACAGGGCCGACACGGGGGAGATCGTCGGCCGGGCCGGGATGCCGAAGCCGTGCTGCGTGGCGTTCGGGGAGTGATACTATCCCGGGAACCCGATTTTGACAAAAACCGGACGCCAATATATAATAAAGGAAATTTCAACCGAGTTTCCATGAAAACTATATAATATAATGAAATCACAACCGAGTTTCCGCGGAAACTCCACGACGATTCCGGGGGTGGCCCTATTGCCGTCTGACGACAGCGTATCCGTTGAGAACAAGCTGCTGCTGCTCTACCTTATCGAAAAGATGGACCTCCCCCTGACCAGGAGCCAGATCACGGATTTTGTCCGCGAGGGCGACTATATGGAATACTACGCCCTCCAGCAGACCCTCGCCGACATGGTCTCCGACGGGTATCTCGAGATGTCCCTGGAAAACAACAACACGCGCTATTCAATAACCGACCAGGGCCTGTCCACGCTGGAATATTTCGAAAAGCAGATTCCCGGCGGCGTCAGGCAGAGGATAAACAAATACGTCCAGGACAATTTCAACTCCGTGAAGCGGGATTACGAGATCACCGCCAACTATTTCCAGGACAGGGACACGAACGAGTACATCGTGAAATGCGGCGTCTACGACGACGACAGGCTCCTGATGGAGATAAACGTCTCCGTCGTCTCCAGGGAGCAGGCGCGGCTGATACAGAAGAACTGGAAATCGAACGTGAACGTCCTGTATATGAGCATCCTCCGCGAGCTGATAAAGGAGAACAAGCCGGAAAACAAACCGGAGAACAGGCAGGAAAACGCCGCGGGGGAAGAGCAGCTGCGGGACGTAAAATCGTGACGGGCGGGAAAAGCGCAAAGATTTGGAGCGCGGATTTATATCAGTCCGCCTCAAACAACCGGAAAGCAGGAGACATATGAGCCAAATCAGGCGCGTTTTCGTGGAAAAAAAGCCCGGCCGCGACGTGGAGGCCGCGGCGCTGCTCCGGGATATCCGGACGAACCTGCGCGCGGAGGGCTTGAAAAGCCTGCGCGTCGTCAACAGGTACGACATGGAAAACGTCCCGGAATCCGACTACGCCTTGTTCAAGGCGAACGTGTTCGCCGAGGCGCCGCTGGATACGACATGGGACGAGGAACTGCCGATCCCGCCGGGGAGCTTCGCCTTCGCGGCGAAATTTTTGCCCGGCCAGTTCGACCAGCGGGCCGACAGCGCGGAGCAGTGCCTCGGCCTTATCGCGGACGCCTCCGGCGCGGTTGTCGAGTGCGCGAAGGTCTATATCCTGGAGGGGGAGCTGACCGAGGACGAGAAGCGCCGGATCGAACGGTACTGCGTGAACCCGGTGGATTCGTCCGTGACGCCGATGGACAAGCCCCAACGCCTGAAAGCGGACTTCGCCACGCCGCCGGACGTGGAGACGCTGGAGGGGTTCATCTCATGCCCGGACGGCGAACTGGGCGGCTTTGTGCCCGGCCTGGCCATGACCCCCGCGGATCTGGCGTTCTGCCGGGATTATTTCAGGGATGCGGAAAGGCGCGACCCCACGTTAGCCGAGATCAAGGTCATAGACACCTACTGGTCGGACCACTGCCGGCACACCACTTTCCTGACCGCCATAGAAAGCGTGGCGTTCGAGGACGGCGCGGAGCCCGTCCGCGCGGCTTACGAAGCGTACCTGGCGGAGCGCGGGCGGCTCTTCGGCGAGGCCGCGAAGCGGGACATATCCCTCATGGATATCGCGACGATCGGCATGAAGGCCCTGAAATCCAGGGGGTTGCTGGACGATCTGGACGAAAGCGGCGAGAACAACGCCTGTTCGATAAACGCGGAGATAGAGGTCGGCGGGAAGCCCGAGAACTGGCTGATACTGTTCAAGAACGAAACGCACAACCACCCCACGGAGATCGAGCCGTTCGGCGGCGCGGCCACATGCCTGGGCGGGGCCATCCGCGACCCGCTGTCCGGCAGGGCCTACGTCTACCACGCCATGCGCGTGACCGGCGGCGGCGACCCGCGGACGCCCGTCGGCGAAACGCTCCCGGGAAAGCTCCCGCAGAGGCTCATTTCCACGGGCGCGGCTCGGGGGTTCAGCTCCTACGGCAACCAGGTCGGCCTGGCCACTGGGCTGGTAACGGAGATATTCCACGAGGGCTACGTGGCGAAGCGCATGGAGATCGGCGCGGTCGTCGGCGCGGTTAAAAAGGACGCCGTCAGGCGCGGGACGCCCGCGCCCGGCGACGCGGTAATATTGGTCGGCGGGCGCACGGGCAGGGACGGCTGCGGCGGGGCGACGGGCGCGTCCAAGCGGCACACCGCCGAATCCATCGTTTCCTGCGGGGCCGAGGTGCAGAAGGGCAACCCGCCGACGGAGCGCAAGCTCCAGAGGCTCTTCCGCGACAAAAACGCCGCCGCTATGATAAAACGCTGCAACGACTTCGGCGCCGGCGGCGTGGCCGTGGCGATCGGCGAACTGGCCGACGGGCTGGCGGTCGACCTCGACGCCGTCCCGAAGAAGTACGGGGGGCTCGACGGCACGGAACTGGCCATATCGGAGTCCCAGGAGCGCATGGCCGTGGTTGTGGAGGCGAAGGACGCCGAACGCTTCATCGGCGCGGCGGCCGCCGAAAACCTGGAGGCCACGCGAGTCGCGGAGGTCACGGCGGACAGGCGTCTGTGCATGACGTGGCGCGGGAAAAAGATCATTGACATATCCAGGGATTTCCTGGACACCAACGGCGCGCGGCAGACGGCGCGGGCGCTGATAAAGGGGATAGAACCGTTTTGGGGAAAGAAATCCGCTAGTGGTCTGACAGGGAACGGTTCGGCCGGGGCCGGTCTGACCGGAGACGATGCCGCGTCTTGTAGGGTGGGGCTTCCATGCCTGACCGACCCGGCGGACGCGCAAACCGCAGACGATCCGTCACGCCTGCCTGACGTCCTGTCCCGCCTGAACGTCGCCTGCCAGAAGGGCCTGGCCGAGCGGTTCGACTCCACGATCGGCGCGGGCTCCGTTCTGATGCCGTTCGGGGGCAGGCGGCAGCTGACGCCGATACAGACCATGGTTTCGAAGATACCGGCGGAGGGGGAGACGGACGCCGCGACCTTTATGTCGTTCGGGTACGACCCGGAGCCGGCCGTGAAAAGTCCGTTCCACGGGGCCGTGTACGCCGTAGTGGAGGCCGTCTCCAAAATCGTCGCGGCCGGCGGGGACTGGTCCAAAGTCCGCCTGACCTTACAGGAGTATTTCGAGAGGATGACGGACACCCCGGAAAAGTGGGGGAAGCCGCTGGCAGCCATGCTCGGCGCTTTCCGCGCGCAGATGGGGCTCGGCCTTCCGGCCATAGGCGGCAAGGACAGCATGTCCGGCACGTTTATGGACATGCACGTGCCGCCGACGCTAGTGGCGTTCGCGCTCTGCGTCGGCAAGGCCGGAGACGCGGTCTCGCCGGAGTTCAAAGCCCCCGGGAGCCTGCTCGTTAAGCTGAACGCGCGGCTAAACGCCGACGGGACGCCGGATTTTGAGCACCTGAAAGCCGTGTTCGGGGCGGTCGCGCGGGCGATGCGCGCCGGGAAAATCTCGGCGGCCGGGACGCCCGGCGCGGGGGGCGTCGCGGCGGCGGTCGCGCAGATGGCCGCTGGGAACATGATCGGCGCGCGGATAAGGACGGAGAGCCTATATGGGCCTGAATACGGGGCGTTCGTGCTGGAGACCGCATTTTCGGAGGAAGAGGCGAGGCTGGAGTTTGCCGGCCTGGACCATGAAATAATAGGACGGACGATCCCGGAGGCGGTCATAGAGATAAACGGCGCCGAGTTCGGCCTGGAGGGGCTCATAAAGGCGTGGATGGAGCCGCTGGAAGGCGTGTTTCCCACTAACTGGTATAAAATTGGCGCAACGGGGCCGGACAGTATCGGGATACCGGTATTTAAGGCCGATCATGCAGGGAACGGTCCTGACCGTTCCGCGATATTAAGTTCGGAATGGTCACCTGCAAAAAAAACCGCGGAAGGGCCCCGCATATCCCTTTTCGCGCGGCCGCGCGTTTTGATCCCCGTTTTCTCGGGCACGAACTGCGAGGACGACAGCCGCCGCGCCTTCGAGCGGGCCGGCGCGCGGGTCGAAACGGTCATAATCCGCGACCTGAACCGCCGCTGGCTGGACGAGAGCCTCGGGGAGATGGCGCGGCTGATCCGGCAGTCGCAGATAATCATGATCCCCGGCGGGTTCAGCGCCGGCGACGAGCCGGAGGGCAGCGGGAAGTTCATCGCGGCCGCCTTCCGGAGCCCCCGCGTCGCGGAGGCCGCCACGGATTTGCTGGAGGAGCGCGGCGGGCTGATCCTGGGCATTTGCAACGGCTTCCAGGCGCTTATCAAGCTCGGCCTTGTCCCCTACGGGCAGATCCGCCCGCAGGCCGCCGACAGCCCGACTTTGACGTACAACGGGATCGGCAGGCACATGTCCTGCCTGGCAAAGACGAAGGTCGTGTCGGACAAGTCTCCCTGGCTGTGGAAAACCGCGCCGGACGAAATATACACCATCCCCTTGTCCCACGGGGAAGGCCGCTTCGTGGCGAGCGGGGAGGCCGTCGCGGAGCTTGCCGCCAACGGCCAGATCGCAACGCAATACGTGGATTTCGGCGGCAAGGCGTCGATGGACGTCGAGCACAACCCCAACGGCTCGTTTTTCGCCGTGGAGGGCGTGACCAGCCCGGACGGGCGCGTTTTGGGGAAGATGTGCCACAACGAGAGGATCGGGAAGGGTTTGTATAAGAACGTGCCGGGGAATTTTGATCAGAAGATATTCGAGGCCGGGGTGGGGTACTTCGCATGAGGCAGGGCTACAACATTATTATGTTATACAGTGCGGACGCCTCCCGTATCCTGATGTGCAGGCGCCGCAAAGACCCCTACGGCGGCCTCGCGAACCTTATCGGCGGCAAGATCGAGCCCGGCGAGGACGGATTGTCCGCCGCGTACCGGGAGATGGGCGAGGAATCAGGCGTATCCCGGGACGACGCGGATTTGACGCACGTCATGGACTTTGTGTACTATTTGCAGGACTGCTATGTGGAGGTCTATGCGGGCAGGCTTAAACGGGACATCGCCGTAACGGGCGACGAGAACGAGCTTTTCTGGTCGGACCTGGGGCAGGATTTCTTCGATATGGGCCTTTACGCCGGTGAAGGTAACATCGGGCACATGATCGAGCAGGTGAAAATGTATGAGAAAGAGATATTCAAACATGACCTCGCGTCGCCTCTAAATGACAATGACCGCGTTTCGCGTCCACAAACGGTCGATACGAGTCTCAGGTTAAAACACGACTGGCGGAGTGAGCCCGAACACCAGCGGGCGTTCGGATCAGCGAACGACAAACAGTTATGATTTTAATCGGGATTCGAATAATATGCGCGAAGGAGACAAATGATGCCGTTCACAATGACGCATTTGATCGTCGCGGAAAAAATCGCCGGCCGCTGCCCTAACCTCGTTTCCGATTTGCCGCAATATTATCTCGGCGCCATTGCCCCGGACGCCGTGCATAATCGGGAGAACTACGTCAGCGATTTCAAGAAGAAAAGCCATCTGCATTCCTGCGGCGCGGAGTGGGGGCGGTGCACCTCATATGACGAATGCGCGGCTAACGCGGTTGCCTTTTTAAGAGGGCGGGAAAACTCGGGCAGGAGAGATTTTGTATACGGCTATGTGATCCACGAGTTGTGCGACATATGTAATAATATATACGTTTGGCAGCCGTTTCTCAAAAAATATCCGGAGGAATGGGAAAAGGGCTACGGAAATATCGACCACAGGGAAGCCAATCTGATGGATTTTTGGCTATATCAAACGTATGGGCATAGAGACGAGATATGGGCGGCGCTCGGAAAGGCGGAGGCGTTTGATTTTGAGGGGCTTGTCAGCGGCGCGGAAGTGGAGCGGCAAAGGCGGATAATATTGTACGAATGGTACGGCGGTTCGCCGGAAATCGACGTTTCGGGCAATACGCTGCATACGCCGGAAACGGAGTTTGAATTCATTGATTTGGCCGCGGGGTTTGCGGCACGGAAACTCGGGTTTGCAGATGAATGACATTATAGGGCGCGGCTTCCATGCCGCGCCTCCATTAAACGCGTGTGCATTGAACCATTAAGGACTATGCAATCGGAGGTTAAATTCCAATGGAAAAAACCCTGCAGCCGTCCCCCGAACGCCGCAAAATCCGCCTAATCGCCCCTTCCCCGGAGATGCGGCCGCAAATCGAGGAATTTATAGCCGAATTCCGGGCAAACGGGGAGGAATGGATCCACGGTTCGCGCGGCATCACGCGGTACGCGGATTTCGCGGAATGGCTCAACGTGACGAAGGAGCTGTCCGACGGCTGGCTCCCGTCCTCGACCTTCTTCGCGGTCACGCTGCCCGGCGGCGGCGCGGCCGGGAAAATCGTCGGCGTGACGGACATCCGGCACTATCTGACCGATGAAACATACCGCCACGGGCACATCGGTTATTCCGTGCGGCCAAGCGAGCGGAAGAAGGGCTACGGGACTGAGATGCTTCGCCTTGCGCTGCAAAAAGCCTATGAATTCGGCATTCTGGAGGCGGCGGTCAGCTGCGGTAAGGACAACCTCGCCTCAAGGAAGGTCATCAGAAGAAACGGCCTTCAGAAGAAGGCCGAAATAGCGGGGGAAAACGGGAATATTATCATTGTATATACGAAGGAACTGCCGTAGGGCGCACCGCAATGTCGGCAAGATATTGAGATAAGTATTTCCAAGTATGCTCTTTAAGCGTTTTTCATGCAACGCTGTTGCCAATGTAGGGCGGGGGCTCTGTTCCCGCCGTCCTGAAACCAATGTCGACCGGTTAATCGGTGCGGCATGAAAGCCGCAGCTACAAAGCCGCATTCCTCGTAGGGTCGGGGTTCCATCCCCGACCGAACAACCCGTAGGCTTATCATTAACCTGTCGACAATGGTCCCGAAACCCCGGCGGGAGCAGAGCCCCGCCCTACCGAAACTCCGGCGGGAGCAGAGCCCCCGCCCTACAACATGTTTTGTCTATTTATCCAAGCAGCGCGGGAATCTCCGCCAAATTCCGGCATACGAAATCCGCGCCGCAGGGATCCGGATTTTTGAAAGCGCCTTCCGCGCTTTCATGCCGCACCAGGACAGTCCTCAACCCCGCCGTTTTGCCGCCGGCAATGTCGGCGGCCGGATTGTCGCCGATCATCCAACATGCCTCCGGCCTTCCGGCCAAATCCAGCGCGTACTCGAATATCAGTTCATCATATCTTCGGTATAAATTCAAAATAATCCCTGACCGTGGCGTCCTCCAGGCAGGCCTCTATTATCTTCCTACCCATCGGGTGCATATCCGGCGTCAGGTACTTCTTAATCTCCCTCTTGAAGAAATCCACCAATATCCTCGCGCCGGCGTCGAAGCCCTCGTTGCCGACCTCGGGCTGGTAGTTCACCTGCAAGAAGCCCTTCGGGATCAGCTGGCCGTCGATTTTGATGGACTCCAGCGAATAGCCCAGAAGCGAGCAGCGAGAGTCCATCAGCGCCTCCGGGCGGAATTTCGCGCCGCCCCTGCGCGACAGGTATTCGCGCGTGGCCCACTGGCCGGAGAAGCCGACCTTGTAGGCCCCGATATACTGGTTCGGGATCAAAATGTAGCGGGTGGAAGTGGTCCTCAGCACCTGATCCAGCAGCAGATTGGCCTGGTCCACCATCTTGCCCGTGGCGAACGGCCAGTACGAGCCGACGCCCTCGCTCACCATGCCCTCGCTGTCGACTATGCTCGGGTTCGCGTGGCCCCTGGGCGCGGCCAGACGCCAGAGCCAGGCCAAGGCCGGCGGGAGGATATGCAGCATCCCGACTATGCCGTAGTTCGGCGCGTCCTTGGTGCAGGGCGGCGTCCTGATGCCGAAGCTCCTGATGTCCACCTCCACCGCGCCGTCCACGTGGTTCTGCACGAAGTTGCGCGGCATGATGACGCGCGGGTTGGGGCACGGGTGGCCGGGGCTGTCCATTATCGGCTCCCAGATGAGGCAGGTCGCGCCGGGAGTGGCGTCCATGTTGATGAACACCAGCGGCTTTTCCGGGTGTATCGTCATGCTCTCGATCTGCGGGTCCGTCCCGTAGCGCGTGATATGGTTCACGCGGACGAACCAGCCGTTCTCCGCGTCCGCCACGACGAGCTTGTGGCTGTCGTTTTGCAGAGACGGGTGGCACATGGCCATGTCGTCGGTCACGGGGTGCAGCTCGGAGGAGTCCATGATGGTCAGCAGGACCTGCTCGCCGTTGACTATGTTCGTCCCCAGGAGCAGCTTGCCGTCCGCCTGCCTGTGGAACTGTTCGGTCATCTCGCTCTTGCCGCCGCCGCTGGCCCCCTCGTGCATGATGGTCACGGTCAGCTCGTAGGGCGTTATGATCCTGACGGTGGAGGCGTGGCAGGTCACCCATTTCTCCTGCTCGCCGATGTTCAGGAGCACGCTGTATATGCCCTTCTTCGCGCTCGGCCCCGGGTAGAGGTTGTACGAGAACACCTCGTGCATCTCGTAGAGCCGGTTGTGGACGACGACCTGCTTGCCGTTGTAGTGGGTGTGCCGGAACGGCGGCGCGACGTATACCACGGCCTTGGGCTTGAAGAAATTCGGGATCTTGCCGATGGGTATGAAGCCCTGAAGATCCAGCAGCGCCGCGGCGAAAAAGGCGGCGTTCGCCGGGGCCACGAGGATGGAGGCGTAGCCCAGGCCCATGCTGCTGTTGCCGGCCATGAACGGCATGAGTATGAGCGACTTCTGCTTTTTGAGCCAGGCGAAAGTCTCCAGCCGTATGCCGTCGAACGGTATGCCGAAGCGCTCCAGGTGCGTGTCCTTATCCGTCGGCAGGTCGTCGGCGATCACCGCCGCGTCCGGGTCGCGCCTGCGCATGTAGGTGTCGTCGTAGTTGGCCACGATGCCGTTTTTACACCTGACCACGCTGGCCTCGCGCACCAGACCCATGCCGTCGACCTCGAAGGAGACGTCGCAGCTCATCTTCCCGCATCCGCCGAGGGCCAGGTCCATCACCTGCTCCCGGGACTCGGGGATGATGATCTCCAGCCCCTCGGTGTTGATGATGTCCTTCAGCTCGTTCGGCAGGACCATTTTGTTCAGGATGAATTTTTCCATCGGAATGCCCCCCTTATACATTCAACAATAATATTATAATCGACGTCAAACTCAGACACGCGCTTACCAGCACCAGCACCAGCACCGCCTGAGGCGGCCTGAGGCCCCATTTCAGGAGCCTGAACTGTATCTGCGCCGTGTCGGCCTTGTAGACCGGCTGCCTGTTCCGGAAGCGCCTGAATATCACGAAGATGTTGTCGAAGATCGGCACGCCCAGCGCCAGGACGGGCACGAACGTGGAAATCACCGTGGCCTGCTTGAACGCGCCGTAGAGAGCGATCACCGACAGCACAAAGCCCAGAAAGGTCGCCCCGGAGTCGCCCATAAAGACCTTGGCAGGGAAGATGTTCGAACGAAGGAAGCCTAGCGCCGCGCCGACAAGGAGCGCGGCCATCACGGCGGATTCGGGCTGGTTTTTAATCACGGCGGCCACGAAGAGCGTCGCGCCCGAAATGGCGGCGATGCCCCCGGCCAGCCCGTCGAGGCCGTCGATCCAGTTCAGCACGGTCGTGACGCCGAAGATCCACGTGACGGTCAAAACGAACTGGAGCCAGTACGGCAGAGTCACGTACTGATGCGTGAACGGGTTGTTGAAGCCCGTGAAGCGCACGCCGACCGCAAAGACTATCACCGCCGCGGCTATCTGCATCGCCAGGCGCGGAAAGACCGAAAACTCCTTCTTCTTGGTCTTGAACCAGTCGTCCACGAGGCCGATGCCAAGCACCAGCGCGCAGCCCGCGAGTATGCCGGCGTGCTTTGCGTCCTTGAAGCCCAGAAAAACCGCGAGGCCGGTCACGAACGCCAGGAACATGGCCGCGCCGCCGACGAGCGGAACTGGCGAGGCGTGCCTTTTCCGCTCCGTCGGTTTATCCAGATAGTCAAACCTGACCGCCAGCTTCGAC
>Ga0209629_10000375_pt1 | contig 23803 bp, 11 predicted proteins | sample TergutCu122P5_FD_187286 | JGI IMG/M metagenome (GOLD analysis project Ga0209629, IMG submission 187286) | Cubitermes ugandensis P5 segment gut microbial communities from Kakamega Forest, Kenya - Cu122 P5 (SPAdes) (version 2) | ecosystem: Host-associated > Arthropoda: Insects > Digestive system...
CCTGGTTCCGTCCGCTAACTTAGAATTTCCAAATTCTAAAATCCTCATAATATAACAATTCAGGCACCTCCCCATTGTTGCGGCCCCGCCATTACATACCTTTGTTGGAAATATTTTGCGCTGCGATAAATATTTATCAACATAGGAGGCTGAGATGCTCGCAGAAACACGTGTAATGCGCCCAATATACTCGTATTTACCCGTTTTAACAAAACCTGGTGGCATATTTCAACAAAATTTCGTAAAACTCTGTAATACAAAATTTTATGAAAATGCGTCCGGCGGTTGATTTGTTACCTCCGGACATACAAAACTGGCGGAAATAACAGATGCATTACGAATATTTTTCTTTTGCAAAAATTCCAACAGCTGCCAAATCTGGGGCTTTTTAGAGTGACCACTTCTGAAAGTGTCCAACACATTCATATTCCAGTCACGAATACACCTACTGCTTGTGGTACTCTTGCGCTCAAGAGGTCATTCTCAAATTATTTAAAATATCATTCCAATGGACTGTGTTCTTATCGTCTGTCTCAGGGAATTTCCGTGGTAGAGAATGCGTTGTATATGTACGCTTATTATATCGCTCATGCAAAAACAATTTATCGCAACCCACCGACACACAGTTTTACAGGGGAAAGAAAAAGCTGCCGATCCTCAATAGACAACGGTTAAGGATGTTATGCTTTTAAGACAATACAAGGACAAGCTTTTTTGGGGGGGCACAAAATTTTTCAAGAGGATGTGTTTGTAACCCAGCTGTCTATTAGCGCGGAAATCTAATTTTGACGACTTGGGTTGCGACAAATTGCCTTTCATGAGCGGTATTTTGAAACACGTGTTCATAGCACCACGCCTAAGTTAAAAACGTTCTGGGTTTGAAACACAAAGTCGTCTGCCTGTTTCTGACGTCATATTTTATGCCTGACACATGGCAATAGGCTACTGCAAAATGTAAGCCAGTAGCTAATGACACACGAGCACTGCCAAGGCACACATCTGTATATATGCGTGCATAATTCACTGTGTATACGGCACATGTTATTCTTCACACTTCACCCTGCTTTCCACTTAAAATTTCGTTGTCGTATACATAAAACTTGAAGACTGTTGGTAGGTCATGCTGTGTAGTCTGATAGAAATTTACCGTCTTTCGAAGAAACATTCTATCTCCAGCTTCATTGTTTTCCACCTGACTATTGTGCCACATTCCAGAAGGCATCACTGTGGGAGTCGCAAATCTCGCCTACATTACAGATTAAAATTTCAGAAATAAATGACAAATGATAGGATAATAACAAACAGAATAATTTTAAGCTTCAAAACGGCTATTCTGAAAATCGTGCAGTGTGTAACAAATGCAAATAATACAAATAACATAGTTGTAAATTCTGAAAAGCAAGATAAAAAATGACATATTTGCTCACAGCATTTTCTAAAAACAACAGTTGAAAAAAAAACAGATTAGGTGACATGTTTTAGATAAATAAAATCTTACAATTATTACAGCAGGTTTTAAATATTTTTCAGTGTGTATAAAAAATATCCAAATTTCTGATGTGATGGCATACCAGTGTACCACTAAATAAGTTTGAGAAATGTTGAATTCGCCTATATTGCTTTTTCTTGTATCATCATTCCTTTTTTTGTGCATGTTGATGAAGTTTCCAGTCCCTTATCATCCCACAATGTTGTTTTAAATCCTTCAATGGCAGCCTTTTCTCTTTAGAGTATTTACTATTACTGGGATGAAACATCCAGGATTTTGTCACCCTCTAGATCTTCCTCCTTCACATTTTAATTAAAATTTCCTTCTAACAATCCTTGTTCTCTTCAGTATTTTTTGTATCTACTCCATTACTGCTGAACACTTCTAGCTCTATATTACTGTAATTCTAATTCTTTTAACATATTCTGAATTCCAAATGCTTCTTTCAAACTTCATTTCTAATTTTGTCCCTACTTGATTTTTCCTCATTATTTATGGGGACTTCCACATCTGTTGTTATGATTTTGCTCTCTCCATACTTCACATGCATAAGATCACATTTTCAGCTTCACTGATGTATCAATGTTGTCAGCAGAAAATGATGACTATATGGTCATTTCAAATTTGCCCACATTGTGACAGGTTCTGTGATTTTCATTCTTCACCACTAAGAAACACTGTGAAAACTTCTGGTTCATGAATTTAGTATAAACTAACCTCAGCGACCCTTTGTCTATTTGCAGATGTGATTTAAGCATCACCTGTATTCTGCACTCATCATGTTAGGACTTGGATCACAGATAAAGTCATGTCTACGAATGGTTGCCATAATCACCTGTGTCACTCTGGTGTCTATGTTCTATCTACTGCGATTTGGCCAACCAGTGCAACTTATTCGACTTCCTTTGATGCCAATCTTCAGAAATGAAGGAGGAAAGCCTGATTCATACATCCTGTGTAATAGACAACATTCTGTCATAATAATTTCTGAACCCTTAACCCAATATCTCTTTCTAACATAACAAATGTGAAGCAAATAAAACCTGCATGGAGTTGTGGAATAAAATAAAAACACAAAACAAATAAAGTACTCATCCACAACAACACAGCAGGACTCTAACATGATCTGTCCATGGTCTGAAACACTTTGGAAATGGAGGCCAGATGTACTATTGGTAGGTGTGCCCAGGTCAAGGAATCAAGTGAGAGTTACATCCAGGAGAACAGAAGACAAACAACAAGGTCAGAGAGGAGGTAGGAGACAAGAGGGAATGTAGGCAAAAAGCACAGGTCTCTTAGCTCTAAGAAGTGCTGAAACATAATGCACTTGGCACAACAGGTTTGACAAATGAATTGAAAAAGTTCAACTGTGGTAGTGAAAAGATGCAGGCTTGAAGTTAGTTCCCTGCAGAGGAAGGGATTTCTCTCTTTATCACTTATTCTTGTATGAAATGGACACCAGGGTCCCTTTTGCTGGTGATAAAAAAGCAAAGGTATGAATGTGGCCACTTTCCTAAATCTGCTGCCTCCACTCCCAAATAAAACCTCACAGTGCAGTGCTTCAGAACAGAGACATCTTTATAATTATTGCAAATTGGTGTTAACAGACACCATGCTAATAAATCAATAATCCAATAAAAATTATAAGTTTATATATATTCACATCAGACACAACAATAATAAAATACACAATAGTAAGTGCTAATAAATTAAAAAATTAAAAATTTGTGGCTACATGTTTTTAATTTTTTAATTTATTAGCACTTACTATTGTGTATTTTATTATTGTTGTATCTGATGTGAATATATGTACACTTATATTGTCACACAACGGGATGGCTTCAGTAAAGTCAATAGAAATCAGTTTACTTTTTACTGTTGTCTGTCATTATGTGATTGAAAAGTTCAATATCTCCCAGATTACCCCAAGAATTGTATAGGCAGAAATAGTGAAAAACATCCCACTAATTATTGAACTTCTGTTTGACATAGCACGTGTACATGCACGTGCACACACACACATACACACACACACACACACACAGATATGCTAGAAGAAGTATCTGTTCTTGGTCCAGGATATCATGGCTTTCTTTTTTACTGTCAAATTAACATCAAAGAACAAATGAGACTCAAACTGAGAAAATGAAATTTACTAATGCAATTGGAAAAAAACTGGGTATGAGAATTTAAATCACATCACGATCTTGCACATCTCTTTAACAGCTGACATTATGATAAACTGTGGTGACAGCACAGAATAACCAACAGAAAAGTTACATTATTATAAATTAAATATTGTAAATCTATGACATTGTGATGTGTGTTGCTTTTGCTCTAGGCAATGATTGTAATTCTATCTGACACAATTCTAAGACACTGGTCATTGAATTGCCACCGTAATCATGTTAATGATAATGAATTTTCATAGGCACAGTTAAGTTTATAGTCCCTGCAGCATAAAATAATTTGCATTCATTTTCATATGAAACCCTTGGAAAGTTAAGAAAAGTCAAATTAAATTTTGTTATATGTACTGCAGACGTTGTATTCAAGAAATAATTACATAACATAAATTTTCAATCAGTTAGCAGGTTCCTGAAAAAAATAGTGGCAATATAGTTTTAAATTTTTACCATACTATTGCACTTACAACACTTTGTCTGATATCACAACATTAATAAAGGACTGGAATTTGTATTCACATAATAGTATTCAATCAGGTAGTCCTTGCACTTTCATTACCATCTGCAGAAAAGAGGTTCTTAAGTTTTCCATACCTGCAATTAGTGTCTGTTTAGTGTTTCCCACAGCAGCTCTTATTTCTTGGACATGTCAGGCATAATGACTAACCAGTAATCAACTTCTAACTCTTGCATGTTCTGTAGTTCATCAAGAGACATAAAGAGACACAGAGTCATTAGAGTTGCACTTGCACTAAGTGCAACTCTTATGTCTCTTTTAAACGGCTCTGTACATAAAGAGAGGTCCATATTGATTCTTGAACTTCATCTTGTCATATTGCTTGCATATGAGTAATGAAAGACAGTATATAATAATTACACTTCCAGTTTTTGAATATTAATGACATAAATATAATATATGTATTTACAGTAAAAGAAGGTTACCTAGTATGGAGCCCAAGCTGCCAAATTCCTGATGTTGACCCCTATCATGAATCTATTAGAAAGCTGTTGAAGTCTGCAGAATCCATTGTGTGCTCAAAGTTTGGTCCACTCACATTTGTCAGAACCCCTACTGCAGCACATGCAGAAAACAACTGGACTGCAACATATGTTCTGAAGGTTGACCCTGCAATGATACATTACTATGTACCAAAGAAGGAGAGTTACTCTTGTTGCTATTCTGATGTCAAGCGGGCGACCCTTGATGTACAGGACAACCGGACAGCAGACAGCAAGTATAAGTAAGTAAAGTTTACAGATATCAACTGCTGGACACAGATGTTGTAAAAGACTCTTTTGAGCATAATGGTTGGATCTGGTGTAATATTCAAAAACTTTGCACTTTGCTCAAACCAAGGACGTCAGTTTTTGCAGGCAACTAAATTTTGGTTGCTGGCGCCTAATATTTGTGTGTTCTGGATATGGAACTTGCTTCATATCACTCTTCTGGTACCTATAATTTTGAGGTGGCTCCTGGATTTTTAGAAAAATTGTGGATCCATGCTCTCAACGTTTAATCTAAACTACAGATCTTAATTTTAAGTGTTAGAACTACAGGCAGGTCAATTTTTACGCAATTTATTTTTGCGCGATACAGCTTTAGCGCGACTTGAAAATTTACACCACTTTATTTACGCGATAATTTCCGGTTTAACGCGATTTGGCACAGACGACTCTTGGCCGCACTTGTCTTGTGTTCGGGGCTAGCAGAAAGTGGCGTCATTGTCACGCCATCAGTCACGTGTATGGATTGATTATCCTGGTAATATAATAAGGCGGCTGATACATTTCCCCCTTCAACAGCATTTGCATTTGTTACCAAAGTGAGTGAGAAACGTAAACTTACATTACCTAGTATAATCCAAGTGAAAAATCAGCGAAAGACAATGAATATTAAAGATAAATTATACGTTATAAGCCAATTTGAAAAGGGTAAACGAATTGTGGACAAATGCCAAATGTTGGATCCGCTCATAGTAGCGTATGTCGTGAAAATGCTGATAGTATTACAGAAAGTGCTCAGTCAGGAACTCAAGTGTTGTATAACAAGACTACCACAGTCCTATCGGAATAAACCGTACCAAAAACTGTGGATGTCTCTTAAATTTTTCATGCATTAAAAATAAATAAATGAATTGTAGAGAAATATGTGTATACTGTATAGAAATGTAGTCTATACACTGCATATAAAGTACATATGTACCCTACTAGTCTATATGTCCACTGTATGGATGAGGTTATCAGTCCCCTAACCCCCAAGAAACACACTATTTTAAATACGACTGTTGTGTTCGATTTGCGCAACGTTTTTCAAGAACGTAACATTGGCGTTAAAGGAGGCCTGTCTGTACAACAGATAAGTTAAGGCGAAACAAAGACAATGGATAGACTAAAAGCATACAACATTATATCCACATATTGATTCTTGTTTCAGCGTAACCAAATGTGTGATTTTTGAGGAAGAAGTTACTCTGCAGCCTGAGTCAGAATTCATATTAGTTCGATGTAACCTCCAGAAGAATGGTTTTAAAGGCAAAGAGGTATACAGAAATATGCATTCAACAGTCCCAGTGAAGCCTCAGGTTAGGACCAAACTCGCAGTGAAACAGACACAACACAAAAATAATTCAGAAGACAAGAGCAAACTCAGTATTCTTTTCATAGGACTCGATTCAATATCTCGCCTCAATCTTATTCGAACAATGCCCAAAACTGTGTCACATCTTCACCGTACAGGTTGGTTTGAACTCAGGGGATACAATAAAGTGGCTGATAACACCTTCCCCAACCTAATGGCCATTCTGACTGGACTAAACTTGGACCAGATAAAGAAGAACTGCTGGCCCACCAAAGATTCACAATTAGATGACTGTCCTTACATATGGTATGACTTCAGCAATCAGGGTCATGTCACAGCCTTTGGAGAGGACATAACTAAAATGTCAACTTTCAATTATCAGAAGACTGGATTCATAAATCCTCCCACTGATTACTATCTGAGACCATATGTTCTTGCAGCAGAAAGTAAACTGCAATTGAAGACAAGAGATCAGCTTGACATATGTTTAGGTCCTACATCAACCACTGAACATTTGTTAGGATACGCTACAGATTTTGCTTCTACTTTTAGACATGCCCTTTATTTTGCCCTTCTCTGGATCAACAATCTGAGTCACAATAATCATAACACTCCAGCAGCCATGGATTTTAGATTTCTGCAGTTTTTTAATGAGCTGTCAGAAATTGGAACTCTTAATAATACACTTGTAATTTTCCTGAGTGATCATGGTATGCGCTTTGGAAAAATAAGAGAGACGCTTGTAGGATGGTTGGAAGAACGTCTACCTTTCATCTACATATGGATTCCTCAATGGTTCAGACAAAAATATCCTGAAGTGGCAAAGAATATTGTAACAAACAGAGATCGTCTTACATCTCCATATGACCTTCACATTATGCTAAAGGATATTCTTGGTAGAAACCAAGCGAGTGATATGGCAGAAAGCATCGAGAGTGCAAAAAATGTGTCTTCTATTAATGGAAGTGTTGGATGCCCCACGTGTGTGAGCTTATTTGACGAAGTGACTTACAACAGATCCTGTGATGATGCAGGAATAAGTCCCCATTGGTGCACGTGTACTCAATACCAGACTTTGTCAACCACTGGTGACACAGTTCAAGCAGCTGCAAAGTTTGTATTATCTGAAATTCAAGCCAGACTACAGGCAGCAGTGACTAGAATACCAAAGTCCAAAAAGTGCGCAGATCTGAAGCTAAATCGTCTTGTGAATGTGCGTGGAAGAGTAGATAATGATTCAAAACACAGAGATTATGTGGTGCTGATTGAAACATTACCAGGGAGTGCCCTATTTGAGGCAACAGTTAGAAGACTAAAGAAAACTGATGATGCATTTCAAATACTTGGTACTGTGAGCAGAATAAATGCATACTGGAGTCAGAGTACTTGTGTAAATGATCTTACTCTGAAAATGTATTGTTACTGTATTAATCCATAACTCAAATGAATTTACTGTTATGTTACTTAGTATTAACTTTTGCATCCATGTAAGATATGCCCCACTTAGTCTCCTCTTCGGTAGGTACTCGGGACCCTTCCCCCAGGGTAAATTCATTGAAATGTGAAGCTGATGACACTTCAGTATATTACCAAAGTTAAGAATGCATGGCGCTATACTTCTGCTCCTCTGTATGTCTTCATAGTATGGTGTTTAAAGAAGTACAAGGAAACTATTTAATTACATAGATTTCAGTCAACACAACAATAAATTAACAACAATTATGTTTATAGTTTATAGCTACATGTTTTGACTCACATGAGTCAACTTCTGGCCAGAACTATATTTGTTTGCAATGTCACTGTGCTCATTCTGGGATCCCAGACATTTACATGTTTTTTGCATAGATGTTATCTACTTTATTATAATTGGAGGTTGTAACAAATGTCATTGTTATGGTATTGATGCCAATTATTGCTGATTATTCTAGATGTATTTATTGGTAGAAATGTATGTGTGGACTGGTTCACGTTTTTTGTAATATATCATACGGTCTGCAACTGGATAAGTTCACAAGATGTTAATGTGCTCTCAGTTGGTCCTTTGTTTCCTTTCCCGTGGTTTTCAGGTGGGTGTGTATTTCTTGGCTCTGTGTTTTTGTGGGTTCTTTCTCCGCGTCTTAGTAGATTTTCTGGGGCTGGGGGCTGCTGGTCTTGTGTGTAGTGGTGGACGGCTTTGTCTCGATGTAGCTTTCACTTCCGGCGGGGGTGAATGCCTCCACACAACAGTTGTGTGGAAGCATTCACCCCCCAGCCCCGGAAAATCTACTAAGACGCAGGGAGAGAACCTACGAAAACACAGAGCCAAGAAATACACACCCACCTGAAAACCATGGGAAAGGAAACAAAGGACCAACCAAGAGCACATTAACATCTTGTGAACTTATCCAGTTGCAGACCGTATGATATATTACAAAAAACGTGAACCAGTCCACACATACATTTCTACCAATAAATACATCTAGAATAATCAGCAATAATCAGCATCAATACCATAACAATGACATTTGTTGTAACCTCCAATTACAATAAAGTAGATAACATCTATGCAAAAAACATGTAAATGTCTGGGATCCCAGAATGAGCACAGTGACATTGCAAACAAATATAGTTCTAGCCTGAAGATGACTCATGTGAGTTGAAACATGTAGCTATAAACTATAAATATAATTGTTGTTAATTTATTGTTGTGTTGACTGAAATCTATGTAATTAAATAGTTAAGAATAACAAAATGGGATGACCTCACTCAAAGCATAAGGAAAACTTTACCTCCACAATAGGCAGCTAATTTGTGCATGTCACTAGCAGTCTTTCAATTTGAGGTTCCCACAGCAGCGAAGACCATGATAATGGTGTTCTGAGAGGTTACACCATGTATTTTGGTCGAGATATTTTAATGTTTTGGAGGAACCTGCTGCCTCCATCTTCAAGGTATAAGACATGCAATGTTCTGTTGTGAAGATCTATGCAGCAGGTTCTTCCAAAACCAAAATTGTAGTTATCATGTAGGTATCCCAGAAGACCATAATCACGCCATAATCGTGCATCAATTCTGAAGAGTTACTATTTCTGTTTATTTGGCAACTATTTCAGCAACACCACTGAAATATATGCTAACAGCCATGCAGAAATAAAAACTGTAGTTTTATCTCGTTACTGTTGGATTGGGTTCGACACTTGGTGATGTAAGGCTATACTTTTTTCCCCGTTGTAAATTTGCGGCTACTCCAGCTTGTCATATAAATCGAGGGAATTAGTCAAGCTCGAATGTTAGTTTTTTGGCACTTTCTCACAACAGGGTTTCACATACATTTAGGCTTTCTGGAGCAATTAAAGTGTGTCCAGCCGTGACATTGTATATTTACGATGGGATGCATATAATGCGCTTGACTTTTGTGCCGTTGAGTAGGGATTGCTGTGGCCCAAGCATAACGGACTGCTGAAAGTCGTAATGTCTTGCACCAGAGGTTTGCTATAGTATGCACCTGTAATGTTAGGTCATATATGAACTTTTCAAGCGTGGTTATTTGTTCATCGTTTGAGACAGTTTAAGTTAGTGGGAGACAAGATATTGGAGTTCGCGGTTGCACCTGAGTGAGATGAGAGTCGTGTGCTGTGCGTTTGGAACTGAAAACATAACTGCCGTGACTAAACGGATTGCCGTCTACTAAAAGTTGATGTTAAATGCAATAAAACTGTTAAACCAATTAACTATTATCGGTGGTTAGAACTGATGCTTTTACGTCCGTCTGATGCAGCCTACACAATAAATATTCCCGGAGTGCAGGCTTGCAAAAGGACGCTAGATTGTGCAAAAAGGAAAACAAAAACACAAATCGAACGCCAGATATTTTAGAGAAGATAAGACGGTTGTAATGCCTGCAGTGCCAGCTGAAAGTTTCCAGACAGGAGATTTAACAATTTTTGCTGTATCTTATTTAGAAGTCAGTTCTCTCCTCTTTATATTTACACACTGGACCCAGCACTTCTCCCACTGTTTGAAAATTTTCTGTAACGTCATTTTCATGACACTAACACCACCTGCATTTGAGATTGAATCTTCAAGATATGCTCAATTCTTCGTGCCTTTAACTGGATTTCTATCAACCAAGCTTTCATCTCCTAAGTGGGCAATTCCAAAATCAACCTCCGATTGTTCGGTAAAAAGAAACGCGTTGCCATAACGCCAAAGCGCACGCTCAGTAGTAAGAAGTGACGTTTGTTATCGCTGAACGCCTACCCTCATACGTTTTCGCTGCGTAGTGTAGGAGTACGATGTAATTACTGACGAAACATGGACACTATCATCGCCACTCCCGCCAGCTGTGAGGTACGTTTTCTTCACTCAGAAGGACAAAGCGCGGCCGAGATTCATCGTCGATTGTGTCGTGTATATGGTGATAATGTTATGAGTGACAGTTGTGTGAGAGAATGGAGCAGAAAATTCAGGGATGGGCGCACTGATGTGCATGACGAAGGTGGTCAAGGACGACACTCAATTGTGACTGATGAACTCGTTCAAAGAGTCGACCAATACGTGCGTGGAAAATTTCGTTTCACGATATCAGAACTTTCTGAAGAATTTCCACAAACTTCGAGGACTACTTTGTATCGAATTGTCACGGACAGATTGGGTTACCATACGTTCTGTGCACGGTGGGTACCAAAACGACTGACTTTCACAAAACTCAAAGAATGGGGTCAGCTTTGACGTTTCTTCAGCGCTACTGGGAAGAGGGGGACGAATTTCTTGACAGAATCGTGACTGGTGACGAGGCTTGGGTACAGTTCGTGAATGCAGAGACCAAAGAGCAGTCTAAACAGTGGATGTACACGCATTCTCCCAACAAGCCCAAGAAATTAAAACAAACACTGTCGAACAAAAACATGATGGCTACAGTATTTTGGGACCGTAAGGGTATTTTGTTGACAGAATTCATGGCACTAGGGACCACAATAACGTCAGAGGTTTATTGTGAAACGCTGAATAAGCTTCGGAGGTCGATCCAAAACAAATGGCGCGGGATGCTCACTAAAGGCGTCGTTCTCCTGCACAACACGCGACCCCACACCGCGGCTCGCACAAATGCTTTAATCAAGCTCTTCATCTGGAAGATTTCCGACCACCCTCCTCACAGTCCGGACCTGGCGCCAAGCGATTACCATCTCTTCACCAAGATGAAGGTCTGGTTGGCTACCCAGCGCTTCCACGCCAACGAAGAGCTCATGGATGGAGTCAACAAATGGCTGCATAACTTGGCGGCACCGTTCTTTGACGAGGGACTACAAAAAATAGTGTCATGGTACAAGTGCCTAAATGTTTATGGCAACTATGTGGAGAAGTAATGCAGTTATGTATGTAACTGTTCCATATAATAAAGTTTTGTTCTCTATTTTGTATTTTTTTAAGCAGCCAATCAGAGGTTGATTTTGGAATTGCCCTCGTATTACTACCTCAGAAAGGAAGTTTCTGTCCTTTTTAGCCTCATCTTCCAGGCACTTGCACATAGAACACTGTTTTTGTTTCTGGATGTAATTCAAATGTATTAGCATGTATGATACCATAGTCCTACAAAAAGCAACTGTACCTGCCTTGGACAATCAGCATATTCAGATATTTTATAATAAAATACATTTCTCATATTTACTTAGTTACACAAATGTTAGAAAAGGCCACCCATGTGCTCCTACAAAAGCATGTACATGCTGGTTTTTTTTGGGAAAACACATAACAATTCAGTCTGAGGGATGCTCCTGAGGAAAGCTGCATAGGTGTGAAAAGACTTTTGGCCTCATCTACATGTGCTATCATACTTTCTCACTGCACAAAAAGCCTGTAGTTTATATGCCAGCAGGAAAACTCGTTTTTGAAATGGAAGCCACATTGCGATGAGATACTTTCCACTGTTCATCTCCAGAATGGATACTTAGAAACCCGGCCAGCTTTTGCCAACACACTCAGCTCTTCAGCTGACAGTATAACACGTGCCAGAATATATTGATTGATGAAATATAAAGAACACAGCTAGCCACATCGTCCACACCCATACAGACTCTTATTGAATGGATTCTTTCCCAGGAGTAAAGCGGGTGGAGCATGAAGATGACCAAAAATTATATTGCCTAGTTAAAGAAAGAGCTGATATATCATTTCTCTGTATGTTTTCATGGGGTTTTGAGAAAATATTTAAATGGCAGGGACTGTGGCTGTCCTACCCATAGGACGCATGAGCCAGGCGGGGTTTTATATGCAGTCCTATGCCTAGGTCGCACAGACTCTAAAGGCTAATTCCCAATAAAAATTAACTTTGTGGTACCTAGAAATGCATAGTTAGCGCTCCATGCAACTAGTCTGAAAATTTCAGGATTGTGCCTTGCATGTAGTATAAAATATGTTCAATATGTACAGTATTCAGTATATGGATTGAGTATAATAATGCTATCAAAATTAACACATCACACAGTGCAAGAAAGCATTATTTACATGTGCTTACTACTACCACTACCACTATCATTCATAATACGTGCATGTATATGTAAAAAATTTATTAAAAAGACAACACATCACTTGGATTTAAGAATGTAATTTTAATACGGAGTGACAACGGACTTTCTTCAGGCCCTCAAGTGACAATCTTCAGGGTGGTAAGAACAGAAATACAAGTACAATTATAATGTGTTGAGATCACTCCACAGTTAAAAATAATATAGTTTCAGTTAAAATTCCAGTTAAGTGGTAAAACAGTGTTGAGTATACAATATTACAATTTACAAACTGTTGTGTGGGGTATTGTTCTGTGGAATGATGTACCTTCTGTGTACAATGGGGATGAAACAAGGAAACATCACTTTGAACTGGATGAAAAGACAGTCAGTGGAATGGCATCATCCAACATCTCCTTGGAAGAATAAGTTTAATGTTACCTCTTCAGCAAGGAAAGTCAGGGCCACTGTTTCATTGGGATGCAGAAGGAGTGACTTTGGTATACATTATGCCAGAGAATCAAACCATTAACTCAGATCTGTACATAGTATAAACTGAACTCTTAAAACCCTGAAGAAGTTAACTTCACAAAGATGCTGCTGGAACCTTCCTGCAACATGGCAACACATGACCATGCACAAGTTTGAAAACACAGGAAGCAATCAAAACTCGGATGGGCTGTTGTTCCCCACCCACCCATACAGCCCATAATTTGCTCCCTCAGACTTCCACCTCTCTGGAGCCCTCAAGGGTGCCATCCATTGGAAGAACTTTGAGAGTGATGATGAGGTTACTGAAAAAGTGGTCGCAAATACAAAACTCACATTGGTAAGAGAAGGGCATAGACGGACTTGTTTCATACTGGCACAAGGCTTTTGAAGTTCATGGAAGTTATGTAGAAAAATTAGGTATGTAATTACATCCTTCTAGTTATCCTACAAATATGTTCAAAGAATTGTATAATAAATTAGTACCAATAAAAAATTTGTGTTGCCCAACTTTTTGGCCAACTTTTGTACAATCAAGACAACCAATAAATTGACATTCACCTCACTGGTGATTGACTACTTGGGACAAGAACGTCCCAGTGTTGCAACCTTTCCTTCCCTGTACATGCGCCCTAGAAGAGAGACTTATGCTCCTGAGCTACATGTGTCAAGCAAAAAACATAAAATGCAACCGTATTGGACATGCTGCTGTGAAAAGCAACAAGACACTAGAAGTGAGTGAGCAGGTACAACTGTTACAAACAAAAGTGAATACAAGGTAATTCAGCTTTTGGTGCTCAGCTGCATTGTGTTAAAGTCCCACTGTTTTAGCATAGACAGTACTTGCCACCTTCCGGGTGAATAAGGCAGAAGCAGTATATGGCTGGATATGCAAGTCTTGCAATTAGAACAGATTATGGTAGGAAGCACTGTGCTATCAATAAGAAACTATCACAACCTGATATAGAAATAGGCCTTGGATTGGTAGTAAAGGTGGTGGTGTAGTGGAATCCAATTTAATAGGGTACTATGGTTCAGACAAAAAGTCTGGTAGCAAAGAGGTAAGTAAAATGAGACTTTAACCAGTTTGTATGTCCTCTCAGTGGTAACTGTGTCTATTTCAATTTATCCCATGATACAATGATTATGAATATATGTTTGATGTGGTTCCATTTTATAAAATTTAAAGACATGCTCTAATAATATATCACATGGGTAAACCACAAAAGCCAAAATTACATCAAATACATGCTGTGACAACTTACTGATAATAAAACAAGCCACATTTTTTTCAGTCACTTTCCTTTGTGAGAAAATATTACGTTGGTGGAAGAGATGTCTGATGTAACTGACCAGTAACTAAACAACTCATAAGTAGCCTTCTATCTTGCAAAAGTTATATAAACTGTTTGGGTTCCTTCAGCATTCCAAAACAGGTTCTGGTGACAGGATGTGACACTTGGTAGGACTGTGTTTCTGGACTTTGTACATTGGCTGTTATTCTAAACAAACACGGTTCATACAATGGATCTGTCTCTGTCCTCAGTAGAATGGGGAGGAAAGCTCTTTGTTGGATCCATTAGCTAGAGATAATCTCTATCACTGGTCCTGTGAAACAGCTCAAATCTCCAAAAACTTTCTCTTTCTGAATACTGGGCAATGGATAAATCCGTAAACCCTTACCACATTTGAGACTTCATTGTTATTAACACATTTTCTGCACTTGCATTATCAGATGTGAGTTTTGAGTAAGGGATACACACAGGAAAACATCATACTGTATTTTATAACAGTATCACGAAAAAAATGCCACTTTGAGAAAATGTACTACTGTAAATCTTAATATTCAAGATACTTTCAAAAGTACAACTTCAAGGTGTGGTGTATTTAATCTCCAAACCTCCCAGGCATTGGAGAAGAGGATAAGACTCTGATCATGCACTGCCCTAGCCTGCCTTCCCCTCCCCCTTTCCCTCACAAAGCTGTTTCAGGCCCTCCGCTAGGGCAGGACAAGGGAAAGGGGGAGGAGAAGCCAGGATAGGACAGCAAATGACCATAGTTTCATTCTCTGCTCCAGTGCCTGGGAGTTTTCGAGATTAAACACAACTCAAAGGTACAGAACAGACACATGCTGGTTTGCAAATATATCTCTGTGCAATAAAATTCATCATTATTTGTTCATATACAACCCCATATTTATAATCCCAATATTTAGTAGGCATGTTATGTTGAATATATAAATTAAACATACTTTTCCCTAAAAATGGTCCTTCCACATTTCATTCTATCACACATTATGAGTTCAGACACATCTAAAAAGTGGCCATGAAAACAAGTGCAGTGGATGATGACATTTGAGGCTTCCCACTTCTTGCCTGCTGCAGTATTCCAAACCAGTGTGAAGCACTTGTTGACAACATAGTGACGTTTCTGTTTCTCAGGAAGAGGTGCATACAATACACAACACAAATGCAAAATTTTAAACTAATAATGAAACCTGGAACTCAAATTTGTTTAAATATACAATGTGATCAAATTATTTTTGACATTCTAGAACATATAAGAATTTAGAGAAAATAGTGGTAAGCATGATAAAATTCTATACCTGCCAGTGTTCCATGAAATATTAATGATTACTGCTGCTGCACTTTTGAGTTCCATCTAGTTTCACACTGAAGGTGCAGCTCATAAACTGCATTTCATACCTGAATCCTAAATTAAAACCAAAATGTATTAAATTAGTGTCGGATAAGGCCACCTGTAAAAATTATGCATGTCTGAGCGAGAACCACCAAAATACTCCATTAAAAACTTCTACAATAGCTGATCACAAACTTTATCAAACAGGGACACTGTGTATTCTTAGTGCACTAGTTTTTAAATTTCTCTGTCAGTTAATGGTATTCAGAAGATTCAATCATATAAAGACAGTATTTGATCTTTCAAACGTTGTTTCAAAATTTGATTTGGGGTTGCCTTTAGAGTTTTTGCAAGAGGTCGTTTTGTATTCTGTGGAGTCTCCAGAAAGCGAAAGCTGGAGCATAATTCTTTATATACACTCTCTGACTTATTCATCTTTACTGTTGAACATGTTTCAGTAGAGTTTGCACTTGGGTAATGAGCAACTCCGTCACATTCAGGAGTGGATGGTAGTGATTTGTTTCCAGCAGCAAGTGCAAATGTTGTCTGTGCAGCAATTCTTGCTGAACGTCTCAGTGGCGTTCTTGAATACTCTTCTGAATTGTTGTGGCTGTACCTGTACCCTAACTGTTTATCAGAAGAGTGATAATTCCTTTCTTCAAACATAATGTCACTGTTTATCTTAACATCTGTATGACTGAAAACATTTAAAATATTTATCACTTCATTGTGTATAACATTGGTCTGATTTTGAAGTGCATGCATTTCACCTACTTGTTTCTTATACATAGCATCTAACTGCTCCTGGTGCTTCAATAAACGTTCAATTAGAGCAAACAGTTTCTCTGTACCTGACTTAGCACAAATTACACTATCAGTCTGAATAGCTGTATTATTCTTTACAATGAAATCTGTTTGTGTTGCTGTTGAAACAGCAAATGTATCTTCATAAGCAAATGTGGATATCTTGTTAGACACCATCCCTGAGGTTCCTTCAGGAGAGATTAATTTACTGGATTCTTCTGATTTGTAATGCCATACACACTTTTTCAGTTTTTGTGACATAAGATACTTGGATCCATCTAGGGCTCCTGTTACAAGGTCTGATGCCGATTTTTCATAAAATTCACTTTTTGCATAATCGTTTCTGAAATTTACAGTCCTTTTTGATTTGCTGCAATTGAGAGCTTCATGCATATAATTTATTCCTGTTCCTTCTTCAGAATTAGATACTGCAAATGTTTTACATAGTCCACCAGACTCTTTTGGAAGTTGGCTTGTGAGAGTTGTGGACCTTTGTGGTATCTTAGACTTCAAGAGTGTAGGTATCTGACTCGGTCTTATTATTGCAGAGTCACATGCTGGGCTATTTTTACCAAATTTAATACAGTTTGTGACATTTGAAACATTCTGTGATGTGTTAGACTTCAGCAGTAAATATGCATTTGGAATGGATGATCTACTACCAAAGTGAGAAGCTGCAACCTTGTTTAAGGAAATTGGAGTCTTCATTGTGATATGCTGCAGACATTGTACTGAAACATTTTCCTTAGCATCAATTGTATGGAAGTCATTTTCAAATTCTGAACCAACAGTATCCCTGCACACTGCAGTAGGTAATATGTTGCATGCATCTGCATATATCTTTCTTTTTTTCTTTTGAGCTCTACAGTCCTGAAACAAAATTGAAAGGTTTATTTTTAATGAAATTTTATTTTAAGACGAAATAAAACTGCAATGTGTAAGAGCAGTATGTAATATTTCTGTAATGTAATATTATACTGTACACACATTAATCAAAACTTGTGATTTGAGGTTGCTGTGGCAATGGGTATTAATACTACCATCTTTCTGGGATGTGATACCATGTCACTTGACTGATACCAAACTATGTGACATGTCCCAGAAAACCATAATATTACGATATTTCTTCTCATTTTGTGTCATCTTTGCATAATTTATGCATTACATCTGTCAACTTTTTGGATGCATTCAGACAGAAGAGTTTTGTTTGAAGACTCTCAGTTTCTGTCAGTGCTGGTGAATGATACAGACAGAGAAAAACCAAAGTACGGACAGAAAAGCCTGTCCAGGTACCACTCTGTCCACCAAAAAATGGACAGGCACAGGTTTAAATCCAGGCCTCCAAGGCAACAGGCCAGCTACTAACTGCTACTAACCACCTCAGCCATGATATGGCCAAACTAGCCCAGCATGACAACATGGTACCACTCAAGGAAATCCTTTGCATGTGATGCATTACCACATGGGTACAAGAGTCCAGCCAAACTTTGAACACTGCTCTCCAGGTTTGGTGATTATCATAGCTAAAATGAAGTAATCTGATCCAGCAACTTTTGTCATTTATAATTAATGACTTCAATGAATGACCATCATTCCTTCTCACTCTCTTTCTCTCTCTCTCTCTCTCTCTCACACACACACACACACACACACACACAGACACACACACACAAATACAGAAATCATGGAAAGTGTGAAGAACAGTAGCAGTGACCAAGATTTGTATTTCAGTCATAGACAGTTTTATCTCTCTCTCACACATGCACACACATTACACTGAATGAGCAAGGGCACTGACTTATTTTGTAGTTAAGTCTTCAGGCCTGTCTCTTGTCTTCTGTAATATGGGGCCATGTACATACATAGACTGGTATGAAAGAACTGAAATTTCAGATGATCATGCTACTGCCATCATTAGGACAGATAGAGGCACCAAGATCATCTAAAACACTGGTCTTTCACCAGCATGCTGCATTATACTACCCCATTCACTACACTACGATTATACCAAATGGAACACAAGATATGTGAGTCACTAACTGATCAATGACATAGCCAGTATGTAGTTCAAAGCTGACATCGTCTATCAGATGAAGTACACAGGCTATGTACAAAAATAATAAATTACTTCTGCTCATAGTGACGTTCCCATTGAGTGTATGTGAATGCTAGAAATTGAAGTGGAACAGTGTACCCTTGGTTTCAAGAACACCACATAAAATTTATGCTGTAAAGATTCCAACAGCGGAAAGAAAACATCAGTTCTATAAGTAGTGTCTTTTTAAAAACAAAGATATGTATCTTTTATTTTAATAAGCTAAGGTTGAGTTTTAGGCTTCCTGTACAGAATACTAATACTGTATGACACAACATACTCTCCGATATTCTGAATTTATTTGAAAATTCAACGATTTTTATCTCACTGAATCTTGTCCAATAAGGTCTCCAATTGTATAAAATAAGTTTCTGACAAAGTAAAATAACAACAGTGATATCAGAATGAAAGAAATTTATTTCTCTCACACATTGTACACTTATTTTTCAACAGTCAATCTTTCTATCCATTTGTTCATTCCGTCCATGAAGAAAGTTTCTGGTTGGCTGCTGATCCATTTGTGCACAGCTGCCTCAACTTCAGCATCCGATGAAAAATGTTGACCTTTCAACGTCTCCTTCAATTTTGGGAACAACCAGAAGTCTGACTGTGACAAATCTGGGCTGTAAGGAGGGTGTGGAACCACTGTGAATTTCAAGCTTGTCATGGCATCCTGAGTTTGTGCACTGCAATGTGACCTTGCATTGTTGTGATGCAAAAGAAACATGTTTCTTTCCACCTTGATTCTGCGGATGCATTGCTTGAGTGATCGTAAGGTTGCACAATACCTGTCGGAATTCACCGTCGATCCTTTAGTCAGAAATTCTGCGTAAAGCACGCCCCTTGCATCCCAAAAGATGGTGAGCATGACTTTTTCTTGCTGATGAAACAGTTTTGAATTTCTTTACACTCAGAGAACCTGGATGACGATATTCCATGGATTGCCTTTTGTTTTCTGGGTCATAATGATGAACTCAGGGTTCATCTCCAGTGGCAATATGCTTGAGAAAATCATCCCCTTCGAGACGATATCAGTTAAGAAGCTCCTGAGCAACAGTTTTCCTGTGTTTCTTCATGGGGTCAGTCAATCATCTCGGGACCCACCTGGCGCAAACTTTTCTGCAGTGTAATGTTTCAATGATATGGTGCACTCTTTCTTGACTAACACTGAGGTTTAGAGCAATGTCTCTCTGCTCAATTCGGTGATTTTCCTGGCTCATGGCATCCACTCTACATTGGTTCTTGTCACGAGTCACAGAAATGGGTCATCCTGGTCTGTGCTTATCCAAGACACTCATCTCACCTGCACAACAGTTTTTGGCACACCGGACCCACTTGCGGACATTTTGCACATCCATACAACCATCGCCATAAACTGCTTTCATACGCCTGTGAATTTCGATTGGTGCGCAACCTTCTAGTGTCAAAAACTCTATTACCGATCGCTGCTTTATACGAAAATCGGTTGGGGCACTCATTACCAATGAACACTACTGCTTAAGGGCTTTGAACATTGAGCTGAAACTAAGTACAAATATACTACTCTGTATCAACTACCGAACGCATGTGCAAATGTTTCTTTCCTCCCACTACTAGCGACACAACTTGGTAGGAGACCTTACTTATCAATTAACCTTCATAGAAAACCATTAGCATCTGTCAGGATAGTTCCCGTCCACATCAAGATTTGTGATAGGTACCTCCCATATACAAGTGAGTACAACAGTATTATCTGTTTTCAGGCTACGGGTAACTTACCTAATAAATTTCCATATGAGACATTAGGGTAACTCATAAAACAAGATACGCAATGTACATACAAACATAACATTAAAGCGCATTCATATAACTATTGTTGCCATAGAAAAGCAATAAGTATTACACATTCTGAGTGTGTTAACTGTAACCTTAGTTATCTGGCAAGCAATACTCATGTGACATATTATTGTCATCTGTGACCTGTCTGGCTAAACCACATTTTTCCACATTTTCTCATAAACAGCAGTATTTTCAGAAAAATGTTATTGAACATAAAATGTGTGTTTTGATTTTCTCTGCAACTTCTGTCTGAAACATTTCTCATTCTAAGAATTGAGTGATTTATTTTATCATAAATGTACATAGGTCTTCATGAAAAGTACCCCTTATTCTTATCAAATTTTAATGACACTTGTATTTTTTCAACAGATTTTCAAAAAGTACTCAAATATAAAATTTCAAGGAAATCTGTCAGTGGAAGACAGGTTGTTTCATGTGGGCAGACAGACAGAAGCTAATAGTCACTTTTCACAATTCTGCAAACACAAGTAATAAAATCAGACCTTAACTATACCTGGTCTTTATTGTTCTGATTCCTGATACGGAGTTCCTCTGATGTTGGCCACAATTTACGTCTAGCATGTGACAGGTTCACGCATTCTGGATGTTTTACTGGGCCTAAAAAACAATTTGTATGCATTATGCCATGTACTGACACTAAATACAGTATCTATCCCAAATGTCTGTGTAACTTTGGCTTTTGTCATGTTGTACGTTAAGGTTGTTCTGCTTTGGTAAACTTGGACTTTTAAGACTGTCATTACAATGTACGCCGAAATGCTGCAACCAGAATGCTGCAACAATCTCATGTATATAAAGCTGCTAAACCCTGAAAGCCAAAACTGTATATTAGATAGATGCCACAAGATCCTAATGACAGATATTGTCCATGTGTTGGGAGCCTGCATTACATTAATATGCAGAATATCAATTAAATAAATTGCTTATATGTGACATCCTGATGTGTTATGATAACATTATATATAAAATTTTTGTCAAAATGTAACTATATTTAGACAACATAGTTTGTGTGTTTAAAAGACATTTAAATTCTGTTGTCAATATATGGATGTGTTTTGACTGACACAAATTTTGTATATTATAAATCATTCAACTTGCAGTTGTGTAAATGGTAAGACAATACTCTACACAAACAAAAGTGTTTATGAGGTGTTACTATAACTGCTCAAGTACACATAACAAAACAGGGAGGGTTAGGATGTTTGTCGCAGATTTCAGTTTCTCTTAACAGATTACAAACACTTCCAAGTAACAACATTATTTTCCTCTGAAATATTAGCACTCTCACGACCAGTTCACTGACTGTCAGATTCTCATGGACTCTAATGCATGCAGCTGATGCAACTACAGACAAAGAGTCATGCACTGTGAAAGTATGTCAAAATACAAGGAAAGTAGACTAATTCATTAGAACACATTACCTAATTTGCGAAACACCTGGTTTGTGTAAGGTATTACAGAAAACTTAATGACATGTGTTATGAGTAATATTACAACAAACTCCTTTGTCAATAAGAGCCAAGTGCCTTCTAAACATATCATTGCAAACACTGCTTTTCAGGTAGAAGAAAGAACCAACTAGATGCCACAAGTACAGATGTTTATTCTCAATTAGTTAACTCTCAACATGTTTTGGGCATCATTATGCCCATCATCAGGAGAACAAGACTATAAAACTGCGTGTGGTGTTTGCCTGGTTGTGTTGGCTGCGGTCGTGTCCCAGCTCCACACACCTAAAACTGCTTTTCAGTTTTGCTTAATCTTCTAAAACTGCCAGCAGCATTTCACAGTCACAAGCACATTCCAGGTGCATCTATAATGTTGTAAAGCAGCTCAACCTTTAGTAGAAAAGTTTAAATGTCTAATGTATATCATGCTAGCTGAGTTTCTCTTGCTTTGTGTGGATATTAAAATTTCTTAAATGCAGCAAATCAGAATTAAATCATGTAAATTAGAGTTCTATTGTTAGAAAGTCAAAACAAAAACTGATTTTTAAGGAATGAATCTATTTACATGCACGTGGATGTGTGATCAATTCGTATTGGTCTTTATTACAGTGCATCTTTACACTTATTTTAATTCCTGCCTTCAGGCTTTAGAAGAAATTACTTGGTTGCCTTTCAACTGTGCCAGTCAATCTTGACATCTGTACATTCCTCCTCTTACAATTTTAGAACTACAGATCAGATTTTATAACATTCTTTCAACTGCACTGTAAGTCAAGAAAACAAGAATATGTCCTCTCACAATTTTTTTCAAAGACTAGTTTCTTAGTGAAAAGGAAACCATTTCTTTCTGCTGTTACTTTAGCAGGTGCATATTTGTGTCAATCATGTTACACATGTGCATACACAGTTCAGAAGATATTGCTTTGAATTCAAAACAACAAGGACTAAACTTAGGTATGGCATTATACTTGGGAGGGGGGGGAGGCTATAGAAAGCATAAAGGCATTGCGTATTCAAAAATCGGTGATTAGAATAATCACAGGAACAAATAAATATGAATCTTGTAGGCAGAAATTCAAGGAAAATAGAATCCTTACAGTGACTTCAATTTATGTTTTAGAAGTTTTAGCTATAGGGTGACCTAAAGCACAATTACAAAATCCATGAACATAACACAAGAAGTAAATATGACCTTCATACACAATCTCGCAATACAGCTTTACTCCAAAACAGTGTGCTACATATGGGTGTTAGATTGTACAAACGCCTGCCCTTGAAGATTAAAAAACTTGATAATTTTAATCAATTTAGGAAAGAAGTGAAATTGATGTTGTTGAATAATTCATTTTATATACTTAAAGAGTTCTTACAGGCCAAACTAGCATAGATACACTATTGGTAGTATCTATATTTATACACAGGGTGTTTCATGACTTGTGGACATACTGCAGGAGGTGATTTCCTAGGTCTTTGTGATCAAAAAAGTTCCTATAAACATATGTCCAATTTTGGACGGTTACAGAGTTATGACCGCTTGAAACTTAGAATAGAAGGTAACGATTATTGACAATAAATGGAACAAAATAATAAACCAGCACAATACATGATACATTTAAAGTATAAATGTAAAGTTAACTTCGTGAAATTTGATGTTATTTTGACCGTGCATCGTCGTTAATATGTGGAAATAAAATGCCAACTAGATGCAACAGAGGTTTTTTATTGCAGATCTTATTGCTTGCTCAACATGTTT
>Ga0209629_10000376_pt1 | contig 23729 bp, 20 predicted proteins | sample TergutCu122P5_FD_187286 | JGI IMG/M metagenome (GOLD analysis project Ga0209629, IMG submission 187286) | Cubitermes ugandensis P5 segment gut microbial communities from Kakamega Forest, Kenya - Cu122 P5 (SPAdes) (version 2) | ecosystem: Host-associated > Arthropoda: Insects > Digestive system...
CACTTTCCCTATTATCTTTCTTTTCGCAACCAATGCGGCAATTGTCCTTTCTTTTTATTCTAATTTTTCTCATTTTGCTTACACAACCAAGTTGGGACTTGCTCCGTACCTGCTCCGTACTTGCTCCATACTTGCTCCGTACATACGCCGCTTGACATTTTGCTATTTTCTTTTCCCCCGCTGAAGTAGTCAAAGAAGTAAAGAAGCCCCTGTCGGGTCGGCAAAACTTTCAGATATGATGTTGCCTGTGGTTGAAGACTTTGTAAAGAAGTTTAAGTTTATGTCTTTCCCTTTTGCTATCACTTCGACCGGGAAAATAGTGCTTGTGTGATACAATGCCAACTCAAATCATTTTATCACCATAATCTTTGTTACTACTCCTTTATTTCCTTCGGGAGTAGCGGCAAAGACGAGGTAGATTCCGGCTTTGACAAACGATCCGGTGCGGTCGGTGCAGTTCCAAATGTATTGTCCGCCCATGGAAATTCCTTCTTGAATGGGGTTTCCGGTTATATCGGTGATCTTTACCGTAGAATTTTGCATAAGTCCGGTGATGACGACCCGGCTGTTTCCGCTTGCCGGTTTAACGGGATTCGGATAAGCATAAACATTGGAATAATCCGGCTTTCCTGCTATCGCTTCGCTTTGATAGGAACATAAGCCTTTATCGGTTCCGATAAATACTTCCCCTGTTTGGTTATTGATAGCTAAAGAATTAATATTATTCGACAATATGAAACTGTTGTTTGTGGTATAATTATCAATTCGGATTTGTGAAGGATCGGATTGATCCACTACATAGACTCCCGACCCTGCGCTTCCCATCCATTTGCGATTTCCTCCATCAACGGCAATAGCGGTAATTTTTATTCCTTCTAACGGTCGATATCCGTTATCATATTGATCGGCCGAAATAATCCTGTTGCAAACTCCATTGTTTACTTGATCCTGCGATGTGAAGTAAATAGGTCCGTTATCGGTTCCCACCCAAATAAGCCCGTTTTGATCTTCCGCCATGGCAAGATAAGCGGTAGCGTTGACGGCTTTATCCTGTTGATCCGTAAAACTGCCGGAAAATGCGTATTTATCGTCTGAAGCTTCGTCAATGGTTCCGGCGGCGTCCAATACCATAATTCCGGATCTTGCTCCCCGGAAGAAATTAAACCATTTCAAGTTGGTGCGGCTAATCAGTATCTTGTCCACATCGGCAGAAGCTAAAGGCGGATAGCTGAAATTTTTCCAAACCTCTTGATTTAAAAAGATTGATAAACCGCTTGCAACTCCTCCGTTCACCATATATAAATTATTGTTTTTATCAAAACCCAATCCGTCAACACGCACATACCTGTTACTTCCGGGAACAGCCGTTTGCAAACTGCTGTTGTTAAAAGAATACAGATTTACAAATTCATTGTTCTTGAATTCATACAATCCCTCTCCCCAACTGCCGACAAAGTAATGCATCGGATCTGCCGGATCGACGGCTGCCGACATAAAGTCGAGGCAGGGAAGTCCGGTTTTCATTGAAATGGAATCTTCATTAAAATTATACCATTGTCCGTTTTCGTAAACCATTAAAGTGCCCGGAATATCTAACCGGTTTGCGCCTTTTCCGCCGCCGGTTACAATCAGTTTATTCGCTGTGAAAGTCATATATGCATTCAGATTGCGTTTGGGACTGTTTACTTTTATTTCGGACACCGTTACATTGTAGTCGGAAGAGCCGGGCGATTTTGTAAATCCGACTAATCCCGAATTGCCGACAGCCGCCCAATATTGATTGCTTGAGTTGTTGCAATCGATGGAATTTGCCGCAACGGGAACGCTTGTATAATTTTTAAAATCGGAAAAGAAATACACATTCGTGCCCGTCAATACAACCAATCGGTTATTAATAACTTTCATATAATGAACATCCGAAATACCGGGCCATTGTATCGTTCCTGTCGAATCCTCATAAAAAAACAGATGTTGGATCGAAACAAAAAACATTTGACCGTTAAAAAACACTATTTGGACGGCATTTTTGACATTTCCGCTTATTCCGTCCGTTATTACCCAGTTCCCTTTATCCAATAAGTTGGAGGTGATGAGCGCTCTTTTGACTCCCTCCGAAGTAGCAGCGTACAAGTAATTGCCGTTTTGACACACCGACCGGACCGGAACGCCCAAATCGTAGGTAGCTTTTATTTCTTTCCTTTTCGGATCTATAACCACAATTCCGAAAGCGGTTGACAGATAAGCATAATCGCCTATAATTTCAAGATTATACAATGTTTTATTTTGTATGGAAGGATTATTTTTGAAAGCGGCAAGATTATATACATTATCATCACCGAGAAAAATATCGATATTGGCATTGGAATAAGCCAAAATCAAGGCATTGGCGCCGGGGTGATACGCCATAAACTGAATATCCGTATCGTGCAGTCCGTTATGATAGGAATAGGTTCTTATTTCGCCATCATCTGGACTGTAAGAAAGAAGCGAGCCGTCGTAAACGCCGAAAACCGAATTCGGAGTTTCCGCTACGAGAGTCGCTTGATAATATGCGCGATACGTTTTCCAAGTACCTACTTGTGCATATATATTTCCAAAAAGAAACAATCCGCAGAACAGCAATAATAACTTATATTTTATATTTCTCATCCGTCAATCGTTTTAACTTTTTAATCGCTTCAGCCCGATGACTGATTGCGTTTTTTACATCGAACCTCATCTCGGCGAAAGTCTCGGTATAGCCTTCGGGTATAAAAATCGGATCGTAACCGAATCCTGCCTCTCCCCGCGGTTCAGCGATAATCGTTCCTTCGACAATTCCATCCAAAAGATATTCCTCCTCACCGACAATCAAAGCAATAACCGTTCGGAAGCGAGCCGATCGATCGGTTTGCCCTTCCAACTCTCCGAGCACCTTACGTACGTTGGCTTTCGCATCCTTTGCTTCTCCGGCATAGCGAGCCGAGTAAACGCCCGGCGCATTGTGCAGCGCCTTTATCTCCAATCCTGTATCATCGGCAAAACAGTCGTAACCGTACTTTTGTTTCACATGCCGAGCTTTCAGAAGGGCATTACCCTCCAAAGTATCAGCAGTTTCCGGAATATCTTCAAAACAACCGATGTCTTTCAGAGATAATATTCGAAAAGAATCGCCCGTAATATCTCTGACTTCCGTTAATTTGTGTTCATTATTCGTAGCAAAAACCAAGCTTAGTTCCATAATGATATTTAAACGCATTTTATATGTAAAAATTATATTATTTTTGTCTGCAAATAAAAAACCGGCATGCAGATAAAAAATCTTTTCTCCGAACGATCGGACCGCTTGCAAACAATTATTGTATGGGCTGTTTATTTCTTTGTTAACGTAATTTTTTGCATCAAATATAATCCTTATACTACCGTACATTCTCTTTATTTCATTTTAGGTTATCCGCTTATAGTGATAGGAATATATAAAGTTGCGACTTATTTGCGCATTCGGGAAAAGAACCTGTTCTTTTTGATTACGGCTTTTTCGATTCTTCTTTTTGCTTTGTTTTTATGGCATCATATCGATCGTTGGTCGGTGAAAGTCGATCGTTGGTCAGCCTTAGCTTCTTGGAGCGAAAGTCTGAAAAACGGAACATTTCCTTACGGAGCGCTTACGCATTTGGGCGGTTATGCTTCTCCGTTTCCGGTATGGCAATTGTTTTATTTTCCTTTTTATTTGTTGGGAGATACGGCATACGGACAATGGTTTTGCCTGTTGGTCTTCTTTGTTTTTCTTTTCCGATGGAGAACAAAAATCAATATCGGAGGAATAATCATTCTGTTAGCGCTTTCTCCCGGATTCTGGTGGGAAATTGCAGTGAGAAGCGATTTGTTGTGCAATATGCTCCTTGTTTTTATCTTTCTGACCGCTCAATTTTATTATTCCCCCTTTTGGGATAAGCATAAAATTCTGACCGGCGCTATTGCAGGGCTTTTACTTTGTACAAGACTATTCGTTGCTATTCCGCTTTTCTTGTATTTTTTTCCGAAATTCTTAAAATTTACCGGTAAAGAAAAAATCGGATTTGCACTTCCGGCGATTGCCTGTTTTATCATTCCTTTCCTGCCGTTTCTTTTCGGCGAACATAGTATTTTAAATCATCCGGAATACAATCCGTTGATTTTGCAAATCGGTCAAGGAAATAATCTGCATAATGTACAAATAAATTTTCTGCTTTATTCAGCAGTAAGTATAATATTGATCGGTGCGGCTTTCCTGTGGAAACGCATAAAAGATTTTTATTTTCTATCCGGACTGTTTTTGTTTGTATTTGTCTTATCGGTCGGTATTCGCATCGGCTTGGAAGACGGATGGTATTCCGCCGTTTTTGATCCTCGGTTTGATAAATCTTATTTCAACGTTTGCCTTCCCTTTTTTCTGTTTTTTATTCATGAAAGAGTTTTTATTTCAGCCTCTCAACTTAAAATAAACAGCTAATGCCGCTTTTAACCAGAAAGGTTCCATTTTTTTTGTAACATTTTTCAGCGATTTCGGAATCGGAATATGCTGAGGACATTTCTTTTCACAGGTTCCGCATTTCGTACAATTGCTTGCCGAATAATTTTTTTCGGGCTTCAAAAATCCGGTACTCGTTACATATTGCGTAATGCCGGTAACCAATCCCGTAGCAAAAGATACGTTGTAAGCTGCAAAACAAGCCGGAATATTCACATGGTGAGGGCAGGGCATACAATAATTGCAGCCGGTGCAAGGCACTTTGTAGGTATCTTCGATTATTTTCAATACCGACTTGTAAGTATCATTTTCGGCAGCGGTTAACATATCGGGTACGGCATTTTCGGCTGTTTTAATGTTATCTTCTAACTGTGTCATTGCATTCATACCGGATATAACGACCGTAACTTCTTTTTGATTCCAAAGCCATCGCAATGCCCATGCCGCCGGCATTAATGATTTATTTGCCGCTTTAAACAGATGAACGGCTTTTTCAGGCAATCCGGTCGCAAGTTTTCCGCCCAGCAAAGGCTCCATGATAATAATCGCAAGACCTTTTTCTGCCGCCTTTTGTAATCCGACGGTACCCGCTTGATAATTGGTATTAATATAATTATACTGTATCTGACAAAAATCCCAATCATAAACATTGAGAAGTTTTATAAATTCATCGTGTATTCCATGAAAAGAAAACCCGATATTTCGTATTTGACCGGATTCCTTTTTCTCTTTAATCCACTTTTCAATGCCCAACCCGCAGAGTCTTTCCCACGAGTCTGTATCGCAGAGATTATGAATAAGATAATAGTCGATATAATCCGTTTGTAATCGTTCGAGCTGCGTCCGGAAGAACGATTCAAAATCGTCGAATGTTTTGCATTTGGCATGAGGGAGTTTTGTCGCAAGGAAAATTTTACTACGCAGGTTGTTTTCAGCGAGTATCTTCCCGACAGCAACTTCACTTCCGCCATACAAGTATGCGGTATCAAAATAATTGATGCCTTCCTCAACAGCTTTAACTATTAACTGTTCTGTCTTGTTGATGTCGATTTGGGTTAAATTGCGGGGAAAGCGCATACACCCGAATCCTATGATTGATAATTTGTTTCCCGATTTTTTATCGCTGCGGTATTGCATTGTTTCGTCTCCCTTAAATATTTCCTTGAATGTATAATCTCGGACAAAGTTCAACTATTTTTATTTAAAAAGCAAACCGTTAACAATATATTTTTTAATATTTATATATTTCGTAAATATCAATTATTTTTTTTCATTATTCGGAAAAATAATTTTCGGATTATCCTATTTTACCGAAAACATAACAACATTCCTTTTATTTTCAGAAAAACAAAAACCCCGCCAATCAAATACTCGCATTGCGGCTTGTTAAAACTCACTAAACATAATAATTTTGGTTCATTGAATTATTTAATTGTTTTACAAATTAGTAAGTTTTATTTTATGACTACGGTTCAATTTCAAGAAAAAATTTTAAGTATTCAAAAAAACATGTACAGTTTTGCTCTGCTGCTTACCGCTAATCGCTATGATGCGGAAGATTTGCTGCAGGAAACTATGCTTCGAGTGTTGAATAATCGGGGAAAATACGTAGATAATATTAATTTCAAAGGTTGGGTACTTACAATTATGCGGAATATTTTTATTAATAATTACCGGAAAGAATTGCGTAGTCAAGTTGTTATTGACCAAACGGATGATTTATATCGTTTAAATGTTTCGGCGGATTCGAACCGTGGAAATCCGGAAGAAACGATGACTTTAAAAGAAATCAAATATACCATCAATTGTTTGAGCGATGATCTGAAAATCCCCTTTTCAATGTATTTGGACGGATATAAATACAATGAAATATCAGACAAACTGTCGTTGCCGTTAGGAACGGTCAAAAGCCGCATCTTTTTCGCCCGCCGGGAACTCCGGCGAAATCTCACGGAAACCGAATTTTTGAATTAAGAATTGATATTAATTCTTAATCATCAATTGAACTACTTCCCGCCGTTATTGATTTTAATAATCAAATCACAGGTTTTTTTAAAAACTTGTAACTGTGCCGGTTTCAATTGACCTTTAATTTTTTCCATATCAGCTACCTTCTTTTGGGACTGAGCGGATAATTGGGTAAATTTAGCAGGGTCTTTTGTTATGTTGTTGTAAGCTTCGCCGTATGCTTTCGCATAAGCTTGGAAATCTTTCAACATTTCCGCGGGACTCTTTGCAGGAGCTACCGAATCGGCAGCAGCGGGTTGAGGAGCGGCAACAACGGCAACAGTGTCGCTTTTAACGGGTTGTTCGGCAGGCGCTTCTGTTTTTTTTGTTCCGGTGCACGCCGTAAATGCCATAACTAAAACCGTTGTAAAAAGAAATAAAAAAATCTTTTTCATGATAAATTGTTTTTTTAATTAATAAATACGCCGACAAAATTACGGAATTTTTTTCATATTCGGAAATATTTTACCTTTGTTGTCAAGAAAATAGCATAATAATGAAGAAAAATTTCCTGTTGTCTGCTGTATTTTTCCTTTCCTGCGGAATGCTTTGTGCCCAAACGCCGCAGGCTCTCGTTAATTTTTTGAATAAAAAGAATCTGGCGCATGCCTCTGTCAGTTTCAAAGTTATAGATTTGAGTACAAAAAAAACGGTCGCTTCACATAATGAAAACAATTCGTTGACGCCGGCTTCTAATATGAAACTTGTTACTACAGCGACGGCTTTGGAAGTATCGGGAAGCCGGTTTTATTTTGAAACAGTCTTGTTTTACGACGGTACGATTCAAAACGGAACGCTGAACGGTAATCTTTATATTAAGGGCAGCGGCGATCCGACATTGGGGTCGGAATTTACTTCAACCGATAGGGAAAGTTTTCTGAAAGAGTGGCTGACTGCAATCAATCGCGCAGGAATCCGAAAAGTTAACGGCAATATCATCGCATTGGATCAATTGTTCGGTTACGAGGGAGTTGCTCCCAAATGGCTGTGGGAAGATATGGGAAATTTTTATGCTCCGGGAATTTACGGAATCAGCGTATTCGACGATATGTACCGCGTATATCTGAAATCATCTGCCACAGACAGTTTGACTACGATTTTATATACCGACCCCAAAATAAATAATCTGCAACTTACAAATGAGATAAAAGCTTCCGACGATACTGCGGACAATTCCTACGTTTTCAGCCTTCCTTTTACTTATGATGCACACCTGTATGGAACTATTCCGGCTCATCGATCTTCTTTTGCGGCAAAAGGAGCAATCCCCGATCCCGGATTATTTTTAGCGAATTATTTTCGCGATTATTTACAAAATAACGGGATTACGATAGACGGCGATGCTGTTTCCTATCGGTTACGTCCGACAACTCCAACCGATACGCATTTATTAAGTTCGGTTCATTCGGTTGAATTAGCTTCCATAATAAAGATTACGAATGTAGAGAGCAATAATCAATATGCGGAACATTTGTACAAATTATTAACTGTTTCGGATTCGGTCGATATTCCCGATTTTTGGAAGAAAAAAGGATTGGACTCGGATGCCTTGTTCATGTATGACGGCAGCGGACTTTCTCCTCAAGACAAAGTCTCCGCCGGATTTCTGATTGATTTATTGGTTTATATGGATAAACAATCCCCTTATCGGGATGCTTTTTATAATTCCTTGCCTGTCGCCGGAAAAAACGGAACGGTCGCATCTTTTTTAAGAAATACCGCATTGGAAGGGAAAGCGCATCTGAAATCGGGAAGCATTTCCAACGTGCAATCCTACAGCGGATACGTTGAAAGCAAAGGCAAGCGGTATGCCGTTTCTTTGATTATCAATAATTTCACAGGCAAAAGAAGCGAATTGAAGAAAGAAATAGAACGATTATTTATCGGTCTTTTTTGATACTTTCAATCCGTCGAAAAGCGAAAATATCAAATAGTCAATATTGGAAGAGCGAAGATTGAGTGCACTAGGAGCTAAATACAAAAAAAAGGAAATTTAGCTGCAATACATCTATTCAGCTAAATTTCCTTTCTTTTTGATTATTTATCTATTGGGCATCTTTGAGTTTTTGCGTACCTTGCTCTCGAAGAGAGCATTACTCCGGCTACGAAAAAGATTAGATGAGTTCTTCGCCAAAAAAAGTTATGGAAAAAAATTATCCCTAAAAATTTATCTTTTTTTATTTATTTTTTGCTTGCTTTCTGCGTTTCAACAAGTAACTGCAAGAACAAGTAAGAAATAAAAAGATTTAAATGTTTTTGTAAAAACATTTGCATAATTTAATAAATATACTTACATTTGTCAACTTTATTTAATCAACATATCAATATAAGTGTTAAAATGAGTATTGTTTGCTCCATAAATGAGAATCAGAAAAAGGCAAATGAATCGTTTTTTAACGAAAATCATTTGTTTTTGCCAAGTATTTTGTTAACACACACACACACACACACACACACACATTGTTAACACACACAGGTTTAAACAACTTTGTGCGCGTAGTTTACAAAAAATCTTTTATTTACGCAAGAATAGCTTATCTCAAATTCGAGATATTTCCTGTGTTTTTATCGTCAAATTCCTTAAATTAACTAATGCCATGGGGTAAAGATAGTTTCATATACTGCGTCATTGTTCTTCTTTATTTTTAGCTCTTGCCAAAAGGAAGAACCCCCTCCGACAGTTCCTGCAGCTCGTACCATTATTGTTTATATGGTTGCCGACAACAATTTGTTTGACCATGCTCCGGTGAGTTTGCAGCAAATGGAACAAAGTTTTTCCGGAACAGGCGTTAATCTGATTGTATTTATCGACCAACTAAATGAAGATCCCCGTCTATTGGAGATTCACACGAGAGAAGAAAAGCTTGTGAAGTCTTATCCCGAATTAAACTCATCAGATCCGGCTGTATTCAATGAAATTATTCAAGACGCAGTCAGTTTGTATCCCGCCCGGGAATACGGGTTAATTCTGTGGTCGCACGGCGCTTCGTGGTTACCCTCAGGCACCAAGCTCCGGTCTTTTGGCAATGATTATGGAGCACAAATGAATATTCCGGACTTGGCGAATGCTTTGCCTGCCCGGTTCAACTTTATTCTTTTCGACGCCTGCCTGATGGGAGCGGTAGAAGTCGCATACGAATTGAAAGACAAGACAGATTACATCATTGCTTCCCCTACGGAAACCGTTTATGACGGTTTTCCATACGATCAAATTATCCTTGAATTAATACAGCCTACAATCGACTTCAATGCCGTAGCTCATAGTTATTTTGATTACTACAACACACAAGAAGGAGCTTATCAATCCGCTACAGTTTCGGTCATTGAAACCCGCTACTTGCCGGATTTGGCTGCCGGTATGAAACAACTTTGCGAAAACAATCCTGCCGATTTTCAAAAGTTCGATAGAACATCCGTTCAGCGATTGGATGTTTTTGAAGAGCAATACACCTTTGATTTGCTGGATTTTGTGAATAAAATTTTCCCGGATGCCAATAAAGATGATTTCACCGATCAATTGGATAAAGTGGTGTTGTATAAATATCATACGCCACAGTTTATTCTGAAATACGACATCAATACCTTTTGCGGCTTAAGCTGTTATATACCGCTTCCGAGAGACGATTTGAATGTGTATTATAAAACATTGAAATGGTACCGCGATGCCGGATTGAATCGATTATTTTGAAATTTCCTGTAATGAGACAAATAACTAATTTATTAAAAAAGTATGAGATGAAAAAAATTTTTAAGAAGAAAAACAAACTTTTGAAAATAATAGCTACATTTGCATTGCTATTATTTATTGTGTTTTACGCTTGCGAGAAAGATTTTTTCGAAGATCCTTTGACAAGCGTTGATGCGCCCCGGGCAATTGAGAATGCGAAAGCCTGGTATGAAACGAACAAGCCGGAAGAAATTATTTTGCGGTCTTTCGGCGGTAATGGGCAAATGAAGATGAAAGCGGAATGGAGCCATGCTTTTGCCACAAGGTACGACACGCTCGAAGTGGTCGAAACGGATATAATGTCAATGGGAATGATCTTGTTTTTAGACAAAGAGTGCGTGGAAAAATACAATGAAACAAACGATCCGAAGTACAAGCAATGCTATACGCGTATGGTGTTTAAAACAAACAGGAAAACGGGCGAAACCGTAGGATTTTTGATGACGGTTGTACCGAATTTAGACTGGTTGGAAAAGAGCAAGTTCAAACCGTTTCCGGATGTTACTTATCTTTTTCGCAGCAAAAAGTTTGGCGGCTTGATTTTATTTCATCACATCGACGGCAGTTTTTCCAACGGATGGAAATATGAAAAGGGAAAACTTGTAGGGGAAATCAGTTCAATGGACGTCGATTTCAACCAAATTCCTCTTCGTGACACTTACTGTAACTCCTATCCTATTTATCAGAATTATATATTATGTGCGGATTTCTACATCAGTTTCAGTGAAGATAAAGAGCCTGAGTATGATAATACCGCTTGTATTTCAGAAACCCGTATAATAGGTTACTATCAAGATTGTTATACTATTGACTGGGGGGGCGATCCCCCGCCGGGAGAAGCCGGATATCCGGGAAGTAGCGGTGGAGGAACTACGAGCAATACGACTACAACTACGACTCCAACAACTCCTAAAACTCCCGCTACAAGAACCGATTGTGACCAAAGTAATTCGGCAGCGAACAGCACGAAAGCCAATACAGCATTGAATGCCAATAGTGCAAATGTTGGAGGAAATGTTCAAAGTTTAATAAGTCAGTTAAGCGGATATGCGACGAATCAATCCAATGAGTATGGTTTATCGGTTCAATATGCTTCTGATACGTATTATGCTTGGAATTTTACTGGTGATTCGAATAACCAGCAATTCTTTAGTTCCGGCACACCCAATAGCGTTTCTGTTTATACAAGCTCTAATACTTACTTAGTTGCTCATACCCATCCCAAAGGGGCTAATCCCGCTCCAAGTCCGTTGGATGCGATGATGTTGGCAGATGCTTACAAGAATAAAGATGCTAAAAATATTGCCGCTAACGTGGAGTTTGGATATGGAGGTTCCCAATACATGGTGTATGTGGATAACAGAAGCACGTTTGCCGCTTTTTGTAACAATCCGAATAACAGTCAGACGATTGCTTATAACAATCCTAATGCCATGTTTAATCCGGGATCTCAATTGGCTACAGATTATCAAAATGCTTATACCAGTCTATACAATAATGGAAAAGGATTTTCGGATAATGATGCGCAATCGTATGCCTTATCCTACGCATTGGATAAAAATAACACGGGATTAAAAGTTTATAAAAACGTAAACGGAACTTTCAAAGAACAGAAAACCGACACTTCGGTGTCGGGAACAAACACAACTTATTCACCTAAAATATGTCCATAAAAATGAAACGAACAATTTTTATTTTATTTGCCCTGTTTATGCTCCTGTCTTCGGGACAGCTATGGGCGCAGGAACAAAAGCCGTATAAGCCGGCAGCAACCTTTAAGGGAGATACGCTTCGGTATTTAGAATACAATTATACCATACGGCGGACGCAATATATTGGCAAGACCGTAGGGGAAATTCTTAAGGAATTGGAATATCCGGTAATTTATGTTTCCGGTGTATATCAAAGTGGGAATGGACCATCTCGATTGGCAGGATTATATTTGGTTGTTCGCCAAACGACAAACGGATTAGATGAGCTGAAAGGCGCCTACATACGCATTTGGTTTGCAAATCCGCCCCGTATTGAGGAATACAATGAAGCTTCCGGACGTAATAGCGATAATCCTTTCCCTGCACTTTCTAAAAAATTATACAATTTCATCAAAGATTTAAAAGTATCGGATATTTCATCCAATCTGTATAACTTACAGGATCCGGTACTAAAAGAAAATCAACGACGATCGTTAGAAAAGATTTATGAATCAGGGAGAAAAGCGGGTGAAGAATTTGAAAAAATGAAAAGAGAGAGAGAAGCGAGAGAGGCAGAAGAAATGAAAAATCAAAGTTCTCCCGAACAATAATTTATTATTCAGATTTCATCTCATTACAGGAAATTATTTTGAGGTGAAGGGTAAAAGGTGAATATGAAACGAACAAAATTTTATTATATGAGAAAGCATGTATTATTTTTAATGTTTTTAGTGTTTGCAAATACGGGTAGTCAAATCCATGCACAAGGAGAAGGAGATATCAAAATTTCATACGAAAACGGCGACAATGGCAGCTACAAATTTTATTGTGAAAATCGCCTTTATTGCAATTGTGTCATTGAAATTAATTTCACACGACTTGAAAACTTAAAAGGAGTTGATGAAAATCCGTATAAAAGAGAAGCAGGTCACGGCAGACAATTATTGTTTACATTACAACCTGAAGACCCTGATCGGGCTACAAATTTCAATTACAATTACACATATACGAGGCTGTATGAAGCCGAAAATTAATCCGGAATTTGTGTATTTATTGCCTGTCGGTTCAGGAAAAACCACAAAAGCACAGCCACTCGAATTTTTGCAAGTCGGCAGCGCTCCTAAACCCAAAGATTATTATGCCTTGATATTTAAAGTAAATGCAGGAGATACAATTTATGCAGCGAGAAGGGGAATTGTGTATTTAGTCAAGGATGCTGCCAATCTGAGTGGGGAAGGATACACTTATTCAAGCAAGGATGGTCTAATCGAAATTTTTCACGAAGATTGCTCTTTCGGTCATTACCAAGTATTTGACAAATCTTTGGTAAAAGAAGGTCAGCAGGTTGAGGCAGGTGATCCGATAGCTATCGCCGGAGGAGAAAAATATGTATCAGGAGCCCATGTAAGATTTTATGTATATTACAATTTTGAACAAAAGTTTGATAAAAAGTATAATGATGGTACGGATGTGAAAAATTATTGGGCTTATGTTCCTTTGGTGTTTTATACGCAAGAAGAAAAAGCAAAGATGCTGACTATGAATAAAGAATATACCTGTGAAAAACCGGAATCCGTAATCATTCAGGAAATGTCTAAACGTGAATTAAAAAATTGGCAGAAGAAAAAACCATAAAAGATAGTTTTCCGGGAGCGTTTACAAGGCTTGATTTATTGTTTTTTGCTTGCCTTGTATATCTATTGCCGGAACTGACCGTTTATCCGGTTGGTAGGGAATATATTCTGACAATAGCCGGTTTGGCAGTCGTTTATCTGATATTCCGCCAAATTCCAATTCGGTTGATAACCGGCTTGTTATATTTATTGCCGGTATCAGTTGTTGCTCAGACTGTTTATAGCTACAATCACTTTGAATATCCATGGCAAACGCTTTCGGATATTACCGGCATTTTCAACAATACCGGTATTTTCGGCGGATTCGTAGCTATGGGATTCGTGGCAACAACAGGTTTATTAATTTCAGCCAAGCGCCCTGTCACTCGGATAACGTTGGGTTTACTATTGATTCCTGTTACGATACAGCTTATTTACAGCCATTCCCGCGCTGCATGGGTGGCAGTTGTTTGTGGAATGTTGATTCTGCTATTACCCATATTTAGCAAGCTAACAAAATCAAAATTAGTATTTATCATTCCGATTCTGATTATTGCCGGCATTGTATTCTCAATTAAACTCTATCATTTTAAGAAAGATTCTGCCGATGGGCGACTTTTGATATGGACGGTCAGTTGGAATATGATAAAGGAAAAACCGATCACCGGATATGGTATAGGCGGCTTCAAAAGAAATTATTTGCTAAAACAGGGAGAATATTTTAAAAATCATCCGGATTCGCGTTTTGCAGATTTGGCGGACGATGTGGCTTATCCTTACAATGAATTTATGAAAACATGGATTGAACACGGGATTATCGGACTGCTTTTTGCTTGTGGAATTATTATTTTGATTTTCAGTAATACGGCAAGTCCACCGGTTTTGCGGGCGGTGTTAGCTGCCCTCATCGGATTCTCGTTTTTTTCTTATCCTTTTGAAATAATCGCTTTTCAAGTATTGGGTATCTTTTGTCCGGCAGGCATAGCTTCTGCTCAAAAGCCTGTTGTCATTGCGGGCTTGACCCGCAATCCCATAAAACTTACCGCTCTTTGCTTAATTATCACGTTCAGTGGATTTATTTTGCTTGCTGTCTGCAATTATTACGCCGACCTAAAAAAGTGGAACCGGATTATCCGCTTCTATTCTCCCAAGAACAGTCAACAGGCAATAGAAGGATTACAGGCTTTGTATCCTGCTTTTAAACACAATGATAAGTTTGTTTTTATTTATGGAAAAATCCTGTCCGATGCGGGACGGTTCAGTGAAGCCCTTCCTTTATTGGAATCTGCCAAGAATATGTTTCCCCGCACCCAAGCTTTGATTGTCTTGGGAGAAGCTTATGAAAAGACAGACGCTTACGCCAAAGCGTTGGAAGCTTGGGAAACAGCGTCTTATATCAAGCCGTCGCTTTTCAAGCCGCATTACGATATGGCTATGCTCTATTTCAAACTAAAGAATTATGAGCAGGCAAAACAAAAAGCAAATGAAATATTGAACAAAAAAATCAAAATAGATAATCCGGAAATCGACCAAATGAAGCGTGATGATCCTAAAGAGAAAATACAGACCCAACAAAGTGTTGAAAAAAGGAGATTTGTTGCTTGGCGGACGATTTCAAGTAGCAAACAAAGTTGATTTCAGCGATTCATTAACTGTTTTTGTTGTCGATACCGTGCCCGAAATACTTTATAATTCGGTGAATCTCACTTTGAATAAACCTTACCGTTATTTTAGGTTTCTATCAGCAGACGGTTCGCAAGGTGGTCAGATTTCGGAAATAGAAATTTATTCGCTTGATTCCATAACAAAATTAACCGGTAAAGTTATCGGAAACAAGCGTTGCGATGCGGGGTGGGAAGCAGAAAATGCTTTTGACGGAGACCCCTTGACTTCCTATCAATGCGTATGGGGTGAACAGGGCCGGGTAGGAATGGATTTCGGGAAACAGACAAAAATTTCCTATTTCCGCTATCTTCCCCGCAACGACGATAATTTCATTAAAGAAGGAGAAGAATACGAATTGTTCTATTGGGAGAATTATCGATGGAATTCGTTGGGGAAACAAACGGGTACGTCAAAACAATATTTAGAATACCCGAATGCTCCAACCAACGCTTTGTTTTGGCTTCGCAATCATACCGGAGGCAAAGAAGAACGCATCTTTACTTACGAAAACGGGCAACAGGTTTGGTGGTGAATGAAAGAAATGTCCGCACTGCGATTTTCACAATTTTTTATCGCCCTTTTTTGACACTTTCAATCCGATGTCCGAAATTCCTTTTAAGGGGTCTTCCCGCATTCCCTGGCGGACAGACCAGATGTATGTTCCGGTATCGGGAAACAAAACAGCGTTTTCATAGGGAATAGAAAGATTATATAAACTCATTCCTTTGCCGTACCACTTCCCGTAAACGTCTGCCAAATCCGCGCTAATCGTGTCGGTACGGCTTTTTCCGTCAGGCGTTTTATAATCAATAAACAACCAGATATTACTGAAAGGATAAGCATCGTTGTTGCGAAGTTCGATTGATACATCGTAAAGTTGTGCTTTATCGTCGATTTTCACATTGAAATCGGCAATGTCGCTTCTATTCCATTCGGCATTCGGGAACGACCGGTATTTAAAAAAAACTTCTGTGTGCGAACAGGAAATAATTCCCGAAACCGACAAGATTAAAAAAAGTAACTTAACGCTTCGCATAATTGTCGCTATTCGGACGAAATTTTTTATTTTTCTTTTTTCTGAGATGGTCGAAACGGCTTACGCTTTCATCGAGAATGTCCCGGTATTCTTTCGACGAATCGGATTCGTTTTCATCCGGTTGCAGATTACGGGGCTTATATCCCTTTTTATTCATATTGATAACTTCGTATGCTCTTTTCGAAGAAATCGTTACGGCATTAGCCGCAAAATTCTTATCGGTCGAATACGTCATTCGGTCTTTGAATACATCCGTTTTGAAATGGTAATAGGTGTTATCCCTTGTTTCCAAAGGAATTTCGCGATCCGGATATTTGCGTTGCGCTTCCACATAAGCATCAACTTCATAATTAAGGCAACATTTCAGTTTGGCGCATTGTCCGGCTAATTTTTGAGGATTCAGAGAAATATCCTGTATTCGAGCGGCGCCGGTGGAAACTGAGATAAAGCTTGAGATCCACCCCGAACAGCACAATTCTCGACCGCAAGGTCCGATTCCTCCGATTCGTCCGGCTTCTTGACGAGCTCCGATTTGCTTCATTTCAATCCGAATCCGGAATGCGTCGGCTAAATCTTTAATCAATTGGCGGAAGTCAACGCGTTCGTCGGCTATGTAATAAAAAATAGCTTTATTACCGTCGCCTTGATATTCGACGTCGCCGATTTTCATCCGGAGACCTAAGCTTTCCGCTATTCTGCGTGAACGAATCATCGTTTCATGTTCTTTAGCCTTTGCTTCTTCGTATTTTTCCAAATCGGTCGGCTTTGCTTTCCTATAAATGCGGCGCACTTCGGCATCGGGACGAATCCGCGCTTTTGCCATCTGAAGGAGCGCTAATCTTCCGGTCATGGTAACCGTTCCTATATCGTGACCCGGACTTGATTCTACGGCGACAACATCACCTTTGACCAAATCAATTTTAGCGCTGTTCAGATAATAACCTTTTCTTGTATTTTTAAATTGCACTTCCACATAATCGGTAGCCTGTTCCGATTCGGGAATATCGCATAAGTAGTCGTAATTGTTTAATTTGTTGATATGCCGTTTGCAATATCCTTTAATGTTTAAACGACATTCTCCGTTATATAGTCGGTACTCCATTGTTTCTTTATTTTCGTGCAAAGGTATTATTTTTTTATCAATACCGCTATTTTCATTGATAAATCGAAGAAAACCATGCGCGGATTGACGTTGGATTCAATGTGTTTTTCGGCAATCGTTAATTCTTCCGTCAATTCTTCCACGTTATTTTCATTGACAAAGGGAGAAAAGTTGACGGAGAAACCGGCTTCTTCCGAATTCAGATAATTGATTTCGGGTATGTTTAACTTGTAAAGGAAATTCTCGCGTATCAAGTTAAACATACATGCAAGAAAATGCTTCTGGCGTTCTCTTCCCCAACCGGCAAACGTTTCGGCATCTGCTTTCATGTTTTTTACGTTTCTCGCCCACGCATTTCTCATAATCAACTTGAACAACTCGAGATATTGTTTTGTTTCTTCGTTGGTTTCAATTAACTCAAGCGCTCTGAGATAACTTCCGTTTGCGAGATGAACGAGACCGGAGCGTTCGGAAGCGTCGGGAACCGATGAAGATAAAGCGGCGTCCATATCTTCGGGCAGAATGGGAGGAATCGGTAACCGTTGCGTTCTCGACTGAATCGTCCCGATTATCCGGTCGGGCGCTTCGGAAATCAAAAGGAAAACCGTGCGGGAAGGCGGCTCTTCAATCATTTTCAGCAATTTATTGGCGCAGGCTTCGTGCATTCGTTCCGGCAGCCAGACAATCATGATTTTGTATTCCGATTCGTAGGCTTTCAAATTCAATTTACGGATAATCTCATCGCTTTCCCGCGCATAAATCATCCCTTGTGAATTTTCGGCGCCGATAAAATTAAGCCACGATGCCAAGTTAAAATACGGGTTTTGAAGGACAAATGTCCGCCATTCGGAAAGGTAATCGTCGCAGATTTCTTTTTTCTTTTTATCGTTTTTGATTATGGGAAAAACAAAATGCAAATCGGGATGCGACAGTTTATTGTATTTGATGCAAGAAGGACAGTGTCCGCAAGCGTCTTCTTCATTCCGGTTTGTACAACTCAAATAACGGGCATACGCCAAAGCCACAACGACTTTCCCAACCCCTTCGGGTCCGATCAACAGGCGGGCATGCGGAATATATCCGTCTTTTACCGATTGAATCAGTTGCCGCTTGATTTCCTTTTGCCCTATAATATTTTTGAAAAACATAATTTACAAAATTACGGGATTCTTTATTTTCCGCCAAATAAAATCAAGTATTTTTTCTCTCTCCCGTTAATTTGATGCAAAAATAATATTGAGTTTCATTTTTTTCAGACTTCATAGTGTTAAGTTAATTCTGTTGTGTCGTCATTGCGAGCGAAGCGAAGCAATTCATTTTTTTGTTCTACCGGTTTGTTTAAATCTCTTAATTTATTATCATTTATTCGTGAAAAAAAATAGAAATATCAAAATGTCAATCGAGAAAAGTACAAATTCGGAGCAAAAATCATATAAATCCGGGTCAAACGAAGATCGAACGAAGTACGGAGCAGGTACGGAGCAAGTACGGAGCAAGTACGGAAAATGTCTTTTAAAAGTCTGATTATTACATGATTACAACATAAAAATTTCTGAAATTATATAATTTTTCAAGGTATTTCATGCAAAAAAATCAAAAATCAAAAAGAAAGTAACTCTCAGTTAATTATTATAAAATGAGATATTTTTTATACATTCCATTGCTTTTTGATTATTTGGTTACCAATGCTTCAAAGATAGAATGAATTTTTTACTTTGGCAATACCCGCAATCCCCCTTGTCTGATGAAAGAAAACAAAGCGTCTTTTTGCAATGGCGGATACTCCAAATACTTCTGTGCTTCCTCAATCCACCCGGCATTATCTCATCTGTCCCGTATTGCTTACCTTGGTACCCACTGCTGCAAAAAAATTTATTGACAGAAAAAATAAGTATCTTTGCACAATGAATTAAATACTGATTGAACATTTAGGAAATCAATGTTGTAACATGACCTACTCCATTCGTCAAATTGCCCGAATCATCGGAGCAGAATCATCCGGTTTGCGCGACGCGGAAATCGGAATTCTGTTGACCGACAGCCGTTCGTTGTCGGATCCTGCGGGCAGTTTGTTTTTCGCTTTATCCACCGCCCACAACGACGGACATCGCTATATCCGTGATTTATACAATCGCGGCGTGCGAAATTTTGTGGTAAATCATGATTTTGCGGAAACGGAAACAATGCCGAATGCTAATTTTCTTCGTGTTTCCGATACGCTCACGGCGCTTCAGCAATTAGCTGCTTTTCACCGGAAACGGTTCAATATTCCGGTAATCGGCATCACAGGCAGCAACGGAAAAACGATTGTGAAAGAATGGCTGTACCAATTGCTGAACGACCAAATAAATATCGTCCGCTCGCCCCGCTCCTACAACTCGCAGACGGGCGTTCCCCTGTCGGTCTGGCAATTGAACGAACAAACCGAATTGGGTATTTTCGAAGCCGGCATTTCTTTACCGGGTGAAATGCAAAAGCTCGAACCTATTATTCTTCCGACAATCGGAATTTTCACAACTATCGGCGAAGCCCATCAGGAGAACTTTCCTTCCATGGAGGAAAAATGCTTAGAAAAGTTGCAATTATTTGCTTCGGCTGAAAAAGTTATTTATAACGAAGACCGGCCTTTGATAAGCTATTGCATGGAGAAAAGAGGGCTTGCCGAAAAAGCCTTTTCCTGGTCGAAAACCAATCCGAATGCAAATCTTTATATCTCAAGTGTAGGGAAAGAAATTGACCGAACAAACATTAGGTACAAGGTTAAAGGTGAAAGGTTAAAGGTAAATGGTGAAGGGCAAAGGGTAGGGGAGATACAGATTCCATTTACGGATGATGCTTCTATTGAAGACGCCATTCACTGTTTAGCCTTGATTCTTTCTTTCACCCTTCACCTTGTACCTTTAACCTCCTTTGAACGTTTCGCAAAATTAGACCCCGTGGCGATGCGTTTGGACGTCAACAAAGGGATTCACAATACCGTACTTATTAACGATACCTATAATTCCGATATTAATTCATTATCCATCGCTTTGGATTTCATGGCGCGTCGTTCGACCGATAATCAGGCAAAGCGGGTACTGATTCTTTCCGATATATTGCAATCGGGCATGGTGCCTGCGGCGTTTTACAGGAATGTAGCCGAATTAGTCGGTCAAAAACAGGTGCAGCATATCGTCGGTATCGGTCCGAACCTGATGTCGCATTCGGGTTTGTTCGGTATGGAGAAAGAATTTTATCCTACTACCGAAAGCTATTTGGAATCGGGACGTTGGCGGAATCTGAAAGATTCGATTGTGCTGATTAAAGGTTCGCGGCAATTCCGTTTTGAACGAATCTCGGAACAATTGGAAGAAAAAGCGCATCAAACGGTTTTGGAAGTGGACTTGGACTCCGTGATTCATAACTTGAAATATTTCCGATCGCGATTACGTCCCGAAACCAAAGTGATTTGTATGGTTAAAGCTTTCGGATACGGAGTCGGTTCCTACGAATTGGCAAAGACTTTGCAGGAACGTGGCGCAGATTACTTAGCGGTTGCCGTAGCCGACGAAGGCGCCGAATTGCGGCGGGAAGGAATCACCATGCCCATTCTCGTAATGAATCCCGAAGAACATGCTTTCAATACTTTGTTTGAATATAACTTAGAGCCGGAAATATATAATCGAAGCATTCTGAATGCAATAATCCGCGAAACCCGCCGGCGGGGAATCTTGCGTTATCCCATCCATATCAAATTAGATACGGGAATGAATCGCTTGGGATTCGATGCGGTCGAAATTCCGGCTATTGCACGAGAATTAAATGCTCAACAGGGGGTGAGCGTCAAGTCGGTTTTCTCCCACTTGACAGGAAGCGATTCGCCGGTTTTCGATGCGTTTACAAGAGAGCAAATCAACCGTTTCTCAAAAGAAACTTCAGATTTGGAGAAAGCTTTGAATTATCCGTTCCTGAAACATATTCTTAATTCGGCGGGAATCGAGCGTTTTCCCGAAGCGCAATTCGATATGGTGCGATTGGGAATAGGGTTGTACGGAATTTCAGCAATCGATCAAAAAAGTCTGAAACCGGTGGCTACTTTGAAGACGCGGATTTTACAGATTCGGGATGTGAAAAAAGAAGAAACCGTAGGCTACAACCGCAAAGGAACGTTGCAGCGCGATTCGCGGATAGCCTGCCTGCCGATCGGTTATGCCGACGGCTTGGATCGCCGCTTGGGAAACGGGAATTTATCGGTACTCATTCGAGGGAAAAAATGTCCGACCGTCGGAAATATCTGCATGGATATTTGTATGGTAGATATTACCGATGTTCAAGCCGAAGAAGGCGACTTGGCAATCCTGTTCGGCGAAGAAATTACCATCGGCGCCTGGGCGGAAAAATTGCAGACGATTCCCTACGAAATTCTGACTTCTATTTCGCCGCGAGTAAAAAGAATTTATTATAAAGAATAAATTTTAAAAATGAGATATTATTTTGACAAATTCTTTGTGATACTCGGTGTCACCTCTGTGGTTCTCTGTGTAATTATTACACGGAGTTCCACAGAGAAGGCACAGAGTATCTCAGAGAAAATCTTTGTGACATTTTACTATCTTCAGACGACTAATAAAATATCTAATAAATAGATTTATGATACAAAAAGAATTACGACAGCACCAATGGAAAGCTTTCCGTCGAAATCCGATGTTTGAGAGGAACTTAGCCGTGAGGATATTCATGTACTTCATGTTCGGACTTTTAGCATTAGAGTTTCTGAGTTTTGGCTTCCTTCTTAACTCATTACTATTGAAAGCAGGTTCTTATGATCGCGCTATTGACACTTTCAATTCAATTTTGCCTTTTATTTTTGTTTTTGATTTCGTCATCAAATTTTTCTTCAAGACGAACGAATCCATGCAAATAGCGCCTTATCTGTCGTTGCCCGTTAAACGAAATAAGCTGTTTGACTTCCTATTACGAAAAGAGTTTACGAGCTTCTGGAATTTCTACCTCCTGTTTTTGGTTATTCCTTTTTCGTTTATGGCAGTTACGCCCTATTATGGATTCTTTGCCGCAGTGTTGTATATTTTGCTTTTCTTCCTTTTGTGCGTTGTAAACAGCCTTGTGGTGAACATCATCAATAATTTTATCAGTAAAAGCGCTTGGTTTTATATTTTAGCCGGCGTCAGGGTTGTTATGCCTTTTTTCTTGATTTTCGTATGTAAGATTGATTTAAGTAATTTTATCGCTCAATTGGGAGACAGGTTTCTCAGTTATAATTTATGGATTTACGGCGCTTTCATTCTGATTTTCGCTGCTTTATGGATTATTAACCGCTTTCAGATGCGCGAACGATTATACTTTGAATTGCAAGGCGATAAAAACGATAAAATTTCTTCGTTTTCAAGTCTTTCTTTTTTAGACAGGTTCGGCGTAATCGGCGATTTTATCAATCTGGAGTTACGAATGATTATCCGTTCGCCGCGATTGAAACAGCAGGTTGTTTTTTCGGGATGTTTAATTATCGGTTTATTTTTCTACATGTTGTACATTCCGAATAATACTTTTACCCGTAGCGGTCCATTCGTTTTCTTCTTATACGGAACAATGGCTATCGGATTAATGGGTATTATCATGGGACAGCATATTTTTACTTCGGAATCGTCGTTCTTCGACGGATTGGCGGCACGCAAGCTATCATTATTTGATTTATTGAAAAGCAAATATATTTTATACTGTTCCTATTCGTTATTGGTAACGCTTTTGTTGCTTATTCCCGCATTCCAAGGGAAAATCAGCGGTTTCCTGTTAGTGTCGCTGCTTTTTTACGTAACAGGACCCATTTATTTCATTATCTTTCAGAACGCTGTTTACAACAAAACGTATTTCGACCTCTTCGACAAAGGAATGTGGAATTGGAAAGGACAATCGGGAAATATGCTTGCTCTCACGATGATTTCGATGTTTGTGCCTGTTATATTGATGTTGATAATCAACGCTATATTCGGCGCAACCGTAACCTACAGCTTTATGCTGATAACGGGATTGGCGTTTACGCTTACCTCTCAACAATGGTTGCATTGGATTTATAAACGTTTCCTAAAACGGAAATATAATAATATGGAAGGGTTTCGTGCAAATTAATTGAGAATTAATAATTAAAACTGAAATAAAAATGGAATTACAAATTAAAGACTTGGTAAAACGTTTCGGAGACAAAACCGCATTGAATATTTCCGAATTAAACATAGAAAAAGGGACTTTGCTGGGATTGGTCGGCAACAACGGCGCGGGCAAAACCACTTTGTTCCGCTTGATACTCGATTTGTTGAAAGCCGATACGGGCTATGTATTAAGCAAAGAGGCGGATGTAAGCAAATCCGAAGCCTGGAAATCCTATACCGGCTCATTTATCGACAA
>Ga0209629_10000377_pt1 | contig 23722 bp, 21 predicted proteins | sample TergutCu122P5_FD_187286 | JGI IMG/M metagenome (GOLD analysis project Ga0209629, IMG submission 187286) | Cubitermes ugandensis P5 segment gut microbial communities from Kakamega Forest, Kenya - Cu122 P5 (SPAdes) (version 2) | ecosystem: Host-associated > Arthropoda: Insects > Digestive system...
GGCTTCATCTGCGACCATCTCCGGGCGAAGAACCCCGCGACTTTCAAGGTGTGCGCTCTGCTGGACAAACCGGAGCGCAGGGTCCTTAGCGGTCTTAGGATCGACTATACGGGCTTCGTGATACCGGACAGGTTCGTGGTGGGTTACGGCCTGGATTACGCGCAAAGATACCGAAACCTCGACCATGTCGGCATCCTGAAATTTGAGGACTGACAGTTTTTCCAGTTTCCAGCTTCCAGCATCTAGCTTCTAGTATTGGAGGACGCAAGTTGAGAAAGTACATGCGCAACATCAGCCTATATATAATTGTGTTCTTTACGATAATCGTCATACTTATGGCTATCCGGGGCGCCGCGCCTCAAACCGAGGCGGTTGTGTACACCTACGGCGACCTTATAGCGGACATAGCCAACGGCCGGACCTCTAAGATCGCGAAGCTGGAGGTCACCAGGGACACGGACATCAGCGGCGCGGCTCAGGCCAAGGTCTATTTCACCGACAACACCAACATAACCGTCCAGATCCCCAGCGTCGACGTGTTCATGGGCGTGCTGAGGGACGCTTCCGGCCTGAGCTACGACACCATGCCGACTCCCAAGACGAGCTGGCTGATGCAGTATGTCCCGATGCTGGTCATAACTTTGCTGTCGATTTTGCTGCTGATGTTCCTCATGCAGCAGATGCAGGGCGGCGGCGGCAACAGGATCATGTCCTTCGGCAGGAGCAAGGCCAAGGTCAACGCGGACGACAAGAACAAGATCACCTTCGCGCAGGTGGCCGGCTTGGAGGAGGAAAAGGCGGAGCTCGCGGAGATCGTGGAGTTCCTCCGCGCCCCGAAGAAATTCACGGACATCGGCGCGCGCATCCCCAAGGGCGTGCTGCTCGTCGGGCCGCCGGGCACCGGCAAGACATATCTGGCGCGGGCCGTCTCCGGCGAGGCCGGGGTGCCCTATTTCAGCATATCGGGCTCCGACTTCGTCGAGATGTTCGTCGGCGTGGGCGCGTCCCGCGTGCGCGACCTGTTCGACCAGGCCAAGAAGAGTTCCCCCTGCGTGATATTCATCGACGAGATAGACGCCGTCGGGCGGCGCAGGGGCGCGGGCCTCGGCGGCGGCCACGACGAGCGCGAGCAGACGCTTAACCAGCTCCTGGTGGAGATGGACGGCTTCGGCGTGAACGAGGGCATCATCATCATCGCCGCCACGAACAGGCCGGACATCCTCGACCCGGCGTTGCTCCGCCCCGGCCGCTTCGACAGGCAGATCGTCGTGGGCAAGCCGGACGTGAAGGGCCGCGAGGCGGTGCTCCGCATACACGCCAAGGGCAAGTCGATAGGCCCGGACGTGGACTTTGCCGTCGTGGCGCATTCCACAGCGGGGTTCACGCCCGCGGATCTGGAAAATATGCTGAACGAGGCGGCGATTCTGGCCGCCAGGGAAAACAAGACCGCGATAAGCATGGAGGACATACGCAAAGCGTTCATCAAGGTCGGCGTCGGCACCGAGAAGAAGAGCCGCGTCATATCCGACAAGGAGAAGCGGATAACCGCCTACCACGAGGCCGGTCACGCCATTATCCACGAGGTCATGTCCGAGCTGGACCCGACTTATATCGTCTCCATCATCCCGACGGGAATGGCCGGCGGGTACAACGTGATGCTTCCGGGCGAGGATAAGTCCTATCACACTAAAAGGTACATGGAGCAGGAGATATCCGCGTTTATGGGCGGCCGCGTGGCCGAGGCCCTCGTCCTGCACGACATTACGACCGGCGCGTCCAACGACATCAAGCAGGCTACGGCCATCGCCCGCGACATGGTCACCAAGTACGGCATGAGCGAGGCCCTCGGGCCGATACAGTTCGGGGACGACAACGACGAGGTCTTCATCGGCCGCGACCTGGCGCACACCCGGAACTACGGCGAAAACGTCGCCTCGAAGATCGACGCGGAGATCAAGCGCATAGTGGACGAGTGCTACAAGGAAACGGAACGCATACTGACCGAGTTCATGAGCGTGCTGCACGAGATAGCGCGCCTGCTGATCGAGAAGGAGAGAGTCACCGGCGAGGAGATACGCAAGATGTTCCCCTACGGCGCGCTGGAGAGCGTGAAGGAAGGGTTCATGGCCTCCCCGTCGGGGGTATAGTCCCCGATGGTCGGGTTCATATTACGGAAGCTCATGAGGCATAACCTGAAAAAGCCGGACAATGGCCGCGCCGCGGATAATTACGCCTACAACGCGGGGTTCCGTTTTGACGGGTTCATCTATAACCAATCCGGGGAGAGCGACGCAGGAAAGGTCAGAATGGGCGGCGGGACCGGCGAGACAAACGGCTGCGGATGGATCGCCGCGTACAATTTGCTGTATTACCTGGGGCATAAGGCAGACGTTCCGCGCATGATAAACGAGTTTGAAACGGGCGGCGGAACGCTTCCCAGGCTCGGCTGCGCGGTCAGCCCGCTGGCTGTCGCGGATTGCCTGGCGAAACGCGGCCTTAAGGCGTCGCTGAAATGGCTTCCGGGCGCGGCGGATCCCCGCGTCAGGAACGCTAAGGCGGCCGTGCTCATATTCCTCAACGGGTACAGGCCGCTGAACGCTCATTACGTATTCGCGCATTTTAGCAGCGGCGCGTATCACCTTTACAATCCGGGGGTGAATTGCCTGGGAGTTCTGGATACGGGCTCCATAGACGGCTGGCTGAAACAAAGGAAGTATTTCCTTTTTGGGGTAATAACATTGTAAATGCTCGGTATAACCGATACGGGGGAGGGATTTGCATGTCTGTACTTGTAACCGGCGGCGCGGGCTATGTCGGTAGCCACGCGGTGGCGGAACTGGTCGAGCGGGGATACGACGTGGTCGTGGCGGACAGCCTGGAAATGGGGGGCCATAGGGAAGCCGTGTGGCCCGGCGCTAAATACATGGAAGGCAATTTGCTGGATGCCGGTTTTCTGGATAGGGTGTTTACAGAAAATGAGATAACCGGCGTCATGCACTTCGCGGCGTCCATGATAGCCCCGGAGAGTATGGTCAAACCGGAAAAATATTTCAGGAACAACGTTGTCGGGACGCTCGGCCTCTTGGACGCAATGCTGAAGCATGACGTAGAACGCCTGGTGTTTTCATCCTCCGCCTGCGTGTATGGCGACCCGGAGAGCGTGCCGCTGCCGGAGACCGCTCGCACCGTGCCACTGAACCCCTACGGCGAGTCGAAGATCACGGTCGAGCGGATGCTCAAATGGTATGACGCGGCGCACGGCCTAAAGTCCGTGTGTCTCAGATATTTCAACGTAGCCGGCGCGCATATAAGCGGCAAGATCGGCGAGGATCACCACCCGGAGACTCATATTATCCCTCTAATAATTAAAGCCATGCTCAAAGGCGAGATTTTCCGCCTGCAAGGCGACGACTACGACACCCCGGACGGCACCTGTATCCGCGACTATATCCATGCGACCGACCTGGCCGACGCGCATATATTAGCCATGAAAAAGCTTGAGAAGGACAAAACAAGCGATATTTACAACCTTGGCAACAGCAAGGGTTTCAGCAACAGACAGATAATCGAAGCCGTCGAAAAGGTAAGCGGGCTGTCCGTAAAAGTCGAGATAATCGGCAGGAGGCCGGGCGATTCGCCGGTCCTGGTGGCCTCGTCCGACAAGATCAAGAACGCGCTGGGCTGGAAGCCGAAGCGCACGGAGATCGGGCAGATAGTGGAGACGGCGTATCGGTGGCACAGTTCGCATCCAAACGGATACAATTGAGAGTGCACATCGAAAGAGTGATTTATTCGCGTAAAATATTTTATCGAAAAGGAAAACGACCGATGAAACTTTCCGTGAACGATTTACAAAATCCGGCCTGGCGCAATTCCGGCTATTCCATGCCCCGCTTCGACATAGCCGAAGTCCGCGCGGAAACAGCGGAGCGCCCGGTCTGGCTCCATTTCGGGGCCGGCAGCATATTCAGGGCCTTTCCCGCCGCCCTCATGCAAAAACTCCTGAACGACGGCCTGGCAAAGGCCGGTATATCCGTCTGCGAGGCGTATGACGGGGACATAATCAAAACGTCATACGCGCCTTATGACGATTTATCCGTCGCCGTCACGCTTAAATCGGACGGCACGGTCGATAAGGCCGTTATCGCAAGCGTCGCGGAGGCTTTCGCGCTGTTGGAGGACGAAAAACGGCTTGAGGAGATTTTCAGGGCCCCGTCGCTTCAGACGGTGAGCTTTACGATCACCGAAAAGGGCTACTCGATCGGCCCCGAACTCGAGCGCGACGCCGCAAAGGGGCCGTCAGCCGGTTTACGCGAATACGAAAGCCTGATGGGCCTCGTCGCCGCCATGCTGTACAAGCGGTATAAAAACGGCGCTTTTTCGCTGGCGATGGTCAGCCTGGACAACTGCGCCCGAAACGGGGACAAGCTCCTCGCCGCGGTAGCTTACGCGGCCGAAAAATGGGCCGCCGGCGGGGCCGCTGACGCGGGCTTCCCCCGATATATCCGCGACCCCGGCAGGGTTTCGTTCCCGCTTACCATGATCGACAAGATCACACCGAGGCCGTCGGAGAGCGTCGCGGAACTGCTCCGGAAGGACGGCCTCGCCGGGATGGACATCGCGGTGACCGCCAAGGATACCTACACCGCGGCTTTTGTGAACGCGGAAGAGGCCCAGTACCTGGTAGTTGAGGACGCCTTCCCGAACGGGAGGCCGCCGCTCGAACGCGCAGGGGCGATCTTCACCGACAGGGAGACCGTGGAAAAGACTGACAGGATGAAGGTCTGCACCTGCCTCAACCCGCTTCACACGATCCTGGGGACTTTCGGCTGCCTGCTGAGGCACAGGACCATCGCGGCGGCTATGCGCGACGCGGCTCTTGTCGCGCTGGTCAGGCGGGCCGGCTATGACGAGGGACTGCCCGTCGTGACTGATCCGAAGATCATCAAACCTGCGGAATTTATCGGCGAAGTGCTGGAAAAGCGCTTGCCTAACCCGTTCATCCCGGACACTCCGGAGAGGATCGTCTGCGACAACTCGCATAAGATCCCTGTCAGGTTCGGGGAGACGCTCAAGGCCTACGCCGCCGGAGGCATGGACATGTCCGGGCTGACTGCTATACCGTTTTTCATCGCGGGCTGGGTGAGGTATCTGATGGGCGTGGACGACGACGGAAAAGAGATAATTATAAGCCCGGACCCAAGGGCCGCGGAGCTGAGGGAACATATAAAGGCCATACGCCTTGGGGCAACCGGCGACTGCCGGGAGGCGCTCAGGCCGATTTTCTCGGACGCGTCGCTGTTCGGACTCGACCTTTACGAATGCGGCCTGGCGGCGAAGGCGGAGGCGTATTTCGGGGAGATGGTTTCCGGGGCCGGAGCCGTAAGGGCCGCGCTGGAGCGAAGATGGGGTATATAGTCTCCGTTTTGGCCGAATATACGGGAATTTAGGGCTGCCCCAGGGGAGTGAACTCCGATGCGCAACTTGGCTCACGCTTTTTCCGATCCGCGGCTGGTGCGGAAATTTTTCCTTCTTGTGGGAGCGATCGTCGTTTCCTTTATGCTTGTGGCCACGACGGGCGTGCTGGCGTTCCTAAGGGCCAGGGCGGATACGGGTAACCCGTTCCCCGGCCCGGATACGCCGCCTCCGAATACGGCGGCGCCAGCCGTTGTCCCGCCGGCGGAGCAGACAGACGCGCCGCGGGTTACCGGCGGGGAAACGGCGCAAGGCACGGAGGCCCCCGCGGAGACGCCCGCCCCGGTCAATACGACGACTTTCCTGATAGTGGGGGAGCACAATGTATCCCCGATAACCGACGTGATATTTGTAGCGTGTCTCAACCGCGACACCGGGGAGCTGAACATACTTTCCATACCCAGGGACACGCGTATCGAGCTTCCGACGGACACTATACAGACGATGCGCGGCCTCGGCCTCCATCCGCCGGCAAGCGGAGTGCTTAAGATCAACGCGATAAACAGCTACGGCGGCCAGAAATACGGCATCCAGCTGCTGGAGCAGGAGATTTACGACCTTATCGGGGTGCGGGTCGACTATTACGCGGATATCGATCTTGCGGGCTTCCGGAAGATCGTGGACGACATAGGGGGCGTAGACATGACGATCCCCAAGGGCGGGTTCTACTATTCCGATCCGGGACAGAACCTGTACATCGCCATACCCGCGGGCCCGCAGCACCTGGACGGCAAAATGGCGGAGGGCGTGGTGCGCTTCAGGGAGTTTCCGAACGGAGACATAGGCCGTATCGAGACCCAGCATGAGTTCATGAGGCAGTTTTTCGCGCAGTTGCTGCAAAAAGACGTCCTGATAAAAAACGCGGTGAATTTTATCACGACGATCATAGGCTACGTGAAAACGGATTTCGGGCTGACCGACATACCCGGTTTTATGCCGGTCCTCGGCAAGCTGGACGCCGGCGGCGTCAGCTTCTACACGCTGCCCGGCGAGGGCAGGTACATCGGCGACGTTTCCTATTATATCCCCGATTACTCTCAGTTCCAGGACACTGTCGGCAAGCTGCTGTTTACAGACGCCGGCGGCGGGGACAGGTGACGTGAGCGCGGCGGTTTTGAAGCTGATCGCGCTTTTCACGATGGTGATTGACCACACCGGGGCCGTTCTGAACGGTTATTCGCTCGCCGCGGGAAGGCCGCTGGACGCAGGTCTCTATTATGTCATGCGCTCCGTCGGGCGGGCGGCCTTCATGCTCTACGCCTTTTTCATCGCGGAAGGCTGCGTAAAAACGCGGGATTTCGGAAAATACCTTTTCCGGCTCGGCCTGTTCGCGCTGATCTCCGAGGTCCCGTTTGATTTTCTGTTCGAGAATTTCAAATATGCCGCGGTCTGGCGTCGGTTGACCTTTCTGGAGACCGGAAGCCAGAACGTATTTTTCACGCTGTTTTTCGGCGCGCTGGCGGCGTGGCTCTGGGAGGCGAAGCCCGCGGGCGCGCCTTTTTCGCGGTTGTTATTGTCGGAAAAAGCTTTGCCGCCGAGGAATTTACGCGGCGGGATCGCGGCGGCCGCCGACGCGGCCGTGAATTTCCTCGTCTCGCTGTGCCCGGCCGTCCTGGCGTGGCTGCTCAAGACCGACTACGGCGCGCCCGGCGTGGCGTTCATCTTTCTGCTCTATCTTTTAGGGCGCAGGGGACGGTTTTTTCAGATACTCGCCGTCATGGCGTTCAGCGTCTGCGAATACTGGAGTTTGGACCGCGCGCTTTTTCTGATAGCGGGCGGATGGGCGGCCGCGCTGCTTCTGGCGTTTTACAGCGGCGAGAGGGGATATAAGGCAAAGTGGTTCAAATGGTTTTTCTACGCGGCGTACCCTGCGCATTTGCTTATATTGGCGGGGATATTCAGGTGGGTTGTCGGATAGGGGGGATAAAATGAAGGTCCTTGTCATAAACGGATCGCCAAAATGTGAAAACAGCAATACAATGAAGCTCACTCACGCTTTTTTAGAAGGTGCGGGCTGGACGGACGCGGAAATTGTTCATGCCATAAAAAGCGACGTAAAACCTTGTACTGGGTGTTTCAGCTGTTGGAATAAAACGCCGGGAAAGTGTATTATTCGTGATGGCATGGACGAAATCATAGAAAAACTTATAGTTGCTGACGTAGTGATATGGGCTTTTCCCTTATACTATTTCAGCGCCCCCGGCGCGCTTAAAAATATCATTGACCGTCAGCTTCCCATAAGCGTTCCTTTTATGTCGAGGGGAAACGAGAGCGGCGGTCATCCGTCACGCTATGACTTATCATTACAACGACATATAATAATTTCGAACTGCGGTTTTTGGACTGCCAAAGGAAACTATGACGCAGTTACCTATATGTTTGATCATTATTACGGAACGGGAGGAAATGCGTCTATTTTTTGCGCTCAGGGTGAACTTTTCAATGTGCCGGAGTTAAAAGGCCGTACCGACGCATATCTTGAAATTATCAAACGTGCCGGATCGGAGTTTGCGGCGGGCGCAATCAGCGCAGAAACACAAGCCGAACTTGCCGAACCGCTGTATTCCCGCGAGGTTTACGAAAAAATGGCCGACGCTTCGTGGGGTATCGCAAAAAATGACAACCCCAATACAAAAATTGACGACAGCCTTGTTTTCACAAAGCAAATGGCGGCTATGTACATGCCGGACGGCGTGGAGCGCGTGCTTGAATTTTATTACACTGACGCGAATAAAACATATCAGATATTGCTGACCCCGAAAGGCTCCGAAGTCATTACCGGCGATTTTAGAAAATACACGACGAGAATAGAAACATCGATATCCATTTGGCGTTCAATCGCGCGGGGAGAAATCGCCGGGGAAGAGGCGTTATTTCAACGGAAATACAAAGTGCTTGGTGATTTTGAACTGATGATGAAATGGGGTAAACTCTTTGGAGAATCCACCACACAAAAACATGCCGAAAATAAACCTGTGCAAAAACAAAAATCAAGTATGCTTGTTCTGCTTGTTCCTTGGATGGTAATTTGGGTAACGGTTGCGATTAACCCAGAATATGGCGGCATAGCGGGAATTATGGCGGCAGCCTTGATTCCTCTCTGCTGGCACTTTTTCCGGCCTGTTATTTTTGAGCAGATCAGCATACCCATTATCGCGGGACTATCTCTTGCAGTATTGCTCGGCGCGGACGCGCGTATTATAATTCCGATCAGTTACGTGGTGTTCGGGCTTATGTGGTTTATCGGCGCATTTATGAAAAAACCACTTTCCGCATATTACAGCGCAAATAGTTTTGGTGGACAAACGGCGTTTAATAATTCGCTTTTTATAAGGACAAACCGCATATTAACCGTCGCATGGGGTTTATTATATCTTGTCACGCCTGCATGGACATATTATTTTATGGGGACAAGCCTATCATCTTATATAGGCTTAATAAATACTATATGTCCTCTTGTTATGGGCATATTCTCGATATGGTTTCAAAGATGGTATCCGGAGCGATGGGCGCGTGGGTAGTCGAATAATCGGAATATTGGTTCAAGGCGACCTCTAAAAACCCGCGTTCCAACCGATTTTGGCGCCGTGGAATGCCATGGCACCGCCATTACCGTCCCGCCAAAATCGGTTTAACGTGGGTTTTTAGAGGTCGCCTCAAGTGGTTTTTTTACGCGGCGTACCCTGCGCATTTGCTTATATTGGCGGGGATATTCAGGTGGGTTGTCGGATAGGATATATTTGGAGTGGATAATTATTCTTATCATAGAAGCCGTCAACATCAGGAAATCCTTCGGGGAGCGGCTTATTCTGGACATCCCCGTTTTGCGGCTCTATTCCGGGGACCGCGCCGGCCTGGTCGGCGCGAACGGCGCGGGCAAGACGACGCTCCTTAATGTCCTCGCCGGGGCCGAGCCCTGCGACGAGGGGCGCGTTGTCAGGCACGGCTTTTGCCCGTATATCTCCCAGCTCGACCTGGCGTCCGAAAGGGGCGAATACCCCGGCACGCTGTCGGGCGGGGAAAAGACATTGGCGAAGATACGCAGGGCCCTGGATTCCGACGGCCGTTTCATATTGGCCGACGAGCCAACCTGCAACCTGAGCCTCGGCAATGTCGAGGCGCTTATCCGGGAAATCCGGGCCGCGCCGGCGGGCTTTTTGATCATTTCCCACGACAGGGCATTTTTGAACGCGCTGTGCAATAAAATAATCGAGATCGACCGCGGCGTTTTGACGGAGTATCAGGGCAGCTACGACTTTTACAGGCAGGCGCGGGAGCTCCGCGACAGGCAAGCCCTGGAGAAATGGGAGAGCCGCGAGGACGAGAAGGCGCGGCTCCGGGAAAGTATGCGCGAGCTCAGGCAAAAGGCCGGCGGCATGAATAAAGCGCCGTCCAGAATGGGCAACTCCGAGGCGAGGCTGTTTAAGGGCGAGGTAAAACAGAGGGCCGGAAAAGTCGCCAAGGCGGCCAAGATCATCGAGGGCCGGCTGGAACTGCTGGAGAAGGAGAGCATAGAACGCCCGCGGACGCAGGCGAGAACAAAGATCGACATATTGGAGAATTCCCGCATCTATTCCAGGAACGCCGTGGAAGCGGCCAATCTGAGCATGTCCTTCGGGGCGAGGACGCTTTTCCGGGACGCCTCCTTCGCGCTCCCCACCGGCGCTAAAACCGCGCTTCTGGGCGAAAACGGCTCCGGAAAGACCACGCTCATCAAGATGCTCGTCAGCCGTGAAGACCCGGGCGTCAAATATGCGCCGGGGCTTAAAATCGCCTATTTTTCCCAGGATCTGCGGGTGATAGACGACAAAAAGACCGTACTGGAGAACGTCTCCGAAACCAGCGCCATGTCCCAGACGATGATCAGGAACATCCTGGCGCGGATGCTGTTTTTTCGGGAGGACGTGTTCAAGCCGGCCGGCGTCCTTAGCGGCGGGGAAAAGGTCAAGGCGGCGCTCTGCAAGATTTTCGCCTGCGACGTGAACACGCTGTTTTTGGACGAACCCGGCAATTACCTGGACATTTACTCCATGGAGGCGCTGGAGGCGCTGATCGGGGACTACGGCGGGACCGTGCTGATCGCCACCCACGACAGGGGCCTCATAGACAAGGCGGACAGGCTGCTGATCATCGAAAACGGCGGTATAACGACCTTCGGGGGGAGCTATGCGGAGTATCGGGAGGCAAAGGCCAAAACGCCGGCCCCCGTAACGGTCGCCAACGAGATTTTAAGGCTGGAGAACAGGCTGGCGGAGCTGTCCGCGAGGCTGGCGCAAGCGAGTGCCGGCGCGGAGGAGAAAGAGGCGCTGAACGCGGAGTTTATGGAGCTGGCGGGGCGGGTCAGGGAAATGAAAGCGTAAATACAAAAATATAAAACAAATTCAACATGGAACATTAGCCTCAGGGATCACACTCTACGGGGAGATAAAACCATGTCTCAACCCCTAAACCCGGCCGAAACCTTCTCCGTCACTTTGGACAAAGCCAGCGCCGTGCCTATGTATAAGCAGCTCGGCGAGGCGCTTCGCGGCCTTATCGAGGAAGGCGCGCTCGGCCCGAACGCCAAGCTCCCGCCGATACGCAAGCTGGCCGAAAGCCTCGGCGTCAACAACATAACCGTCGTGAACGCTTACAAATACCTGGAGAGCAAGAGGGCGGCCTATTCGGTCATGGGCAGCGGGACTTACGCGGCGGAGCTTCGGCACGCCGACGGCCTTGCCCAAAGCCCGGCGGCGGAGTATATCCATCGCTCGATGGAACCGCCTGCCGCGCAGGCGGCCGGCGCGATAAATTTCGCGGACACCGCCACGTCGTCCGGCCTTTTCCCCGTCGAGCAGTTCAAGCGCATCTTCGGCCAGGTCATGGACAGGGACGGCGGCGCGGCCTTCGACTACCAGGACAGCCGCGGCTTCCCGCCGCTTCGGGAATCCCTGCGGGAATACCTGGCCGGGTGGGGGGTCAGGTGCTCCGAGGAGAATATCCAGGTCATCTCCGGCGCGCAGCAGGGCCTGGACATAATCGCGAAGATACTGCTCTCCCCGGGGGACTGCGTGATCGTGGAGCGCCCCACGTTTTACGGGGCCGTGGCCGCGTTCGCCTCGCGGGGGGCGCGGATCGCCGAGGCCGAGCTTACCGACGACGGGCCGGACATGGAAAAGCTGGCTTCGCTGGTGCGGATACACAAGCCGAAGCTGCTCTACATCATCCCGAACTATCAGACCCCGACCTGCGTCTCGTATTCGCTGGAAAAGAAGCGGCAGATCCTGGCTTTGGCGTATGAACGCGACCTGACGGTGATCGAGGAGGACAGCCAGTCGGAGTTCTACCGCTCGCGGAAGCCGGTGCCGCTTAAGGCGCTGGATTACCGGAACAAGGTCATCTATGTCAAAAGCTTTTCCAAGATACTCATGCCGGGCCTGCGCCTCGGCTTCATGACCCTGCCGGCCAGGATTAGCCGCAGCGCGCCGCTGGCCAAGCACAACACGGACATCTCGTCCTCCGGCTTTTTGCAGCGGGCGTTTGACCTGTATTTGCGGAGCACGGACTTTTCCGCCCATTGCGAGAGGATGCGCCAGGAGTTCGGGCGGCGCTACGACGCCATGCTGAAAGCCGCCGACAGGCGGCTCGCGGGTTTTCTGGACTACGGGAGGCCGGACGGCGGGCTGTGCCTTTGGATGGGGATAAGGCAAGGCGGGGCAGGGGAGGCGGCCGGCTCCCGTGGCCCCGCTTTAGGCGCGGAGAGGCTTGCGGCGGCGCTTCTGGAGAGGGGCGTCATTGTCACGCCGGGGTCGGTGTTCTACATGAGCGGGGAGGACGCGCCGTTCTTCCGGATCAGCTTCGCGTCGGCGGGGGTGGGGGAGATAAACGCGGGGGTGAAGGCGATAGGGGAAGTGATGATGAATCTTATGAAATAGGTAGGGGGATTAAATGAAAAAATTATTTGCGTGTATCTCGATATACTTCGCTATGCTGCTCACAGCATGCGGTTCAACGACTGTCTATGTACCGACTGACTTGAATCGCTTAACGCCAAATACATATACCAGTATGGATAACCTAACAAAACTGGCTCAGCAAGAAGGATTTAACCTAACTTTTAAACCGGCTTACGATATAAGCAACTTAACTCCTTCAATGGCATCTTCTTTTATATACAGCAACCCGGGCGGTATATACCTTACGGAGATGTATTACGCAGCGCAGCTATATCAAGCCAGAATCATCGGTAATTTTTACGATCAAGCGGTTACGTATTCACCAAAGTATCTCGAAGAATGGGCTGCGAAAAACCCATCCGGGTCATTTTACTTTATGCCGACCGGCGGACGGTTTCTGCCGTATCGAGTATGTGCTTTTATCAAAACTGAGCGTTACAATGCATATGGCAAAGAAATCAAAACAGGTTCGGATTTTGAGGATTTTCTAAAATGGGACAAAGCGAGGGATACCAGCTCAGTGCCGTGTCTTGTGGGAATAAACTCGGCCTTAAAGGGACCGTACGATATAAACAGCGATTACAATCCGGAAGGTACATTACCGCTCGACCTTTTTATGCCGGATGCCGGATACACGTCGCTGTCAAGGATATTTGAAGATACAAACTCTTTTTATACCGACCTTTGGATGAATAATGATGATAAAAGTGTGAAACCGTTTTATTTAATTCCCGAAGCAATCAAAGCATTGGCGAGATTTACGGGTTGGTCCCGTGACGGACTTATAGACTGTACGTATGTATCTTCATACAGTGAGATTATAGATATCACAGCGTATGACGCTTATCTGGCGAATATGCTCCCTTTTTACAATGACATGACAGGATATACTATGAGAGTTATCGATCAGCCTCAGTTAAGCAATATAATGTTACGCACTGTTGCTGTTGCGACTTCGGGGACAGATGTGTCGGAGTTTTTAAGGTTCATGGAGTGGAAAGCCTCCAATGTCGACAATTATATGCTTTTTTCCGACAAAGTGTATTTTCAGCAGAATAATATGAACGGCGCTGATTTCGATGTAAACATAAAGGGCATTGATAGATTTACAGATATATATTACAGTTTGCCTACTATTGATCCGCCCTTGGATTGGGGAACCCGTTTTAGTATCGGTAACCAACTAATATCAGAATCCTCCCATATGGATATATATCAGTCAGTCTGGGATATATACCAGAAAATGTGCGGTTTGATTGAAGGTTTGATAAATGGGAATATCGACGGGATTTTAGTGAATCCTTCTAATACGGAAAGTATTATTAAAGACGAGTTCGACGGAATGGCGGCTATTGGCGGAAAAGAAATAGAAGCGGCTCGGCTTCTAAACCAAGCGATGATATTAAAATAAATTGTTAGCCGGATTTCAAGCCGCCCAGCGCCTCCGCCCACCTCGCCAGCTTCGCGGCGGCGGGAGTGGGGGAGATAAACGCGGGGGTGAAGGCGATAGGGGAAGTGATGATGAATCTTATGAGATAGGGAGTTTGTCATTCTGAGCGCAGCGAAGAATCTGTTGACAATGTATCACGTCCCTAAAGTGTTGTCACCTTATATATACCTTTCCGTCAAAACGCGGAATTCCGGCTTTGTCACATACGAGCTATAGCATACTCTGCCGTCGAACCCGAGTATTTTTCCGAATCTGTATCTCATGGACGGCGCGGTTATATAGGACATAACATCCCGTTTGGGGACCCATATGACCTCGCTCGTTTCGTCCGACACGACGGGCTGTCCGTCTATGTAGTCGCATATAAAGTCAAACATGACTTTCGTCGGGACATTGGTAACGCCGTCATAAAATAAATGCTTTCCGACATTCGAGTAAATGCCGGCCAAACATCTGACGGAAGCCGTAATCCCGCTTTCCTCCATGATTTCGCGCAAAACGCCTTCCTCTAAGTTTTCGCCGATTTCAATTTGCCCGCCCGCGGCGTCCCATCCCCTGTTATGTGTTTTTACGATCAGGAGATTTCCGTCTTTGTCCTCCACGTATCCGGCGGCGGCCACAATGTGCGTAGGCCAGGACATTCATTCGCCCCCTTTGATCTGTTAGCCGGACTTCAAGCCGCCCAGCGCCTCCGCCCACCTCGCCAGCTTCGCGGCGTAGCTCATCCCGGAGTTGGCCGGGCTTGTGGACGGCAGAATGTCGATTTTAACGTTTTCGAGGGTTCCGATCCCGCGCCGGAAAAGCTCGTGGGCCTTCGCTCCGTTGAAGATCACGGACGGGATCCCGTTTTCCCGGACGAATCCGGGCAATTCCATGTTAAGCACAGGATTTTTAATGTTTTTGTCCAGCGCGCCGACAATTTCGCAGCTTGCGACCACGTCCCACAGCGCCAGGCCGTTGGCGAACAGGACTTCCTTCTTTTCGTCGTAGGAGGGGCTGTTAAACTCTGCGCCGGATGCGTCGAAGACGACCCGCCAGAAAATGTTCCGGGGATTCCCGTAGTATTCGCCTTTCTCGCGGGAGATCGCGCTCGGGAAGCTCCCGAGGATCAGGGTTTTCGGGCGGCCGGAAACAAGCGGCGGAAAAGCGTGGTACATGCCCGCGGCCTCCCGTCAGCATTTTTCCTCAAACACATACTCCCGGCTCCACTCGCGGCTCCCGCCCGGTTTCAGGTCTATGCCGAAAAAGAGCTCCGGGCTGATGACCCTGTTCGTCCCCCACAGCGCGAAGCGGCACGCGTCCGCGCTCAGCTTTTCGGACATAGCAAGGCCCGCCGCGGCGGCGTGCGTCAGACGCCAGGAGCGCGTGCCCTTCGGCTCGGAATCCCGCATATAATACGTCTCTTTCGGCTCCTCCGCGAACGTATAGGTCCCGGGCCTGCCGCCCGCCGGCGCGGAGGGCCAACCGGCTTCCCGGACTTCCAGCGCGTAATCCCTGCCAATGTTCAAATCGTTGAAACGCACGAAATTGTGGCAGTATTCGGTCGTCACAATGTCCTTAGAACCGGCGTTGCAAAGGCGGTATCCGATTTTCAGGCGGTTCCCGGATATGGAGACGCGCTTCTCGTACTCGTAGGCGAAGCCGTTCAGGTCGGGCTGGACGGCGCGGAACTCCGCCTCGTCTTCCCGCGCCGCGTATGATATGTCCAATTTCTCGAAATCATATTTCCCCATATGGCTGTAAGGGGCGTCGTCGGCCTTGTATATGCGGCCCACGCCGATTTTCGGGACCCAATCGCCCGCGCCCGCCTCTGCGTAGCCCAAGGCGCCGTCGATCCCGAACTCTCCGCAGAGGCCGATCCCGCCGTTCGCGTAATCTTCGCCCTCGTGCTCCGACGCGCAGAATGTTACCCTCCCGTTTAAGGTCACCTGCCGGATGATGCCGGCGCTGTCGAAGCGCGGCAGGTTGTAGAGGGCATATGGCACGGCGATCTCGACTTGAAGGACGGCGTTTCGCAGGGTTATGCCGGTGTTTTGTGGGGTCGCCCCGGCGTTTTGCGGAATTATTCCGGCGTTTTTCATATGCGACAGCTCCTAATGCTTTAGTATACAACCCGAAAGCCTCTTCATCTCGAAAGCCTCTCCATCTCAAGAAGCCGCTTTTTCATTATAAGCCCGCCCCGGTAACCCGTCAACTCCCCGGAAGAGCCGACCACGCGGTGGCAGGGGATTATCAAAGGGATGGGGTTGCGGTTGCACGCCAGGCCGACGGCGCGGTACGCCTTCGGACGGTCCGCGCGCGCGGCGATTTGCGCGTATGAGGCGGTTTCGCCGTAGGGGATTGCGCGGAGCAACACCCAAACCAGCCGCATGAAAGCGGAGCCGCCCGGCGAGAGCGGCAAATCGAATTCCCTGCGCCTGCCCGCGAGATATTCGCCTATCTGCCGCCCGGCGTCGAGAAGGAGATCGCGGACTGATCCTCCGGCCGCGCGGTTTTCGAAGGCGCGGGCGTTTTTGCGCTGCGATGCCTCATCGGGGAGCTCGCCAGGCAGATATACGCGCGTTATCCCGTTCTCATCGGCCGCGACGCCTATTCGGCCGAATTCGGCGTCGAACAACATGCATGGATCAGGCGGCATTAACCATTCACTTCCTTAATATACCGGATATTCACGATACAGGATATGAAAGTAACCCCGAGGCATCCAGTATATCAGCAAAACAAAAACGCCGCAACAATGAGCGGCGTTTTAAGCGCGGCAATTTACGAGCAATTTACGGCAATTTTTCATGGGACACGGTAAATCAAAAATGTACTAGTACATCATCCCAGAAGTAACTGCTCATTGTCATTCTGAGGCGAAGCCGAAGAATCTTAGATCCTTCGCTACGCTCAGGATGACATTTGGTACATCATCCCAGAAGTAACTGCTCATTGTCATTCTGAGGCGAAGCCGAAGAATCTTAGATCCTTCGCTACGCTCAGGATGACATTTGGTACATCATCCCAGAAGTAACTGTTCATTGTCATTCTGAGGCGAAGCCGAAGAATCTTAGATCCTTCGCTACGCTCAGGATGACATACAGCCCAACTTTTTTTGATATGCTGTACTAGTCTTTCGCCGGTTTTTTCCCTGATTTTGCCTTGCCCTGTATTTCCGGCGCCGGCGGGGCGTCGTTCTTGGGGGATTTATGCTTCCTGTTGCTCTCCGTGCCGTGCGGCTCCTCCGGGTCGGGGCGGCGCATTCCTGCTTTGGCCAAAATATATCGCCTCCGGGTTAGTTTAAGATTACAATATAGTTTGCCACGGGAATAAATAAATATCAGCATATGATAGTCGATATTAATTTTATGATAATCGTAAATTTTATGTTGACAAACGAAATATTATTGTTATAATAGCATATATTGCCGGTAGGGAGGGATGTATATGGGAAAGTGGTTTGAGACGGAGAGGCTGTCGCGGATCCTGAGGGTATGCCTGCAGGTCACGTTCGCGGCGGGGCTTATAGTCACGGCGTTCATGAGCGTCATCCTTAGGCGGCTTTACAACTGGTACTTCGGGCGGGGAGCCTATTACTGGGCCGCCGTGGTTTTGCTGACCGTATGCGGCCTCTGCGCGCTGGTCATTCTTTGGCAGCTAATCCGTCTCCTGAAAACCGTCGGCAACAGGAACCCCTTTGTCCGCGAAAACGTCGCGGGCCTGCGTTGGATAGCGGTTTGCAGCTTCATTATCTCGGCCATGTTTCTTGCCCTGTCGTTTTTCCGGATCTCGGCGCTTACTGCCGGCACGTGCTATGTTTTTTTCATAGCCGGATTTTTCTGCGTGATAATAAGCGCGCTTTTCCAAAGAGCGGTCAACTATAAAGAAGAAAGCGACCTGACAGTTTAATAAGAGTCGTATAGGGAGGAATTGGATGATTGTCGCCAACCTGGACGTCGTAATGGCCAGGCGAAAAATGAGCCTGAATGAGCTGTCCGAAAGGACGGGCGTCTCGCCGACCAATCTGTCGATCCTGAAGACGGGAAAGGCCAAGGCGATCCGCTTTTCCACCCTGGAGCTGATCTGCTCGGCGCTGAATTGCCAGCCCGGGGATATTCTGGAATGGGACGAAAAACCGAGAGGGGAAGACTGAACATGGACGATCTTATAAGAAGCGGCCCGCCTGGCGCGCCGCAAAACAACGAGCCAAGTAACGCTCAAAATCCGGCGGATAAAAAGGCGGAGATTGCGGCGTCCGGCGACGGCGGCGAACCCATCGGCCGGAAAAAGGCGGCCTTGCTCCTATCGTCCGGCGCGGCGGCCGCGCTTGCCTATACGATATGTTTTTGCGGCGCGAAGGTGTTCCCGCTGGCCTCGTTCGCGATATTCTGCCCCGCGGCCTTCGCGGCGCTGGTTTTGGTTTTGGGGGCTCATGGGCATTTGAAGAACAAGCGGGCGCTGCTGCTTTTCATACCCGTCGTCATATTCGCCTCGTTCAACGCGATATTCAACCTGAACCCGTTCACCTACGGCAACGTGATCGCGATGCACGCGCTGTTCGCCGCGTTCGTCCTCTGCGCGGCGCGGGAGCGGCCCGCGGAGATATTCAGCCCGGCGGGGGCGGAGATGGGTATGCGGGTGGTCGCGGGGGATTGGACGGCGTTCTTCCGGGGCTTTAAGTCGCTCTTTGGCGGCGGGCGGGAGCAGCGCTCCGCCGCGTTGAGGAAAATTTTGCTCGGGGTCGTGATCGCGGTTCCCGTGCTCCTCCTGGTCGGCTATCTGCTGGTTTCCGCGGACATGGTGTTTGACAGGCTGATTGGAAGTTTCTTCTCGCGGCTGAGTTTCACGCGGATTTGGTATGCCGTCACATTCATGCTGGCGTGGATTTATACGTCGGGTTACGCGCTTCACGGGGCGCGCGTCGCGAAGGCGGGGAGCGCTCTGTCCTTTCCGCGGAAGCGCGCCGACGCGGTTGTCGGGGCGACTTTTCTGGGCCTTCTCAACGCGGTCTTCCTGGCGTTCACTTTGGTCCAGTGCGCCTATCTGTTCGGGCACGGGCTGATGACTTTGCCCGAGGGCATGGTCTATTCGCAGTACGCGCGGGAGGGCTTCTTCCAGCTGCTGTTTGTCACGGTCATAAACTTTTCGGTGCTGTTGGCGTTCATGAGCGCTTTGCGCGGGGCAAGGGAGAGCCGGCTGCTGCGCGGGCTGCTTTTGGCGCTCTGCGCTTTCACGGCGGTTCTGATAGCCTCGTCTTTCTACCGCATGTCGATGTATATCGGCGCGTACGGCCACACCACGCTCCGGCTCTGCGTGTTAACGTTCCTGGCTATGGAATCCGCCGGGCTGTGCCTGGCCGCCGCGGAGCTTATCACCGGGCGCGCGCCGCTGATACGCGGCCTGGCGATAATCGGGCTCGTCTTTTACGCGGCCGTCAACTTCACCGGCAGCGACTGGTTCGCGGCTCGGCTGAACGCGGCGATGCTGGAGGCGGGGAAACTGGAGGCGGTCGACGTGAGGCCGATGCTGGGCACGGATGGGCTGTGCGTCATAAAGCCGCTTATGGAGAGCGGGGAATACGTGTGCGCGGTGAATATCCGCAATAATAGATATGACGATACTTTTCAACTGGTCAGGAGCGGAAGCCCTCTGTCCGGCAGCGGGGAGAGGTGGAGTTTCGCGCGGCTGGCGGCCAGAGGCGAGCCCCTGGAAAAGGTGTGGCAGAACTGGACGTATTTCCAGAGCAAAATCGGGAGATGACACTTATCATTTACATATCAAAATTGCGCGTCTTTTTCTATTTTATTCAGGACAATCTTCGATACCAAGCTCCTTCCATAAAAATAAATACGCCATATATCCGTAGTTATACGGCATCGCCTTGCCGCAACCGTCAAAAGGCGAATACCCTTCATGCGTTTCATCAGCCAGCTGAATACGGCGTTTCTGTAAAAGCTCGTACTCATGGTCACCTACAAATTAATACAATGGGATTAGCTAATAATCGTTATTTTGTATATCTCTACTGTTTGTCAGCATTAAATATAGACAATAAGTTCCGAACATTTGGCATGTCAACTGTGTATTATGTTAGCAGACATAAAACTTGAACACAAGCCCATTTTCAATAATTTGGTCTCATTGGGATATGGACGATCTCAGTGATTTCGTTTAGTCCAAATGTTTATTTATAAATGAAGCTGTTTCAATTTTATTGTTAAAAAATAAAAAAGGAGTTTATATATGTCAACGTTTACAGCAAATAACGTGCCGATTTACACCGGCCCGGGAACGACTTATCCAATGATAGAGTCTTCAAGCACGAGTTTTCAGGTGACAGCTTTGTGGAAAGAGGGCACCTACCTCTATATTGATTACGTTAATGCAGCGTATATCAGGCGCAGAGGTTATGTTCCCAGTACCTCCGTCAATATCACGGAGACACTGCAAAGCGTCTCGATTACCAATAACCAAAGATATGTCGTCACAGCGGCGACCACTTATAACGGACCAGCTACGTCGGGATATCCCACAACTGGAAATTTGTCGAAAGGGACAACCGTAAAATTTCTAAATTACAAAAGTGGATCATTTGCATTTATTGAGTTCACGCCTATCGGTTCTGCAATGACGCGAGGATATATTGCGGAGACAAGTCTTGGGACAGCTCCGCCAACCATTACAGTAACATCTGCGCAACTTGCAACAGTAGGATTTCAATATGGTGTTTCTTCCGTAATGGTATCCAACCTTAACCTGAATCTAGCCAATTGGGGGATCAAGACGGCGGAACAAATACGTAATTTCCTTGCGCAGACCTGTGTGGAATCAGGGTATGGCGGAGGCCTGCTGGAAGGTCGGTTAGTGACCTATACTTATGATTACTGCAACGCGAACTATCTCAACTTACCAAATCCTACAACCGGTCAATATGGCGGTGGCGGGTTCATTCAGTTGACAGGTTCTGGCAATTACAGCTCCTATGCGGCCAAAGTGGGAGATAGCGCTATCTCAAGCAACGGCGCTAAGTATGTCGCCGCCTTTAAACCATGGGACTCTGCGGGATATTACTGGAACTTAAATGGTAATTCCGGCTACAGTATTAAAACCTATATTGATTTATGGGTTAGCCAAGGTGTGATCGGAACAGAAATATGTAATAGAGTTTCTATTTTGGTCAATAAAGGAATCAACTCAACAAACTTTACTCAAATCCCGGGTCAAGCGACTGAAAGAAACAATTGTTTCTCGAATGCATGTAAGGTCTTTTAGTCGATCGCAACCCATTAAGGAATCTCCGAATTTTGAATCCGGAGATTCCTTAATCTTATTAAAAAGAATCCTGATAAGGAAAAGCTGCTCCGATATATGGGAATTTTACATCCTGAATGATCTCGGACATAGGAATCATCACCGGGTAAAATACGGAATCAGGCATCATAAACAATATGACAAGACTGTTTTCGTCAAAATAAAATGTTGAAATTCCATCCAGCGGCTGTGTCTGACAATCCTCGAATGAATAACCCAACACTTCAGGAACATCTTGCTTTCCATACTTGTTATATGTTTGTGTAAATTGATCGGAAATATCAAAAATATCGGAAAGATATAATTGCTGAACGGCGCCCACATCAACTGTCGTAGCGTATCGAAAATCAATTGAGTTTTCATCCCCGTCCATCTTTCCGGTTCCCGAATAAAGAACACTCATGATATAAGATTTTTGATATGTGATTCGATAGGTAATCGTCGCAGTTAGATTATTGCCATTACCATAAGGCGTCGTGGATAAAAGCGCGTCACCAAATAACGCTATGTTTAGTGAGCGCTGCGCGTCTTTCCCTAACCCAATACCATCCAGATCCTTTAACTGAGGATAGTAAATGATCAAGTTCCCACTTACATATTTTTCACTTATCACCGTATATGTATAGGGAGCTGTAACATTTGATGGCGGTACGGCAGATGGAGCCTCCGTCAATGCGGAGGGTGAATATCCGCTGTCCGGTATTGATATGTCATTCGTCGCATTTCCCGCGTCCGGCGCAGCTATACTGCTCTGTGCACTTGCCAGTGAATTACCGGCACATCCAACCATAAGTACCGACAAAGTAAAAGCAAGTACAACAAAAAAAGATATGTAACCACGCTCCAAACCCATGATCTATTATTCCTTTCTTGGAAATAGATTCCTTTAATAGGTTTATTATGCATTTTGTGATCATAAATGTCAAGTTCAAAATTCGTGTTAAGGGAAGATACGACGTGATAGTTTTTGTTTCCTGACCCTACATCCTCCTGACGCGGCGGGCGTTATCCGAGCATTGACAAAAACGGGCCGTAACCCGCCTGTTGAAACCGGCGCGTACGGCCCGTTTTTATACCGGGGCGCAAACGTTAACCTCATCTGTCATTGTCGTCGGCAAATGTTTTCAGCATCCGGTACAGTGGATCAATTTTGTAATCCCCGGCGGTCAGACGATGTAGTCTTTCAGTTTGTCCTTCGCGGTGTCGATCAGCGAATCGTCCCGGACTGTCAGCCGCAGGACCTTGCTCAGATCCAGGCTGAAAATGCCCATGATCGACTTTGCGTCCACCACGTACCTGTCGGAGGACAGGTCGAAATCCCCGTCGATCGACGAGATGGCGTTCACAAACCCCTTGACTCTCTCGATCGTATTCAGCGATATGTTTACCTCGGCCATGAAAATCCCCTTTCTTAACTGAATTTATTGTAAATTGCGGTGTACGCCTTTCAGTTTAATGCCTTTGGCGGAATATGTCAAATGATTATTGCTCCTTTTTCTTCTTTCCCTTGCCGTCATACGCCTTCGCCCTCTCGACGTTGACCTTCTTGCCCTTTATCTTCTTGCCCTTCATCGCCTGGACGATGTCCTTGGCGTACTCCTTGGGCACCTCAGCGAACGAGAACTCCTCGTATATCTCGATATGCCCGATCAGCTTGCCGGATACGCCGGATTCCCCGGCTATGGCCCCGACTATGTCGCCGGGCTTGGCCTTGTCCTTCCTGCCGACCGTGATAAACAGGCGCGCCGTCCCGGTCCCGGCGTCCTCCTCATACAGCCCTGCCTTCCGGTCCACCCTGTCGGACTTGGCCTGCTTCGCGGCTTTCGCGGCCAGAGCCTGCTCGTAGTCGCTCTCGATCTCCAGGTCCATGGCCTCCGCGTCGGAGTCGTAGACGCTCTCCTTTATCAGCGCGGCGGCGATGTCCACCGCCGAATAGTCCTCCGTGATCATTTCCTCGACGATGTTTATATATTTCGCCAGACGCCCCTCGTCCACGATAGCCTTGATCTTATCCACGAACGCCCTGGTTTTGTACTCCTCGATGTCCGCCAGAGTCGGCAGCTTGCGCCGGGTGATTTTGCCGTTCGTGAAGCGCATGATCTCGCGGAGCCTGTATATCTCCCGGCCGACGACGAAGGTGTACGCCCGTCCGGTCTTCCCGGCGCGGCCCGTCCGGCCGATCCTGTGGACGTAGTATTCCTCGTCCTGGGGGAGGTCGTAGTTGAATACCACGTCTATGTCGTCCACGTCCAGGCCGCGGGCGGCCACGTCCGTGGCCACGAGTATCTCCAGCGTCCTGTTCCGGAACTTTTTCATGACCAGGTCGCGCTGAGGCTGTTTCAGGTCGCCGTGGAGGGCTTCGGCGGAATAGCCCCGGCCCTGGAGCTGGCCGGCCAGTTCGTCCACGAGCTTCTTCGTATTGCAGAAAACCAAAGAGAGCCCGGGGTCTTCCAGGTCTATCAGCCGGCAGAGGGCCTCCAGCTTGTGGTTCTCGCGCAGCTCGAAATAGGCCTGCTCCGTGCTCGGCAAGGTCAGCTCCCTGTGGACGACGCGCACGTGCTCTGGGTTT
>Ga0209629_10000378_pt1 | contig 23718 bp, 25 predicted proteins | sample TergutCu122P5_FD_187286 | JGI IMG/M metagenome (GOLD analysis project Ga0209629, IMG submission 187286) | Cubitermes ugandensis P5 segment gut microbial communities from Kakamega Forest, Kenya - Cu122 P5 (SPAdes) (version 2) | ecosystem: Host-associated > Arthropoda: Insects > Digestive system...
CTTTCACTCAAGTTCGACGATTATTTCAATTACTTCAGAACAGAATACTTCGGGGACGAGACCAAGAGGCGTATAATCCTGGGAACATACGCCAGGATGGCAGGCCTCAGAGACAGATATTATTCCAAATCGCTCAGGGTCAGACTCCATATCATTTCATCCTACAAAGAGATCCTGAAGGAGCACGACGCCGTGCTTACCCCCACGATGCCGTTCGTTTCTCCCAGATTCGACGAGATATCGAACATGTCACCCGTAGAATCGTACAGCGCGGATCGCTTGACCGTGCCCCCCAATTTGACAGGCATGCCGCACATGTCCGTTCCGTGCGGATATGACGGGAACGGAATGCCGATGGGAATGCAGATCGTGACCGACCACTGGCAGGAAGATCGGCTCCTGACGTTCGCGAAGGAATGGGGTGCCGTATTTGACGTGAGACGCCCGGAGGTGCCGCTATGAAGATCGGATTGGAAGTGCATGTGCAGCTTCCCACAAGATCGAAGATGTTCTGCTCTTGCCCGACGACGGATGCGGAAGCACCCAACACACACGTATGCCCTACATGTCTGGGTATGCCGGGCGTAAAGCCGGTGATGAACAAGAAGGCCGTTGAATACGGCATCAAATTGGCAAAGATGCTCAACTGTGAGATACCCGAAGTAATGTGGTTCTCCAGAAAGACATACTTCTACCCCGATATGAGCAAAGGGGTCCAGATCACCCAGTATGAGAACACCGTAGGAAAGAAGGGCATCTATTACGTAAACGGCGGCAGACCCATCCATATAACAAAGATACAGCTTGAGGAGGATCCCGGAAAGACAAAAAGGTTCGGCGACCAGTCCTCGCTCGTCGATTACAACAGAGCGGGAACACCTCTTACCGAGATAGTCACCGACCCCGACTTCAAGACCCCCGCCGAGGCCAGAGAATTCCTCAGACAGCTGATAGCCGATATCCGCCACACCATAGACCTTCCCGACGACGGGGAGAGAAGCATCAGGGCCGACTGCAACATCTCCGTCGGCGTGGAGAGGGTCGAAGTTAAGAACGTAAGCGGCCTGAAGAATGTGGAGAGGGCCCTGACCTTCGAGTTCGTAAGACAGACAAAGATCCTAAAGGCCGGCGGTAAGATAGAGAGGGAGACCAGAGGTTTCGATGAGGAAAGAGGTGTGACATTTTCGGTAAGGAAGAAAGAATGGGAAGCCGACTACGGATACATCAACGAACCGGATCTCGGAATATTCCACATCGGGGACCTTGCGAGATCCATAACGATAAAAGAAAGTCCGACGAAAATGGCCGTAAGACTGAGCCAAGAATACAAAATAGATCAGAAAACGGCCGACCAGTTCGTTTCCACATCCGTAGGTCTCGCAAAGATGTTCGAGGTCCTTGTAAAGGCGACCGATATTCAGACCGCATTGTCGTGGACCAAGGGTACCATAAGCGCAAATTGGAAGACCTTCGAAGCCTGCGGGAAGGATCCCGAGGGCATTACAAAGATCATAAAGAAACTCTCAGAAGGAAGGATCACCGATGTCGAAGCGGATATCGAGCTTAAGGCTTATATGGCAGGCAGGGACGCATGCGCGATCAGAGAGCAGTGCGGCGATCTCTGTAAGATCATCGAGAAGTATCTTGATGCCAACCCCGAGATCGTGAACGAGATCAAGAGGAACGAGAAAGCCATCAACCGCGTCATCGGCCACGTTATGAAAGAAACGGGCGGCAAATACTCCTCGGCGGACATAGTGTCAGAGACCAAGAATGCGTTGTGCCACCGGCTGTGATGACCCGCTCCTCCGCTGTACGCGTGCGGTGAATAGCGACTTTATTCGCCGCATTTTTGCGGTGAATATTTTATACTTTCACCGCATTGGCATTCATCATGACAAAATACATCTACCAATATGATAACTGGACGGATTTCAGTTGGGAAAATGCAGTTGTCAGTGCGGCTTTGGGGGAGGTCCGTCTTCTGCAGGGAAAGATACTCGGACAGATCCATTCACTCGGTTTTGAATCAAAGAACGAAAGGAACCTTGAGATGTTGACGTTCAGTATTGTTAAATCGTCGGAGATAGAGGGCGAGATGCTGAATTATCAACAGGTGCGCTCATCCATTGCCAGACGCCTCGGGATGAACACTGCCGGGCTTGTGCCGTCGCCCAGGAATGTGGATGGCATTGTGGAGATGATGCTGGATGCCACCTACAATTACAAAAAACCCCTTACAAAAGAACGTTTGTTCGGATGGCACGCGGCACTGTTTCCGACGGGATACAGTACATTTTATGCCATCACAGTTGCACAGTACCGCAAAGATGAGGTGCAGGTGGTCTCTGGAGCGATCGGGAAAGAGAAAGTTCATTACGAAGCCGTTCCGGCAAAAGACGTAAATGCGGAAATGGACAAGTTCCTCTTGTGGCTGAATGATGATAACATCGTGATAGACGCCATAATAAAGGCAGCGATCGCACATTTTTGGTTCATAATCATCCACCCCTTCGATGACGGGAACGGCCGTATCGCACGAACGATCTCAGATATGATGCTTGCACGCAGCGAGAATAATTCGGAACGGTTTTACAGTTTATCGAAACAGATACAGCACGAGCGGAGCGGTTATTACGAAATTCTAAAAAGATCTCAATACGGCAGCGACATTACAGAGTGGCTCGTTTGGTTCTTGAATTGCTTGAAGCATGCTCTTCAAGAGACAGAAGCAAGCATTCAGAGCGTTCTGCATAAAGCTGAATTTTGGGAGAAACACAGAAACACTCAGATCAACGAGCGCCAGCGTATGATGATCAATAAGTTGTTCGACGGTTTTGATGGAAAGCTCACATCATCTAAATGGGCAAAGATCACCAAGACCTCTTCCGACACAGCCTTGCGTGACATTCAGGACCTGATAGCAAAAGGCATCTTAAAGAGAGAGGAAGCGGGCGGGCGCAGCGTGAATTACACTCTGAATAATGATTATGAGAAGAAAAATGCCGGACGGCTTGACCGCCCAAAATAATGTTTATTCTTCTGTGTTCTCCAAGTTGTCGAAGTCGATATCGCCGATCGCCATTGATATTATCTGCAGCTCTTCCAGCTTAGACTCGTCCACCTTTGCGGGTGACTTGTCAAGCAGCGATATGGCCTTCTTGTTCTTCGGGAATGCGATGACATCCCTTATCGTTTCTTTTCCCAGCAATAACGTAACGAACCTGTCTACTCCCAAAGCCATGCCGCCATGCGGTGGCGCACCGTAACCGAGAGCTTCGATGAAGAAACCGAAGTCCGCCTCTATCTTTTCATCTGACATCCCGATCTTCCTGAACACTTCTCTTTGAAGTTCCGGGTTGTGTATCCTTATCGAGCCGGATCCCAATTCATTGCCGTTAAGACAAAGATCGAAACACGCTCCCCCGACATACGGAGCATCCAGATCGTTCTCCGGGAGAACGAATGGGTGGTGGAACGCATCATGCTTTCCCGAGACCGGGTCGATATCGAACATCGGACAATCGACCAACCACAGGAACTGCATCTCGTCCTTCGGTACAAGGTCGAGGTCCTCTGCTATTTTCCTTCTGAGGGCGCCTCCGCCTTCATATGTGGATTTCCATGGTCCGGCGATAAGGAATAACAGGTCTCCCTCTTCGGCGCCCATCTTTTGTTTTATTTTGTCCAACACCTCTGGCGTGAAGTATTTCACAATGTTGCTGTCCAGTTTGCCGTCCTTGCATCTCATCCATGTGAGACCGCCGAGACCGAATTTCTTTGCCTGGTGGATATATCTGTCAACCTCGTTCCTTCCGATCTTCTCGCCGGCGATATTCGCTTTAAGGTTGATACCTGCGACTATCCCTCCGGATTTGATTATCCTCTGGAATATATCATAGGGTGCGTTCTTTACCGTCTCTGTGAGAGAGACGAACTTGAGGCCGTATCTCAGATCGGGTTTATCGGAACCGTATGATTCCATTGCCTCTTTGTATCCGATCCGCATGAAGGGGGTCTTCAGATTTTTGCCGTAGAGTCCTTTCCAGATATATGCTACAAGCCCCTCGATCATGTTCTGTATATCTTTTGCGTCCACGAACGACATTTCCATATCGATCTGCGTGAACTCGGGCTGACGGTCCTTCCTGGAATCCTCATCCCTAAAACATCTGGCTATTTGGTAATAGCGGTCCATGCTCCCGACCATCAGCATCTGTTTGAAAAGCTGCGGGGACTGCGGAAGTGCATAGAAAGTTCCGGGGTGTACCCTTGACGGCACCAGATAGTCCCTTGCGCCTTCCGGCGTGGACCTTGCGAGGATCGGCGTCTCGATGTCCAAGAACCCGTTCTTCTCCATATATTGTCTGATCAGATGGACAAATTTGCTCCTGGTCTCGATAGCCTGTATCATTTCCGTCCTTCTGAGGTCGAGATATCTGTATCTCATTCTCGTATCTTCATTGGGAAGGACCCCTTCCTTCTGGTCGCCCAACTCGAAGGGCGGTGAATTCGACCTGTTGAGAAGTTCGGCTTCGGTTATCAGGACCTCTATCTCTCCCGTCGGGTTCCTGCCGTCGTCGGTGCCTTCCACCCTTTTCCTGACGATACCGTTGACAGAGACCACAGATTCACGTGTGAATGTCCTCATTATATTAGACAGATTATTCACATCGGTCCCCTTGGGAACATCTTCCGGGTCGAAGACGATCTGTGTTATTCCGTATCTGTCGGCGAGGTCGACGAATGCTACTCCGCCGTGGTCTCTGGAGAACCTTACCCAGCCCTGAAGACATACTTTCTTTCCGATGTCTCTCGACCTAAGTTCTCCGCAGGTGTTCGTTCTTCTCATAACAGTACCTCTGTTTGGCGGATTCCAGCTAAGAAGTGTGTTATATAAATCTTTGTTTGTCCCATGGGGGCGGTTGTCATTCTCTGCTTTTCAGCACCGGAACGAAATCGCTCATGTCCTTTATCACGTTCAGTATCACGGACGTGTTCGTTTTCTTAACGCCTTCGACCGAGTTTATCTTCTTCACGGTCTCGGAGAACTCGTCCCTGTCCATGCACGATATCATCGCGATACAATCGGCATCTCCCGTGACGTCATAGATGGCCATCACCTGAGGGATCGCCTTGATCCTTTCCTGGACGTTTATCACATCATCCATGTATATGTGTACAACACCCATGTAATCGAACCCCAATTTCAGATAGTTGATCTTTGCGCGGTATCCGTTAACGACTCCTTTGGCCTCAAGGTTCTTTACTCTTTGGATCAGCGTCGTAGGGTGTACGTTCAGCTGCTTGGCTATCTGCCTGAAAGAACCCTGGCTCGATGTGCATAACAATTCTATGATCTTCCTGTCCAGATCGTCAAAATCCTTTATGTTCGCCATTGCCCTTACACCGATATTATCTCCAAACCTCCTATCGCATATTTATTACATAGGATTTTCATATCCTTTCACATGACGGAAGAGGTCTTCAGACGCGACGGTTATGCTTTTGAGTTCGAGGCCAAAGTTATATCTGTCAATGGGAATGAGATAGAACTCGATCTGACAGCCTTCTATCCGGGCGGCGGGGGGCAGGTATGCGATACCGGAACGATCATGGGTTTCGAGGTCACCGAGGTCTTCTACAAAGGAAATAAAATAATCCACAAGATCAAAAGCGGCGAACTGAAGGTGGGGGACACCGTGTGGTGCAGCGTCGACTGGGACCGGAGATACGATCTGATGATGGGGCATACCGGAGAACATCTATTGTTCTCTTCTCTCAGGAAGCAGGTCCCGGAACTTACGATCAACAAGATCTTCATATCGCCGGAAAGCAAGTATGTCATTGTCGACAGGGACATCAGCTGGGAAGACATCAACAAAGCTCTGATCTTCGCGAACCGAGCGATACGAGATAACCTTCTCGTTACCAAAACGATAATGGGCGCTGATGACCCAGAGCTTGAAAGAGTGAGGATCAAGAAAGAGAGGATCCCCGAGGGAGAGGATGTCTCGGTCGTCTCGATCGGCGATATCGACCTGTCGGCATGCAGCGGGCTCCATGTGATGGAGACCGGAGAGTTGGAAATGCTGTTCGTAGACAGAAAGGTCTCCGCCGGGAAGGACGGGGTTGCGATACATTTCAAGGTGGGGAACGAGGCAAAGGATTCTGCGATGTCTTTGGCTAACGTTTGTCTTCAATCCTCTGAGGCGGCGGACAGCAAACCGGAAGACCTCGTGCGTGCGGTGTCCAATCTGAAGAACGAGTCGGAGTCGCTGAGGAGATCCGCCGGTTCTTTCGTAAAGAAACAGATCATGAGCCTTCCTCCCACCAGCATCAACGGAACGGATGTCATCGGAGGCATATTCCCAGCTGTAGAGAGGTCCGTTCTCTCAGATGCAGCGGAAGCGTACAAGAGCTCGGGAAAAGTGTGCGTCATCGTCTCTGCGGGAAGCAGTGTGTCGGTGATACTTTCTTCCGGAACAAAGCGGGTGGATTGTAAAGACGTTTTGTCAAAAGTGCTTTCCGAGTTCGGTGGGAGAGGCGGGGGGACCACGGGTTTCGCTCAAGGCGGAGTTGCAGATGCCGCATTAGCGGAGAGCATATTCCAAAAGCTTATGGAAAGGATCGCATCATTACTTAATTAATAGAAACACTATGAGGGACCGATATGGCAGCAGGAATGAGAGGCGTCAACCCCCGTCAGATGCAGCAGGCAATGAAAAAGATGGGGATGAAACAGACCGACATCAAGAACGTCACCGAAGTGATAATCAGAACGAACAACAAAGAGATCGTCATCACCAATGCCGAGGTCACTTTGATAGAGATGCAGGGCAGCCGCAACTATCAGATCGCGGGAGATGAGATAACGCGCGAATTGGGTACGGCTTCCGCTCCTGCGACTGTTACGTTCCCGGCCGAAGATATAGAGCTTGTGATGTCCCAGACAGGCTGCGATAAAGAGAAGGCAGTAAAAGCGCTTGAGGATGCGAAAGGACAGCCTGCGGAAGCGATACTCAAGATAATGACGAGCTGATGATATGTGTTTAGCTGTACCCGGAAAAATAGTTAAGATCGACGGCGACACCGGAGATATCGACTTCGGCGGCGTGATCAGAAAGGCGAATATAACAATGGTCGAAGCAAAGATCGGGGACTGGGCAGTGGTGCATGCGGGCTTCGCCATAGAGATAATGGATGAGGAAGAGGCTCAAGAGACCCTTAAATTATGGAATGATGTCTTAGAACACGATCGCAGATCGGCAAACTGACGTAACTTTCCGTAACACCCTGCCACATGAGATAATTTAATATACTCGTTAGATATCGGAGGAATTGGTATGACGGTCAAAGCGGCGGGGTGACACCCGGTCCCATTTCGAACCCGGCAGTAAAGTCCGCCCGCGTATCTACCTGTACTGTATTGCGCAAGCATACGGGAACCTAGACACGCTGTCAACCACTTTCATTTTTTCGGCTGTTTTACTTTGATTCCCAGTTCCTTCCCTGTCTTTTTCAGTTCATTCAGCTTGTCTTTCTCAATCAGACCGAAAGAATAGCTATCAGAGTCGGTGCCGATGACGAAAATGGTCTTGTCGGTTCTGCTCTCTACTTCTTGATTCAGAACGGAGAGTATTTTCTCGGCAGTGCTGCGTTTGTGTTTACCGCCGTCGTCGCTCTCAAGCGAGATGCCGCTTATCTCTTTCAGTGCATATACGACATCAGAATACTCAGCCTTCCAATCGACCGTTGCCATGATCCCATCCTCTTCCATGACCGCAACCAAAAATAACAGATACATCTCCTTGGAGGGTTCGAGTATCTGATATTTCCTTAGCTCCTTTTCGTTCTTCTCGAAGTTGTCGGACGGAGAGTTTGCCATGTCGACGATCCTTTGCGCATTTACATTATTAGCGCCCAATTGAACGAGGAACCTCTCCATTGCCTGTTTATTAAGCTTCACGCCTTCTATCCTCGGCACCTTGGGCTTCTCTGGTTCTTTATAATCCTTCAAGAATTCAATGATGCTCAACAACGAACCGTGCATTTTTGCTACCACTGAACTATCGGTCACCTGCTTATGCAGATCGGCTGTCTGAAACCATTCGACGTTTGCGCCGCCTTTTACGGAGCGGATCTCCAGTTCGTCCCCTATCTTCGCTATGAAATAATACTGCGAAGGGAATGTGAAATCACCGATATCCCAGAAGACTATCGTTTTCGGGAGATAGAATTTCCCCTCACTGCTTGAATCATAATGCCGGGCCTGGTTGGAAATCAGTGTATACCTGAACCGTTTCTTACAGGAACTCCAGCACCCCGTATCTTAGGAGCGAAGAGGTGGGCATGCGTCTTGTGTGCAACGGCTGACCTGTATGCTTCGGAGACAAAGCGCAATTTGTCTTGCCCAGAGTTGCCGGGGAACTTTGAATGCATAGGGCGAGAGGGGCCGAGATCTCTGATAACTATTAAAACAACCTCCGCCATCATTCAGTGATGATACTGATCAAGCTGGGCGGAAGCGTTATCACCGATAAGACCCAGTATAGGACGTTCAATAAAGACACCATCAGCAGACTCTGCAAAGAGATCCGAGCTTCTGAGGCCGATACACTTATCGCCCATGGGGCAGGTTCTTTCGGGCATGTTCTCGCAAAAGAATTCTCCCTGCAGAACGGATTCAGCAGGCCCGAACAGATACCTGCGGTCGCAAGAGTGCAGTATGACGTGAGGGAGCTGAACCTTATGGTCATAAATGAACTGCTGAAAGCGGGGATACCCGCAATATCCATACCGCCGGGATCTTGTTTTATGATGGATAACGGAGAACTGATCCTGGAGAACCCCGAGGTATTGCTTTCCGCATCCAGAATGAAGATAATGCCGGTGATGTTCGGAGACGTGGTCTTTGACAGAACAAAGGGGTTCGGCATTTGTTCCGGCGACCAGATAATGGAGGTCCTTTGCAAACTTTATGATCCGAAAAAAGTTGTGTTCGTGTCAGACGTCGACGGACTTTTTGATAAAGACCCGAAGAAGAACCCTGACGCAAAGCTACTTAGAGAAGTGACCTCGGATATTCTTAAAAAAGTATCCGGAAAGAGCAGTGTCGACGATGTAACGGGCGGAGTGATGGCCAAGGCAGAATCCATGCTGAGAATGACCTCGCCCGGCCGGGACTGCATACTGGTCAACGGTTCCGTGCCCGGAAGGTTACAGTCACTATTAAAGGGGGAGAAAGTTATCTCCACCACAGCCAAAGGAGGACTGTGATGACCCCCATCAAAGAAAGGAAAGCAGACCACATCGATATCTGCCTGAATGAAAGGGTAGAGCCGGGGTACTGCTATTGGGATGATATAAAATTGATACACAACGCCCTCCCCGAGGTGAATGCCGATAAGATTGACATGTCCGCATATGTTCTGGGAAAGAAATTGAAATTCCCATTCATCGTCACAGCGATAACGGGAGGATTCCCGGGTGCAAAGAAGATCAATGAGAACATCGCCATCGCATGTTCCGAACTCGGGATAGGTATGGGTGTAGGGAGTGAAAGGGCCGGCATCGCCGGCATAGAACCGGACAGCTATTCCGTAATAAAAGAATACGATATTCCTCTGGTAATAGGAAATGTCGGGGCACCTCAACTGGTTCGCCAGCACAGCAAGGACATATTCTCCAAAGACGACATCGGTAAAGCAAAGGACCTCATAGATGCGGACGTTATGGCGGTACACCTTAACTTCCTGCAGGAAATTGTACAGCCGGAAGGCGACACGAACGCCGAGGGTTGCTTTAATGCTATAAGAGAGCTCGCAAAAGACTATCCGATAATCGTGAAAGAGACCGGTGCCGGGATATCGAAAGAGGTTGCGAACCGACTGAAAGGCACCGGGATCTTGGGGATGGATATCGCAGGCATGGGCGGGACCAGTTTCTCCGCCGTCGAATTGTACAGGGCGATGGCCGATGGGGACATCATCAGGACCAACATGGGAGAATCGTTCTTCGATTGGGGGATCCCGTCCCCCGTATCTTTGCTTGAGGCAAAAAACGGACTCCCGCTGATAGCTTCCGGGGGGATACTTGACGGGATACATGTTGCGTCTTCTATCGCAATGGGCGCATGTTGTGCGGGTGCCGCACATGCCGTCCTGAGAGAGGCTACCGAATCGCCGGAAGCGGTGACAGAGAAACTCACGCTCATAAGGGAAGAGCTCAGGGCGGCGATGCTGCTTACCGGATCGTCAAATGTCAAACAGCTTTCCAAGGCCAGGTACATAGTGCTCGGCGAGACGAAAAAATGGTTGGAAGGGCTACTATGGACGCAAAAGAATATCTGATCAAAACATCCAAACAGTTGGATGACCCGATAAGAAAGTACATCGGAGACGAGGAACCGGCCAATCTAATCGCCGCGTCGAGGCAATACCCCTATGCCGGCGGGAAAAGGATGCGTCCTGCGATGGTGCTTGCCGCCGCAGGTGCGGTAGGGGGGGATGTGTCCAAAGCTGTGCCGCTTGCCGTCGCCATCGAATACATACACAATTTCACACTTGTCCATGACGATCTCATGGACGGCGACGAACAGAGAAGGGGCATGACAACAATACATATCGCATACGACATGCCGACGGCGATCCTCGCAGGCGATGCGCTGTTCGCAAAAGCGTTCCAGATCATTTCGGAGCTTGATGTTCCGGATAAGAAGGTCAGAGAGATCCTGAAATACGTAACGACAGCTGTTTGGGACCTGGCGCGCGGACAGCAAATGGACGTCAATAACGAAAGGAAGATCGTCTCGGAAGAAGCTTACATCGAAACGATAAGGTTGAAAACAAGCGTCCTCTTCGCCGCCGCTGCAGCGGGAGGTGCGCTTGCGGGCGGAGCCGACAAAAAGACCGTTAAGGCTCTCCACGAATACGCAATGGCGCTGGGCCTGGGATTCCAGATATTCGATGACTATCTGGGTATTGCGGGTGACCCCTCAAAAACAGGAAAATCCGTCGGCAACGACATCCGTAAAGGAAAATGCACGGTGATGGTAACTCACGCCGTCAGGAACATCAAGGACGCAAAGGTGCTTGATGAATTCAAAGGCATCATCGGGAAGAGCGACGCCACGGAAGAAGAAGTATCAAGGGCCAGATCCATCATGGAGAATGCGGGAAGCATCGCCTACGGAAGACGAATGGCCAAAAAGAAGGTCGATGAGGCGATATCTAAGCTGAGCATCCTTCCTCCCAGCGAATACAAAGAATTCATGATCGCACTCGCAAAATATGCGATAGACAGGGACGTCTGATCATAGATCTTCGATGCCTGTCGCCGTTATCTTATAATTCGCAGACCTGCCCTCCGGCAGACTGCGGTGTTTTATTATTACCGCTGTCCTGACGCTGTTGAGCTTCTTATCTAACCGGAGTATTGTCTTGGCGTTGTGGCTCAACGCATGCCCCCCGATGAACTCGATGCCTCCCGTGGCGATGTTGGTGTAGACCTGCGACGTCAGCAGAACGGCCACATCGTTCCTCCTTGCCATCCCCATGAGGACCTCTATCTGCCTGACAAAGTCATTCCTTGTCTTTGTATCATCGTGGTTGATCCTGTAGAACATATTGATGGAATCCACTATCGCCAGAACGACCACTCCTTTATCTGCCAGGTTTGCGGTCTTATCCACCTTGTCCGACTGTTCCTCAAAACTGTGTACCTGTGATACCAAAAGGTCTTTCGCACTTTCCCCCTCAGTCCCGAATATTTGGTTTACGCGATCATATGATAACCCTTCGGAGTCGATGTATGCCACCTTCTGCCCGTTCCTTATCACATTGCGGGCGGCCTGCAAACATACGTTGGACTTGCCCGCTCCCGCCTCACCGTAGAGGAGTGTTATGCTGCCTTTCTCTATCCCTCCTCCGAGAAGGTTGTCGAACGCTACACATCCGGTGGGTATTCTGTTCACGTCAATGAAAAGTAAAAGGAATTGATAAAGTTGTTTAGATGCTCAGTGATCTTCCTTCTTCTCCGAATCCTTCTCTTTTATAGGTTTTACATCATCAAGATCGTAGGAGGCGTCGGTCTGATAGGTCTCTCCCTTTGCCGCATAATACGGAAGCGCCAGCAATGCCATGACCACATAGATCATTATCACAATGACAACGATCACAACTGTCACAACGACCGCGATCGCGGCCAGATTCCTCAAAAGGTCGAGGTTGAAAGCAAGGAACACTACGACCGCCACTATCACAACCGCCAGAAGCAACAGTGACAGCGCAGAGACCAGCGTACTTTTCTTTTCTATGTTCCCGGAGTTTGCCATCTCTGCCTCACTTGTTGGACGGAAGATACGGCACCAATGCAAATGCCAGATCCTGAAGCGTCATTGATTGGATTATTATCTTACCCGGGCCGGTTAGGGTCGTTACAAACAATCCTTCCCCTCCGAACAATGCCGTTTTTATTCCGCCTGCCGCCGCGATATCATATGTCACTGTGTCCTGCCATGCGACCGCTTTCGCCGTTGCCACTTTATACTGCTCTCCGGGCCTGAGGTCCACGATGTTGAAGTCGCCGCATGCGGCAACGAAAGCTATCCCTGTCCCGCTCAGTTCCTGAAGAATGAGGCCTTCTCCTCCGAAGAATATGCTGCCCAACTTCTTTTGGAATGCCATCTTCAGATCGACGGTCTCCTGCGACCCCAAGTATCCTGTCTTCTGAACTATCCACTTGCCTTTTCCTATATCGAGATCGACTATCTTCCCCGGAACCGATCCCCCGAGGCCCACTATGCCCGTGCCCCCTTTGGACCTGTACTGCACGAGGAACATGGATGCGCCCGACAACGACCTTCCAATCCCCTTCAGCAGGCCCCCTTCCAACTTGGCCTCCATGATCATATTGCCTGTCATGTATGCCATTCCTCCTGCGACGGATTGGAACAACTCATTCTCTTCCAACTGCACATTGACGAACTGCAGATTGTCTCCCGTGATGGTATATCTCATACGCAACAAATCGAAAAGGGGCTATTTATTTACATATGATATCCGATTGGCTCCCATATGACCGATCCGGTGTGCATTGCCAAAGGGGCGGAGGCGGAGGTGTTCGTCTCAAGCTTCTTGGGAAGAGCTTCGATAATCAAAAAAAGGTCTCCGAAACGGTATAGAGCGGGCGAGCTGGATTATCAACTGAGATCGTCCAGGACAAAGAACGAAGCAAGACTGATGAAAGAGGCCAGAAGGGCCGGTGTCAGGACCCCGATGATATACGACATCGATCTCGCAGAATGCTCCATCACCATGGAAGAGATCAAAGGCACCAAGGTCAAAGACAGGCTGGATTCCGACCCGGGGTCTGCGGCGGAGATATGTATTGCTATCGGTGCCGCGGTTGCGCGTCTCCACAATTCGGGAATATGCCACGGTGATCTCACAACTTCCAACATGATAATCACCGATGACGGAACGATATGCCTTATCGATCTCTCGATGGGGAAAACAAAGGCGGAACTTGAGGACATAGGAGTGGATGTGCGTCTTCTGGAGAGAGCCTTCACTTCTGCCCACCCCGATCTCTCTGAAGCATTCTCTGCGCTGATGGACTCATACCTATCTATAAAAAAGGACCCGAATTCTGTACTCCGGAAAGTAGAAGAGATAAAGAACAGAGGAAGATACACTTGAGGATCAACGTAATAACATCAAACCCCGGTAAAGTGAAGGAATACCAGCGTTCTTTCGATGTGCTCGGGATAGAGATGGTACATCTCAAGTTGCCATACGACGAGATCCAAACATCGGATCTGGAAGAGGTCGTCAGAAAAGGTATGGTCGAGATCAAATCAAAGGGAGTAAGGGATTTCATAATTGATGATACGGGTCTTTTCATAAATTGCCTTGGAGGTTTTCCCGGTGTCTGGTCGGCATTCGTTCAGAAGACCATAGGCAACGAGGGGATATTGAAGCTAATGACCGATGTTGAAGATCGAAAAGCAATGTTCAAGTGCTGCATCGGCTGCAACATCAAAGGCCGGGACATTGTGGTCACAGGAACATGCGGCGGCGAGATCCTGACTGAGGAAAGGGGAAAAGAAGGCTTCGGTTACGACCCGATATTCAGCCACGATGGAATGAGATCGTTCTCGGAGATATCGCTGGACGAGAAGAACGATGTCTCGCACAGAGGGAACGCCATAAAGATGTTAGTAAAAGAAATAGAAGACCTGTTAGGCAAATCTTAATATCTTTAGTATTATCAGCCGTTAGGGGCCTATGGGCTAGCTTGGTATACTTGTGGCTTTGGGAGCCATTGACTCCGGTTCAAATCCGGATAGGCCCACTAAATATCTCTTCGGTTTTGCTATCTGTTAATGCAATAGACCTCCCGACAAAATAACCAAAGAAGAACAAGGACGGGTGGGGCAGTCACGTTACCACAGGGGGGCTGTGAGCAGTTCGTGGCTGTCCCCATTTTTTCGCTATTTATATTTAACTTGCCTAAGCTCCCCCACCTATAGCAAGATAATATAATTATACAAATATTTAATAACTGTTGTCCGACGCATAACGTATGCTTTTGCCTGCTTCAGCCTTATCGCGATCGGCGATGGAACCATCTGTACTTTTCAGGGCAACGCGCTAGAACCTTTTAACTTATGTGTTTTGACAGATAATATTAACAAACATAGCCTAATATATCAACATCGTTTACTTCTAAGCCTGAAGAAAATAACCCTTCTGAACATATGGATCTGTATCTCACCCTGCCGCCGCTGCATCAGTATGGGGGGGGGGACTTTGCAAATATTGAGTATGCCAGCATTCTAAAAAATATCATATCTAAAATATATTAAAAATACATCAAGTGGGTGTCAAATAAATATAATATTGATATCAAAAAGATATTGGATATAATATCCAATGGCAAAAGAGTTTTATAATATGTATACGTGATAAAAACTATGGATGTAAGACACGTTCAGATCACGGGGGGGTCTTCGTTTATGATTACTTTGCCTAAGGAGTGGGCGAATTCAGTAGGATTAAACAAGAATGATACAATAAATGTACAAGCACAACCAGATGGTACTTTGCTATTGTTTCCGAGAGGGGTGCAACCTCTTGCGCAAAAGCGTACGTCAAAGAGTATTGATGTCACCGATGTTACGGATCTAAAGTTTATCTATAGAGAACTTATCGGAGCATATATAGCCGGACATACGACCATCATGGTCAAGTCGGCGCAACCTATGTCAAAGGAATTAACGTCAGTTGTCTCTAGCTTTGTACAGACCGCAATGGGCTTAGAAATGATCGAAGCAGACGAGTCGCACATACTTATTGCGAACCTGATCGAACATGAAGCCATTGACATGAAGAAGATCGTAGAGAGAATGGGATCTCTGGTCAAAAACAATGTGAAGGATGTGTATCATGCTGTACAGACCGGCGATTATAGCAGGATCGGCAACATGGCTGTCAAGGATTCAGAGATTAACAGAATATACTGGCTTACACACAGGCAGTATAACATGTATCAAAAGAACCTGACCTCTTTGACAAAGGATGGGCCGTCGATGCTGAAATTCACCGGATGTCTTTTCCTGAGCAGAGTGCTTGAAGGAATAGGCGATCACGTTGTGAGTGTTTCCAAATTCATCTTAGGAATAAAAGGCGGCGGCAGTCCCATAAAGCTTGATCCCTTTGTAGCCGAGCTCGGAGAAAGGATCATAGCAAACCTCGATTTATCCATTAAGAGCTGGATCAATCTTGATATTGAGCTTGCCCATCAAGCGATCAAGGAGGCGGACGAGCTGGTCATAGATGCTGAAAGGTCCATGGTAGGTAATTTGAAAAGCAGCGAACGTTCCAGCTTGAATGCGGTGCTGGAATTATTTACGATTGTAGTAGCTGAATACTGCAAATATATCTCTGAATTCTCATTCAGCGCATCAATGGAATAAAAACAACTACGCAGTATGAACAATGTGGACATACTGCTTTTTTTATCCTTCTTTTTGACCGAATAAATTCATAGCGCTCTTTTCATACCGGAGACATATTTGTACAGTGCCGGTTTTGCTTTGGTCCCATGTTGTGCGATGATACGGACAATGGCACTCCCCACTATCACTCCGTCTGCGAACCTTGAGAACTCCTCGGCCTGTTCCGGTGTCGAAATGCCGAACCCGATCGCAACAGGGACCTTTGCATTTTCTTTTATCTTAGAAACAATGGCGGGAAGATCCGTCGTTATATCGCTGCGTACACCGGTGACCCCCATTGAGGACACCACATATACAAATCCCTCCGCGGCGGCCGCTATGTTTCGTATGCGACCCTCGCTTGATGTGGGAGCGACTAATGTGACAACCTCGATCCCGTGTTTCCTGGCAGGCCGCTTTGCTTCTGCCTGCTCTTCGAATGGCATGTCGGGGATTATTATCCCGCATATCCCTATCTCTGCGCATTTGGCAAAGAACCTGTCATAACCATAAACGAACACGGGGTTGGCGTAGGTCATGAACACCATTGGCACGTACATTTTATCTTTTATCGAAGCAACCATGTCGAATACTCCGTCCAGCCTCGTTCCAGCCTGCAGAGCGCGTACGCTGGCGGCCTGAATGACCTCGCCCTCGGCAATGGGATCCGAAAATGGTATGCCTATCTCTATCAGGTCGGCCCCTGCTTCCTGTGCGGTAAGTATGAGTTCGGCAGATGTCTTAAGGTCTGGGTCCCCTGCCATTAAGTACGCAATGAAGGCTTTCTTGTTCCTGAATGCTTCAGCGATCTTAATCATCGATATCTTCTCCTCTGTATCTGGCAATGGCCGCCACATCCTTATCTCCGCGGCCCGAGAGACAGATAACTATGCTCTTGCCTTTGCCAAGGTCCTTTGCGACCTTCACTGCGTAAGAGACGGCGTGCGCCGATTCTATTGCTGGGATTATGCCTTCCGTGCGCGTGAGAAGTTCGAATGCCTCTACAGCCTCGTCATCTGTGACGGGTACATATTCGGCCCGGCCCGTTTTGTGCAGATGCGCATGCTCCGGTCCTATTCCGGGATAATCCAATCCTGCGGAAATGGAATACACAGGCGCAATCTGTCCGAATTCATCCTGGCAGAACAGAGACTTCATGCCGTGGAATATCCCGGTTGAACCTGTGGCAATTGTCGCTGCCGTTCTGTCTGTATCTACTCCCCTGCCTGCGGCCTCGCATCCGATCAAACGAACGGAGCTGTCGCCGATGAAATCATAGAATGAACCTATTGCATTGGAACCGCCGCCTACACATGCTATCACCGCGTCCGGGAGGTGCCCTTCTGCCTCGAGAATCTGTTTGCGTATCTCCTTCCCGATCACACTCTGGAAGTCCCTGACCATCATTGGGAAGGGATGGGGGCCCATGACGGAACCGAGAACATAGTGGGTATCATATACACGCTTTGACCACTCGCGCATTGTCTCATTCACTGCGTCTTTAAGGGTCATTGTTCCAGACGTTACAGAATGTACCCTGGCCCCGAGCATACGCATCCTGTAAACATTCAGCGCCTGCCTTTCTGTATCCTCTTTCCCCATGAACACCTCGCACTCCATTCCCAGAAGCGCCGCTGCGGTAGCCGCTGCGACACCGTGCTGCCCGGCGCCGGTCTCCGCTATCAAACGAGTTTTGCCCATGCGCTTAGCCAGCAATGCCTGTCCGAGGACATTGTTGATCTTGTGCGATCCCGTGTGGTTCAGGTCTTCGCGCTTAAGGTATATCTTGGCCCCGCCCGCATATTCGGTCAGATTCTTGGCATAGTAAAGCAGAGACGGCCTGCCTGCATAGTTCTTCAGCAGGTCTGTGAGCTCTGTTTGGAATTCTATGTCGTTTTTGTAACGATAATAAGCCTCTTCCAGCTCATACAATGCGCCCATAAGCGTCTCGGGAATGTACATTCCGCCGAACTCGCCGAATCTTCCTTTTTCCATTTAATCCGCCTCTCTTACAAGCTTTACAAATTCTTTTATTTTTGCGGGATCCTTCACTCCGCCGGTCTCCACTCCGCCACTCACATCCATGCAGTATGGGGACAAAGTTCTTACCGCTTCCCAGACATTAGAGGAATTCAGTCCTCCGGCAAGAAAATATGGCATCGTGTCGAATCCTTTCAAAATATGCCAATCGAAGGTTTTCCCGGATCCTCCGCGCTGAGCGGAGAGGTTATCGAACAGAAGATAATCGGAGCCTTTTGGTATCGGTGGGATCGATCCTCCTATCGGGATGGACTTTATCACTCTGCACCCGCAATCCTCTTTCAATTGTTTGATATATTCTGAGTCCTCGTCACCGTGGAGTTGCACCATGTCGATCGTGCCGTTTTTGTATAGCTTCGATACTTTTTCCGCATCTTCGTTAACGAACACTCCCACTGCCTCGATGCGGCCGTCGAGTTTTCCTTTCAGGCTTTTTGCCTTCTTTTCATCTATTTGACGGCGGCTTTCCGCGAACACGAACCCGATATAATCCGGAAGTACGGAATTCGCCGCTTCGATGTCCTCCGGACGGCTGAGTCCGCATATCTTCACTTTGCTCATCGTCTCCCTCTCAGGGCATCCAATGCCGCTTTCTTATCCGACGACCTCATAAGCGCTTCACCGATCAGAACGGCATCGACGCCGTTCTTCCTTAGGACCTCTACGTCCTCTGCCGTGCGTATGCCGCTCTCTGAGACGAATATTATCTCATCTGGAGTGAGTTTTCTCAGTCTTATGCTGTTCTGAGTATCAACTTCGAACGTTTTGAGGTCCCTATTGTTAACCCCTATTATCCTTGCTCCGGCTTCGACGGCCGTTCTCAGTTCTTCCTCGTTATGGACCTCCACCAAAGATGATAGACCGAACTTGTCGGCCTCCTTGATGAATTCGGAGAGCTCTTCCCCCGAGAGAATTGAACATATCAGCAATATCGCATCCGCACCGAAGCGGAATGATTGTTCGATCTGGAATTTGTCGATGACGAAGTCCTTGCGGAGTATGGGTATGTCAACCGATTTCCTGATCTCCTTCAGATATTCGTCCGCCCCCCGAAAGAACTCCGGTTCCGTCAGAACGGATATCGCCGAGGCTCCCGCCCACTCATATTCTTTTGCTATATCCAGATATGGGAAATCTTCTGCGATCACCCCCTTCGAAGGAGATGCTTTCTTCACCTCGCATATGAATGAGATGTCGGGACCGCGGAGGCTCTTTTCGAAAATAAAATGCTGCCTTTTGACCGAGTTTCCTGTAGGCATTCCCGCTGCCTTATCCCTCTCGACCCTCTTCTTTGTTGAAGCGACGATCCTGTCCAGAATGTTCATTTCCCTGCCTCGTTGGTGGCACGGACGAACTCTTCCAATTTGCGCATTGCGCTTCCGTTGTCAAGCAGTTCCTGCGCCAGCCGGACGCATTCTCTCATAGTGATGTTGTTCTTCCCCATGTATATGCAGCATGCCGCGTTCATAACAACTATGTCCCTCTTCGGCCCTTTTTCGCCGGAAAGGATGTTCCTTGCTATCTCCGCGTTCTCCGGCGGCCCACCGCCGACCAGGTCTTCAATCTTGCATCTGGTCAGTCCGAACTGTTCGGGCGTCACGAAATAACTGTTCAGCATCCCGTCCGATACTTCGCATATCGTCGATGTTTTGGTGAGAGTGATCTCATCCAGTCCGTCATGGCCGTGCACGACCATCGCGCGTTTAACGCCGAGGTTGCTCAGCACTCTCGCCAGCGGTTCAACGAGATTCTCGTCGTACACTCCGAGGAGCTGCATGTTCGCACCGGCGGGATTGGCCAGGGGCCCAAGGATGTTGAATATCGTTCGAACGCCCAATTCCTTGCGTACGTGTGCGACATGCTTCATCGCTGAATGGTAGACCTGAGACAGCATGAAACACATCCCCACTTTATTCAGGACGCGCTCGCTCTGCTCTGCGTTCAACGTAATGTTCGCACCCAGTGCCTCAAGCACATCTGCGCTTCCGCATTTACTGGAGACACTGCGGTTGCCATGCTTTGCGACCGGCACTCCCGCCGCAGCCACAACAAACGAGGATACTGTCGAGATATTGAAAGTGAACAGTTCGTCACCTCCCGTACCCACTATATCCAGCACATCTGTTTTCGGGTGCAGTTTCATGCTCTTTTCCCTCATTACTTCGGCACAGGCCGTGATCTCCTCGATCGTCTCTCCTTTAAGGCGCATTGCCGCAAGGAACGCTCCCATCTGAGCATCTGTTGCCTTTCCGTCCATTATCTGCAGCATCACTTCTTTTGTGTCATCGAGACTCAGGTGCTTGCCCGCGACAATATCATATATTGCACGCTCGATCATTGGAGACCGCCTCCGATCTTCAGGAAGTTCTCGATTATCTTCTCGCCGCCCTTGGTAAGTATCGACTCGGGATGGAACTGCAGCCCGAACACGTCGTAGCTGCGGTGTTTTACTCCCATTACTTCGCCGTCATCCGTCTCTGCTATAACCAACAATTCATCCGGGATAGTAGAACGATCAACCGCCAGCGAATGGTAACGGCCGGCCTCGAGCATCGGCGGGAGGTGGCGGAATATCGGGTTCCCGTTCGCAATGTGGACCGCACATCTCTTACCATGAACAAGTTCCTTTGCATAGGTGACCACTGACCCGTATGCTTGGCAAATCGCCTGATGTCCCAGACATATCCCCAGTAACGGGACCTTCCGTTGGAATGCGAGGATCACTTCCTCACATATTCCTGCATCTTCCGGTCTTCCCGGGCCGGGAGAGATGATGATGTGTGACGGATCCATCTCCTCGATCTCCTTCACTGTGAACTTATCATTGAGTACCACTTTTATGTCCGCCGTGAACAATCCTGCAATCTGATAGAGATTGTATGTGAAACTGTCATAATTATCTATAATTAGTAACATCAGAGCCCTCCCGCATCATTCAGCGCTTTCATTACTGCGCGAGCTTTGTTCCGAGTCTCGGCATATTCCTTTTCTGGAACGCTGTCGGCCACGATCCCCGCTCCTGCCTGTACGAACACATTACCTTTCTTCAGCACGGCCATTCTGATGCCGATGCACATATCCATGTTCCCCGTGAAGTCAATGTATCCTATCGCGCCGCCGTAAATTCCGCGCCTCCTTCCCTCCGCTTCATCGATTATCTCACATGCGCGCTTCTTGGGCGCCCCAGAAAGCGTTCCTGCGGGAAGCGAGGCCATAAGCACATCAAGTGCGTCGACATCATCGCGGATCTCTCCTGTCACATGAGAGGATATATGACTAACATGCGAATATTTCTTGATGGCTCTATAATCGCGAACCTTTACCGTGCCGAATTTGCATACCTTCCCTATATCGTTACGAGCGAGATCTACAAGCATATCATGCTCCGCCAGCTCTTTTTCGTCTTTCAGAAGAGCTTCGATCAATGCTTTGTCCTCTTCTTCCGTCTTCCCGCGCGGGCATGTTCCTGCGAGCGGAAACGAACTGACCTCCCCATTCTGTAAAGATGCCAACGTTTCGGGGGAAGAGCATGCTATCTCGACATCATCCGCACGCATGTACACCATGTACGGCGACGGATTGATCGTTCTCAGCATCCTGTACGTGTTGATCAGGCTTCCCTTGAACGGTGCTTTGAACCTGTTGGAAACTACCGCCTGGAAAATATCTCCTTCAAAGATGTGAGATTTTATCTTCAATACCATCTCTTTGAAGTCCCCTTCCGTGAACATCGAGGTGAACTCACCGCATGAACAGTGTTCGTCTTGCGGTTTGGAGCCTGATAGGATCGTCCTTGCGAGATCGTTAAGATCCTGGAATCCTTTGGAGTAGCCGTTCTCTATGTCTTCCACCGGGATGTTCGCAATCACATACATCTTCTGTTTCAGGTGATCGAATGCTATTACCTTGTCGATCAGCATCAGGTGGAAGTCCCTGAACCCTTCTTCATTCTTGGACCTCAGTTTCAGACCGGGGATGCAGTTCTGCACAAAGTCGTATGAGAAATACCCCACGAATCCACCTGTAAACGGCGGAAGTCCAGGAACATTCGGGCTTTTGTATTTTCCGATCAGTTCTTTTACAACCTCTATCGGGTTGCGTTTCTCTTCCTTTGATTCGCGGCCGCTCTTTATTACGACAGTATTACCCGTGCCGTAGACGTTGATTATCGGGTTGTAGCCAAGGAAAGTATAACGTCCCCATCCTTCTCCGCCGTTTACACTCTCAAGTATGAAACAGGAACCCCCCAGACTCCGGATGTTCCTGATTATTTCGATCGGCGTTTTTTGGTCGGAGAATATCTCTAATGCCATAGGCACAAGCGTATAGCCTTGAGACAGTCTCTTCGCGTCTTCCAAAGATGGTTTTATCATTTGATACCTTCCTTTGATTGGACTATTGTAATCATCTATTTAATTATTAGTACATTGATGTATATTATTATACATTATAATAATTATTTATCATTAGAACAGACCTTTTTGTTTAGTATCTCCGGGATCACCTTTGCTTGTGTATGCTCTGTGTCCCTCCCGGCAAAAAGCAGGGTCGTTTCTTTCTATACTTTATCTTATCAACAAAATCATCTTAAGCGGGGTTGTTCGATAATTCTGTTCTGTACCTTTCTCCGAACTCCGAACGGGATATATTCCGACTGTGAAGATCTTTTCACGATCGTTCGTCGGCGCAATGTCCTTTCCCATATGTCAATACCGGCGTCCTCTTTCTTTATATCGCGCGGCTACAACCGATCAACAAGCACGCGACAGCCATCTGTCGGATCCATATGTTCGTAAATTCGTTTCATTCGGATCATCATTGTTCGCAGGTTGCTTTTTCTACATCCGAAATGGGTTCGATGATTATGTCCCTTTCCGATCATCCCACGCTCCTACCGCTTCGGGATTGCATCGTTATTTTTGTATTGAGACCGCTTACTGTTCGATAAGATGAAGATCGATACCTCATACAAAGCAGATTGGACCGGCGGCAAGGATGCTGACATGACCGATCCTATCTTGCGCGATTATCACAAATTGCTTTGGAGCAAGCCGCTGCCTGACGGCAGGATGTTCGATCTCACAGTCAGCTCGGCACCGCCTTACAGGCTGTTCCATAGTTCGGAAATCGGTACTTTTTCACTTTCCAGCGATTCGATCGTCCACACATATTCCCGCCTGAAGAATGGGCATATGACGGAAGTGGTCGGTTCATTACCTAAGCATGATATAGATGCTTTCTACGATCTTGTCTGCACCATCGGAGCATATTTGGTGTTCCCATCGAACAAAATAGACAACAAAGCCACAATAAATGTAGAGCGCGGGTTCAACGGCCTCATAAAGGACCGTTTCGACTTTACACTTGAGTGTATAAGGCGCTGGTATATCGGAGAAAAAAATCCATTGCGGGATTGTTTTGACAGATATACCGATTTCTTCAGACTGTTCACTGACTTCCGCGGGTATGTGGAGTTCTTCCTTCTTGACGACATTGTCGACGAAGATGAAAATGTACGTTTTTGGCTCCCGTTCAGAGACTTCGGTTCGACGCCGCCGCTGCCTAACAGTGTGACCGAATACAAAGAATATATGAAAAACGCTTCTGATTTCACAAAAGCACGAAATAAAAGGATGGCTGCATGGGCGATGACCTTGCCCTGAGTGTTTGTTTCTCAA
>Ga0209629_10000379_pt1 | contig 23697 bp, 25 predicted proteins | sample TergutCu122P5_FD_187286 | JGI IMG/M metagenome (GOLD analysis project Ga0209629, IMG submission 187286) | Cubitermes ugandensis P5 segment gut microbial communities from Kakamega Forest, Kenya - Cu122 P5 (SPAdes) (version 2) | ecosystem: Host-associated > Arthropoda: Insects > Digestive system...
CAGGATGTCTGCTTCCTTGCCCTTGGCCACCCCGTCAACCTCTTGCCCGCGGGCGTCAAAAACTTTCTGCAGGTCTTCTTCGTAACGCTTCCTGTCGTCTTCGGAAATTTCTTTGTCCGTTTCGGCACGCTTGATTTTTCCCATCAAATCCTGGCGGATGTTGCGCATGGAAATCTTGGCCTCTTCGGCGTATCCGCGCGCCACTTTCACCAGTTCTTTGCGGCGTTCTTCGGTCAGGGGCGGCATGTTGATGCGTATGACCCCGCCGGCGGTTTGCGGGTTCAGGCCCAGTCCCGAATCGCGAATGGCCTTTTCCACCTTGGCCGCGTTTGATGCGTCCCATACGGACACGGACAGCGTCTGCGCGTCCGTCGCGGAAACCGTCGCGACCTGGGACAGGGGCATTTCGGTGTCATACACGTCCACGCGCACCCCGTCCAGCAGATGCACCGACGCGCGCCCGGTGCGCAGGCCCAGATATTCGGATTTCAAAACTTCTATGGTTGCGGCGGTTTTTGATTCCGCCTCGGACTTTATACTGGCATATTCCATATTTTCTCCTTTCAGCTATTTCACCATAGCAGCGGCGGATTGAAATTTCAAGAATTTTAAGTTTTATGGTATAATAATTACCATGAAACCATACACTCAGGGCCAGCACGCGCATCAACAAGAACGGAATTATTTTAATCAGGGCGGTAAAGGCGCGGCCGTAATTGTCCTAGCCGCCGAAATTTTCTGGAAAAAGTAGTTTTACGATTTTATCGTAAAGCTATCCATTTGGCCGCTGGATTTTCCGGCGCATTTTTTATAATTTTTCGCTTGATTTATTATGAACTATGGTTCATAATAGGGATAGAAACAAAGGAAAAGCACGGTGTATAAAGTATCAAAAACAAACGTATTTATGGAATGGCTGGAAAATCTGCGGGATAAAACGGCCCAGCATAAAATCAGCGTCTGCATTGACAAGGTGGAAGAAGGGAATCTGGGCGACCACCATACGGTCGGCGACGGCGTTTCAGAGCTGCGCATTCACTATGGCCCCGGATACCGGTTGTATTACACGGTCCGCGGCCGGGAAATCATAATCCTGCTTTGCGGCGGGGATAAGTCCAGCCAAAAGCGCGATATAAAAACAGCAAAAATAATAGAAAAAGAGGTGTAAAAATGAAAAAGAAAATAACAGTAAGCAAATGGGATGTTGCGGAAATACTGCACAATGAAAGCGATTACGCGGGATACCTTGCCGCGGCGTTTGAAGATGGCGACCCCGCCATCATACGCAAAGCAATGGCGAATGTCGCGCGCGCCCAAAACATGTCCGCCATCGCGCGCAACATGGGGATCAGCGCGCGCGGCCTGTATAAAATGCTGGCCGAGGGCGGCAATCCGGAATTCTCCAGCGTGCAAAAGTTCCTGGGCGCGATCGGCGTTCGTATGTCCATCGTGCCGGCAGCGACAGGATCCGGCGAATTAAAACGGATGGTGGCGTAAAGTTTCACTTGAAAAAGCCCGCGCAAGCGGGTTTTTCGCATCCAGAATGTCGTAAAGTGACACAATTATTTATACCAATAATACACTGTATATTGAAATTGCCAAGCATAGATTTTTATTAAAGAACCGGGCAGGCCCGGAAATATTTATAGATGGGGCGAGTGACCGGATTTGAACCGGCGACATTCGGTACCACAAACCGACGCTCTAACCAACTGAGCTACACCCGCCATGGGATTTATAATTTTTGAAAGTGACCAGTCCGCCGCCGCCAAGGCTATGGCGGACACTCCTTCGCGTGCAACTGCTCGCTATTCGGGTGGCTTGCCGCCCGAAGCCTCGGCGCGAAGCGACGGGCGAATGGTGGTGGAGCTGAAGAGACTCGAACTCTCGACCCCTTGCATGCCATGCAAGTGCTCTACCAACTGAGCTACAACCCCAAGCGGCACGTATTTTACCGTTCATGGCCGCGAAAGTCAAATAAAATTGACACGCCGCGCCGGCATGGTTATAATTGACATGAAACAAAAGGGGAAAAACATGAGAAAACTTACACGCATCGCCATCTGCGCGATTGCGCCGGCCTGGATTGCGGGCGCGGCGTTCGGCGCGTCTTGTTCGGACGGCCTGGACCAAAAAACATGGGACGGAACGGCGGCGGGATATTGCAGAATATTTTTCCCGGATTGCACGGCGGAAACGCTCGGCCGGCGGGTGTCTTATTCGCGCGAAATGGACCCGGCAGAGGTCGTATGCGTCGGCGAAAAGGGCGCCTATACCGGATTTTATCGGGTCACATTGGCGGCGGCGAACGCCGTGTTTGGAACCAGCTTTGACAAGATGGGCGTGAATTATTCCGGCGACATGTCAAAATGGCTGTTTGATAATTGTCAGAATCATTGCGGCGCGGCCGCCGCGGTCCAACCCTCCGCGGGCGCGACAACGGATGATACGCCGGCGATGGAATCCAAAACAAATGCGCCAGCGGAATAATTAAAGCGATTCGTTAAATACTCTGTTTTACCAGGTAGCACCTTACAAAAATTACGAAGTAATTTTTGTCATTCCGGCGAAGGCCGGAATAGGGCTTTAAACCATCGGATTTTCAAACAGATATGAAATATACGAGAGTATAACGGAATTATGTAGGGGCAAATAATTATTTGCCCCTACAATGTTATAGACTCGCTCCGGCCGTCCCCGCTCGCCGCAATCAAAAAAGATTGCGGCGGGACCCGGGTCGCCGGAATTACAACGTGGCAAATTTGATTACTAAACCTGCGCGGGAATGACAAAACTCTTTCAGAGTTTTGTTTAAAAGAGTGCGCCGGATTTACAGCGCTTTGTCCTGCATTTTTTCGCCGCATTTCACGGCCGCCTTTTGCCATTTATCCAGAAAGCTTTGCGACTGGCCCAGATACTCTATCGGCAGACGCGCGCCGTCGTCGTATTTTTTTGCCGCCTCTACCTCCTTGTCGGATAGCGCGGCCGCCACCTTGTTCCCCACGCATTCGCAGAACGCGGCGACCCTGTCCGTTTGAATCTGATCCCAATTGCGGCCCGCGTTTCTGGTCTGCTGTTCTATTTGCCCCATGCACACATAACGGAAATCTTTCGCCAGGGTTTTTCTGTATCCTGTCGGCTCATCCGGGCCGCACGCGGCCAGCGGCAAGGCCGCGGCAATCATAATAATGAATAAATGTTTTTTCATTTTTTATCCTTTTGAATTAATCCACAGGATAATTGCGCGGAAAGTTAGGATTGCCGGGGCGTTCCGGTTCTGTCTTGACGCCGCAGGCAGAAAGGGCAAAGAGCAAAGAGCAAAGAGCAAAAATCAAAGTAAATTTTTTCATCATTAATACGCCTTCTTGGTTCCCTTTTTGCCGGTGTATGGATTTATGTTTCCGCGCGTGGAATAGTTGTTTGATTTTGATTTGTCCGACGAAGAACGATAATGCCCCGAAACATATTTGCCGGTGGATTTGCGGACGTGCCCCCGAACGTGCGTTGCGGCATCCGCGGATGCGACGCAGAAAATTATCATGGATAAAACAACCAGCAGTTTTTTCATTGTTAATGCTGATTATAACGATAAAGTTCTGTATTGCAAATATTATCTAGGCGGCGCATTTGCCCGCGTTCTTTCGCGCGGTGGAAAGCGCGATGGCAACGGCCTGCTTCCGCGGCTTGCCCGCCTTTACCTCGGTCTTTATATTTTTGGAAACAGCTTCGCGCGAACATCCCCGGATTAACGGCATGTCATTCTCCATTGGTTTCGGGACAATTGTATCATGCGTGAAGAACTGGAAACATAGGATTGATTTCGGCGGACACTAATATTGTATCAGCCCCGCTTCGCTAAAGTTTCGCAGGGCACTAAATTTTCCATCCGTCTTCGCTTCGCTACGCCGAGACTCGCTTTACTCGGGGAAAATTTGTGGTGCCGACTATAAGATTCGAACTTACGACCCCCTCATTACGAATGAGGTGCTCTACCAGCTGAGCTAAGTCGGCAACAGGCGGCAGTATATACCAGCAGTCGGCAAATTTCAAGCATTTTGTATAACAAAATGTCTTTATACAAATGACATTACATTTTTATAGTGGCGCCCAAAACAGCCGTATTGTATTGTCTCTTATTGTTGGTTTTAGTCCGCAATTTTTGTTGCTTGAAACGTTTTTCCATTGTTGTTAGCATACGTTTCGTAAAAGGAAAGGGGCGACCATATGGATATTAAAACCCGCGCGCGGCTGCTGTTTATAATATTTCTGAACGGGTATGTCAGCCTGGCGTTGGAACTGATCGCCTTGCGCCAGGTGTCGTATTTTGTAGGGAGCTCTGCCGCGGTCACCAGCATTGTTATCGGGGTTTATCTGGCTGCGTTGAGCGCGGGGCATTTTTTCGGCACGAAGAAATTCAAAGCGGATGCGAACAAAATCCTGGGCGCCAGCTTTATAGCAAGCGCGATATTCGTGGTCCTGGCGTGCAGCTTTCCGCTGATTGCGGCATATTTTGAATTTATGGCGCGTTCCGGCATACATTCGCACATTTCGCAGACATTCATTTATTCGTTTGTATTTTTGTCCGTCGCGCCGTTTCTGTTCGGATTTAATACGGCGCTGCTGTCCCAGGTATTGCATGAAAAAGATCGGTGCAACACGGGGATAATAATGGGCGTGGACACCATAGGGGCGGTGTTGGGATCGCTGGCCACCACCTTGATCTTTATGGCGATTTTTGGCGTTAATTATACCATTATACTCACCATAGGATTGGCGGGTCTGGGCGCATATCTGTCGTTTAAGAGGCTGTGGGTCGCCGCGGTTTTCATTTTGATTCTGGGCGCGGCATGGGGCATCAACAACGACGGATTTCTATATCGGCGGTTTAACATCGTATCCAGCAATCCGATAAATACGGTTGCGGTCATCCAGGCGCGCGACGGCCGCTGGCTGATGGTGGATTCGGCGCCCCACTCTTACATTTCGCGCGACGGCAAATCTTACGCCGAGTATATAAATTATATAAATGACAATTTCATAAACCCCATTCTATCGGGCGATCGGCGGAATATCCTGGTGCTGGGCGCCGGCGGGTTCACAGTGGGCGACCAGGACGATCATAACGAATATACTTTCGTGGACCTGGACAAGACGCTGCCCGGAATTGCCGAAAAGTATTTTTTAAAGAAAAAGCTCGGCGCTAATAAAAAGTTCGTCACGGCGGACGCGACCCAATTCCTGACGGCCGCGGAAACGGAATATGATTTTATATTTATGGATATATTTTCGCGCTGGGACATTCCGGAATCCGCGATTACCACGGAATTCATGTCGCGCATGAAGGCGCGGTTGCGGCCCGGCGGAATCATAGCCATGAATATAGTTGCCAGCCCGACGTTTGGCGACGAATACAGCCGGAAAATAGACAATACCATCAGGGCGGTTTTCCCCGGCAACCTGTCCAGGCAGATTATCGGCAGATTTGACGGCTGGTCCCCGAACAGATACGCCAATGTGATATACGTATACTATAACGCGCCGAATTCCGGCCAGGTTTATACGCCGAACAAGAGTTCGCCGATTTACGACAGGTGAAAAAAATCCCTTGCGCCGTTGCAGCGATATTGTTAACATCTTTCCTGCCCAAATCAAAAAGGAAGGAAAATGAGAAAACTTATCTTAACATCCGTTATGGCGATGGCGACCTTTGGCGCGTTTGCCGCGGCCGACATGACCATATATTATTCGCCGACTTGCCCGCATTGCCATCATGCGCGCGACTTTACCTCGCAATACTTGGTTTACGAATATCCGACGCTAAAGGTCACGAATGTTGACGTTACCAACCAGGCGAACTATCCCGCGTTTCAAAAGGTCATAAAAGACTGCGGATACGACAGCGGCGGTGTGCCGATTGTCGTCATAAACGGCAAATGTTTCCAGGGATTCGGAACGCCCGAAACAACGGGGAATGAATTCCGCGGAACGCTGGACGCCGGACTGACCGCCGACGAGAAAGCGACCGCCGCCGCCAACCGCGCGGAAATGGCCGCCAATCCGGACCAATACCGGTCGCGGCATGCGGACCGCCTGAACGCGATAACAGAGCAAGCCGGACAGCCGGAAAAAAAAACTGAAAATTCAGGCCTAGTGTTCTGGGCCGTTCTGGGCGTTTTGGTTGTGGCGCTGGGTTTTGTCTTGCTGCGCAAGAAAAAAAGTTGAAACAGTCGGGGCATCATTGAATGTCGTTCCCGGAATTTCCGCGGCGCAGTGGACATGCGTTCGGGAAATATCCGGGAATCTACGGGGGGATGGGGAATGAATCGCAAAACAAAATTCTTTACGGCTTTTCTGTTTCTTGTTTGCGCAGGCGCGGCGCATGCCGGGGTGGACATGGTTATTTATTATTCCAGTTCGTGCCCTTATTGCAAGCATGCGCGCGACTTTGTGCAAAACACGCTCGTTTACGAATATCCGATGCTGAATGTTACAGAGATAGAGGTTAATCCGCCGGAACACCGGGCGCTGTTTGCCGCGGCCGCGGAAAAGTGCAAGCTTTCCGGCGGCGTTCCCATGACCGTTGTGAACGGAACCACATGCATCAACGGATACGGTCCCGACGAAGAAAGCAACAAGGAATTCCGCGATGCGGTTGATGGATTCCTGACGCCGGAAGAAAAGGCGATCGTGGCGAAAACCCGCGCGGAAATGGCCGCGGATCCTGAAAAATTCAGAACAATGGAAATGGCGCGCGCGCTGGCGCAGATCAAAGAACGCGATCCCGCAGCCATTCCCGCCGACCCGAACGCCGGAATGAACATACTTGCCGACATGGGCGTGCCGCCGCCGGAACCAAAACCCGCGCCGGCCCCGGTCCCGCCCGCCGACCCGAACGCGGGGGCGAGGGTGTTGGCCGAAATGGGCGTCCAGGTGCCGCCCGCGGCGCCGGCAAACGGTTCCGGGTCGGACGAAAATCTCGGCGGCCGGATGATTGCCTGGGGCGTGTTGGCATTGGCGGCGGTTGTCGCGGCCGGATTCGCATTCGTAAAATTTGCGCGCGGCAAAAATAAAAGAAACAAAAAAAGGTAACTGGTGGTTGGTGGCTCGTGCTGGTGGTTGGTGATAAAAAACCATACGGCAAGCCACTGCGAGCAAGGCGGGCAATAATGTTTGATCTGACCATAATGGATTATATTTACGTCGGCATAGTGCTGGGGTCCACGGTGTGGGCGACCATTCGCGGCGGCGTGTATGAAACGGTCGCGACGCTGTCCTGGGTGCTGGCGGCGCTGGCGGCGCGGTTTGTCTCGCCATGGCTGGACGGGCTGTTCCAGAACTGGTTCGGACTTTCCGAATCCACAATCGGATCGCTGGTCGCCGCGTATTTCATAGTATTCTTTGCCATATTGGTGATATTCAGCTTTATAAATCAAAAGCTGCGGGACAAGGTTCAAGACAGCGTGCTGAATGTCACCGACCATACATTGGGCGTTGTGTTCGGCATTGTCCGCGGGATTGTTTTGATGGGGTTACTGTATTGGGGCGCATTGTGGTATTACAACCGCGCGGAAATGCCGGATTGGATCGCCGCCGCCCGAACGCGCCCGGTGATGCAGCTGACCGCGGTCAAACTGCACGATTGGTTCGTGCCGGGGAAAAGCCCGCTGTTGGAAAAAGACATGATCGGCGCGGCGGCGGCGGCGGAAATTTACAATAATCTGATTAATCCGGCGGTAAAGCCGGGAACCGGCATGTCGCCAGAGACCCCGGCAAAGGGCGGCGACCGAAAACCAGAAGCCGCCGGCAAAGCCGCGGCCGCCAATAACAACGCGAACGCCGCGGCGACGGTTCCCGCGCCCGATTCAGGAACCGGATATAAAGAATCCGAACGCCAGTCGCTGGAAAATCAATTGTTGCAGCTCCAGGCCAAGGCCGAAGCGGATGAAAAGGCCGAAGCCGCCCGCGCCGCCGCCCGTGCGGAACGCGCCAATCAGGCGCAACCACCCGCGGCGAACGGCAAGTAAGTTTTGTCGTTACCGGCCGTTGCCGTCGTTTTGGGCCAGCGGATTGGGATTCAGTGTCAGTATAAAGCAGTTGCCAAAGTTTATCATCGCGCCCATGCCTTGTTTCATATCGGCAATTTCTTTTTGCAAATTTTCATTATTCAGAACATTCGCAATATATTTTTCAATCATGCCATTGGTTTCCGCGGACACGGAATCCTGAACATTAATGCCGCCGATATTCCATGCATATTGGACGAATTCCCGGAAAGAAACTACTTTCTGGCCCGGAACATAATTTTTCTGAAAAAAATATCCCAGAACTAATTGCAGCCTGACATAATCGGCGACGGTTTCTTTGCTGTAAAACTCCATCATCTTTTTCGTTCCTATGGTTTCCAATGTCGCGCGGACGATCGCGTCAATTTCGCCATAATCATTGTCGCCATGATTAAAAAGAAATAAAAAATAAGCCCTGGCCGACGGGAACTTTTCGCAAATCAGCTTTTTCAAGCGTTCGGTTTCAGCGTCTTTTTTCCGCCAGAAAAACGGCTCGCCCAACAATGCCGGATTAATGTCATTTTTATTTGCGAATTGTATTGAATGCACGGGGAATGCCTCTGTCACCAGGCCGGTTTCTTTCAGTATCGCGCCGCGCCGCATCATATGCAGGACGAGCCTGGTCAGCTCGTCAATAACCGCGGCCTTTTGCTTTTCTTCAAACGTCAACCCGGCGTAGTCCGTCCGCTTATAAATATCCGCGTGCCCCTCTTCATGGCATCGCGCGATCGCGGCTTCCTTGTTATATGCGTCAAATATGACCCTTAGTTCGTTCGGATCATAGCTTTTTCCATTTCCATTAAAATCGCCGTTCATATCAACAAAATAAAATGGGGTGTGTATTATGTTTAATTGCCTGTCAAAAGCGCCCATATTTGCAATGCCAAATTGCTTTTCAAAACTGGCGGCGTCGTTTATTACGATTGTGTCCAGTTGCGTTATGGTCGGCTGGGTCTTTACCCACGCGACATAGCGGAAGAAATCAAGATCCGAAAGCGCGGCCAGCGCCTTTTCATCCATTCTTTTCGGCTCAAGGCGCGGGGCGGTGTTTCCAGTGCCGGCGCGATTGTCCGGATCGCCGTCTTTTGCCGCGATATTTCCGGCCAAGGGAAAAAGGCTTGCGGCCGCCAGGGCGAGCATGAAAATTTTTCTCTTTGATATGTCGCCGAGCGGTTTTTTCATATCGTCACCCCGATATGAATCCGGTGATTACGCGCCATTCGCGCTTTATCTTTGTCCGCATGTCTTCGCAGTATCGGGCAACCGCGGATTCGGGGCTCAGACCGTCTTCGTAAACGTATTTCCGGACCGCCCAATACCTCAACCCGTTCCTCCGGCAGTATTCTTTCAGCGATACTCCGTCTATCTTTTGGAATTTCCGCGACGTATCCGTGCCGTTCTTTATCAGAAACGACACCCGCTGCTTTGATATCCCGTATTTCTTGCCTATCTGCGCCAGCGACTGCGTCTGGTTCATCTTGGCGAACAGGCCCGGGTATTTTGACACTGGTTTAGATAGCTTTCTGGGCGCCATGCCGATGCCTTTGTTGCGTTATTAGTTGATCGTTATCGTTTTCGTTTGTCGCGGTTCGTAGGGGCACATTTTTGTGCCCCCGCCATTGGGGCGCATTTTGCGCCCCGTCGTTTCGGCATCCGTAGGGGCAAATAATTATTTGCCCCTACACCCGAACCCATTTGTAGGGGCGGCGCCCCTACGTGGGACTAGGTGCACGAACAAGAATTGCAAGGGATATCATATGTTCCAGCGGTATCGCCACAACCCTTTAAGGTTATGCTTTGGCCGCTTGAGACGGGTCCCGCCGGGGTACAGCTGGCGGAACTGCAAGCCGAACCCGCCGAGGTTCTAGCATCCGTGCAACTGCATGTGCAGGGACTGGAACAGACGGAAGCGGAAGTGAGTGGCGTCGGACTACAAGTTTGCGGCGATGTGCAATCCGCGGTGCAGCTGCCGACGGCGGTGGTGCCCACGCTGCTGGTTCCGTTGCACGGACACGCGGTGCACGTGCCGGAGGCACTTGTTGGGCTCCCATAATAATTAGCTTTGCATCTGTAACTCGTAGAACTAGTATAACTACCGGTGCAATTTGAATTTCCTACGGGGGTGTAAGAGTTTTTTTGTTCTACGCTTGCGCTTGCACTGGTCCAGGCCTGTGCATTTGATATGTCATTTACATAACTGTTGCACACGCCGCCCCCCGATGCGCAGGGCACAGTCCCGCACCAGCATAGCGTTCCGGTCGGCAGCGAGCATTCGTATGCATATCCGGTTCCGCTGGGCGAACCTTCGCCGCCATTCTGACTGTATATGGTCCCGCAATCGGCGGTGCTGCTGCCGACGGAGAAGCCCATAGAGGAACATGATTTGCTAACCCATGCAAACGCCGGGCCGCTGAGTGTGACAATCGTTAAAAAAGATGCAATCTGGAATAATTTTTTCATTTTCTCCTCTCTCGTTTCTTGTCGGCGCGCGTCGGCCGGTTATTTGTTGTTTTGGGTAAGCATCTCTATGCCCGCCTTGACCGCCGGATTTAGCGCGGCGTCTGATTCGGCCGGTATTTCCTTGCCTTGCTTTCCGCCGTTCGCGGCGGCAAGATTTTTGGTTATGAAGCTGTGCAAATAAGCGCGGGCTTGCTCGTCATATGTGGGGCCTTGCTTTTCCATCTCTGTTACGAATTTCCCCATGCCATAGTCGTCGCACAGGGCCCTTGCTTTGTTCAAAAAAGCATCCTGATCTTTCAGGCCGACGTAAAAGCAAACGCCGTCAAAGGTGTATACTCTTGAAAGCATTTCGTCGTAATCTGTCGGGGACGAGAAGTATTCGGAAAGAGAAGGGTATTTTTCAATCCTTTCGGCGATATATGATTCGGCCCCGCCGCGGCCGTTTGTGGCCCGGGTGTAAATCGGTTGAGTGAGGAGCATATCGCGGCTGACCTGTTTCTTGGTGTTTCCCGGATAACTGTTTCTGGTGCCTTCGCCTTGCAGCATATCCAGCGCAGTATTCAGGACAAGGTCCATTTCTTCCGGGCCTATTGCTTCCGGCAAATCTTTTTCATGCTGTTTTAAGTAGTCCAGGTATCCGCCCGCCTTGGTTCTTTTGAACATTTGATACGTGTCCATGGAAAGGGCTTTCTTTATTGGAACGCCGCCCAGCAACTCTTGGCGAAAGTTCAACAGCTCTCGCGCCCTCGCGCTTACTTCCTTGTGCACGTGATATTCAAATATTTCCGAAATTGTCAGCCCCAGCCTGGAAATTGATCTGTCTTTTTCCCTATGGTCGTCTTCGTGCAAGAATGCTCTTATCAAATTAGCGTTCATTTTCTCTATATTTAGGCCGCTATCTTCTTTGGAGCTTAAAGATGTAAAAATTATGTAATTCAGGTTTACTATGCCGGTCATCAGGTCGTAATACGCCTGGATCACGCCGCCATCCCTGAAATCAAAAGAGTCGGCGTTTACATTCTTTAGATTAATTCCCGCCACGGAATTTACAATCGCCCGGTTTTCTTCGGTTGGCTTGTCAATAAATCTGCGGAGTTTCGCGCATATATCGGCGCGCCGCGCGATATTATCTTCTATATTTTTTCTGTTTTGCGCGGCCATAAATGCCGTTGAATCCGCAGACGTATTTTCCGCGGGTCCCACCGACGTGACAATGCCGACAGATTCCTGCGCGGTTTCCGGCGCCTGGGCAGTCAGGAAAAACGGCAGAAACAGCCCGCCGCCGACCCATATGGCCGCGGTGCGCAAGGTTGATTTCAAAGGGTTGAATTTATGCGCCGAACGGGCGGATTTCTGGGCAAAATTAGCATGGGAAAACTGTCCTAAAAAAACGTTCCTTTTTTTTGGACAGTGATATGGATATTAAAACAGGCGGAAATGCTGGAATTTTCACAGAAAACAACAGGATAAAAAAACGGAACAAATATTTTCCCCAGTTGTTACATCTTTCATTATAGTAGCATCCACCCGAAAAGGTCAAGGGAAAAATAAAACTTTTACATATTTAGAACACTTTATCGCTTGAACACCGCTTTTATAGGTAACTTGAATCACGACTACCCCGAAAATCTATGGCATCCGCCTGCGCTGACGCTACGGCGAGACGCCAAGATTTTCTCCCCTTCTGAGAAGGGGAATTAGCGCTCACTTGGTTAAAAATATGAGCGCGCAGTTGCCCTTCCCCGGGGCCCCCGCAAAAACGAAGTTTTTGCGGGGTGGGTCCAGAAGGGCCGGAATCCGAGTATGCGAGAACGAGGGTTGTGCTTGTTTGCAAACACGAAGTCCGAACAACTACGAGGATGCGCGGAGCTTTCAAGCGAGCGAAACCTTGGCAGCTATGCTGCCCTAGCTTTCCGGGGTAGTCAAAAAATGATATTATGGGAAAATAAAATGTTCTAGAAATTATATAACACGCTGAGCGCGAAAAAATCATAAACATTGTTTTGATCGCCGGTGTCGCCGTTTGAGAAATGCTGCATTATAAACTCCGCATTCCAGGAATCATTGAATCTATAGCCGATAAACATTCTGAACGGTATTAAAAATTTCGTATTCAGGCGACCGTTCTGCTGGCCTTGGACCGCCACCCCGCTGCCCGCCCCGGCATACATTCTTCTATGGAAAAACGAAAAAACAAAATCCTGGGAAAGCATGGCTATCTCGTCGCCATAGTTGCCCCAGTCGCAGGCGTCAAACCGGCATTTGCCGTTATAATCATGCTTGCCCCAGCCCAGCGTCTTGATCGCGCTGATGGTCTGGCGGCCGGGCAGTCTGAAAAAAGTATTCGGCTGGGAATACGACAGGGCTATCATATAATACGGGGCCGGATTGCTTAAATGATTGAACAAAATCAACTCGCCCGAATCAAAGCCCTGGCCGAGTATAAGCTGGACCTGATTCCGCCGGTCGCCAAAGAAAGGGTTAAAGGTTTCTGAATCAGCCGCGGCCGCCGCGCCGGTTGCGCAAATAAATCCCGTCAATATGACAATCAGCTTTTTCATAAAGTCACCTTAAATAACCCGCCGCACTTCGCATCGCATTTGTTAAAACTTCGGCGGATTCTCAATTTTCTTAATTTAGCGCGACGGCGCCTGTGCTTTGTCGCGCCGTAGCGCAAGCAAAGGCGGATGGCGGATGGGGAGGGATTTGAACCCCCGGTAGGGTTTCCCCTACGACGGTTTTCAAGACCGTTGCAATCAACCGCTCTGCCACCCATCCAATCTATTTATTATACACCCTATAATTCTGATTTTCAAGGATACCGCAAATTTTTTGCGGCGGCCGGCGGGATTTGCAGTTTTACTTGAGCTTTTTATCCAGATATTCTTTCAGGACGGCGGCGTTGTTTTCCTTTCTGCCCCCCCTTGGTTCAATGCATTGTATCAAAAATCGCGCCGCCGCCGAACAGGAAAACTATCTTCTTACGCGCATAAACCAAAAGTAATATAATAAACGGCATGAAAAAGATATTGGCGATTTTATTCGCGGGCGCTTTTATCACGGCGGGGCACGCGGCGATTGCAATGGACCTTGTCAGCGACACCATTCACGATTACACCTATATGTCGGCTAATCAGGCATACGGCCGGTGCGGCGGAAAAAATGTTTCCCCCGATCTGATTTGGACGCATGTGCCGCATGCCGCAAAAAGTCTGGCGCTGGTCGTGCATGATGCGGATGCCACGCACGAGCACGGATTTTATCACTGGATCGTTATTGATATTCCGACAACGGTGACCGGAATTGCAAAGGGCAAGAGGTTCGTGAGCCCCGCGCGCGAGCTGCCCACGGACTTTGGCGAAACTCAATACGGCGGCCCGTGCCCGCCGCTGCGCAAGGGGGTTCATCATTACGACTTTACAGTATACGCGCTGGACGTTGAAAAACTCAGGATAGATCCCAAATGGTCGCCGCACGATGTGGTGACGGCGATCAGATCGCATATGATCGGGCGGGCGACGATTACCGGACTGTATGATAGAAACTAGGGCCCCCCAGCGCAGTTGGGAGAGGAATCATGCCTTTACATATTCTCTCAGCTGATCCATCACGGTATCAAGCACCGCGGATTTCTGCGCGATGAATTTCTGGGTGTCCGCCTGCAGCTTTTTGAATTCTGCCCCGCCCCGCAGCTGCGACACCGCCCAGGCCGCGATTTCGGACGGATCGCCGACCCGCTGCAAAATTCCGGCCGCGATCATTTCATCATAAACTTCGTCAAACGTGCTGGTGTATGGTCCGGTTGTGACGACGTTGCCGGTCTGCATGGCCTCTATCGGGCTGGATCCGCGGCAATCGGGCAACAGCGACCGTCCCATGAACGCCGCGTTCGCGCACCGGTAAAACAATCCCATTTCGCCCATAGTATCCGCGACATAAACATCGCCGCCGGGCGCCGCGTTGTCCGAACGAAATCCGATTTTCAGATTGCCGGCGGTCCGCGCCAGTTCCGCCTTCATAGACGGATGCCGCGGCGTGATTATCAACAGCGCGTTCGGAATTTTTTTGAGGACGGCGCGGTGCGCGGCGAATATGATTTCTGATTCGCCCTCGCCCACCACCGCCGCATGCCACGACGGCCGCGACCCGATGGATTCCCGAAACGCGGCCAGTTCTTCGGGGTTGCATGCCGGCGGGGGATTGCCGTATTTCAGGTTGTCCATCACCATGACGTTTTGCGCGCCCAGACTGGCCAATCGCATCGCGTCTTTGTCGGATTTCGCCATGACGGTTGTAAATCCCCCGGCCATATGTTTCGCCATGCCCCGATTATGCCGCATCCATTTTCGGAAAGTCTTTGCGGTCACCGCGCCGTTAACCATGAAACTGGGGATGCCGGCGCGGCGGATGGCGTCCAATTGTATCGGCCATAGCTCTGAATCCACGCGTATCGCCAAATCCGGGTGCCAGTGCTTCATAAACCGCCGCACGGCGAATGGAACGTCTATCGGAATATATTGATGGATGGCGTCCAGATTTTTGGCGGTTCCCGATGAGGTCACGGTGCCGCTGGTCACCAATAATTTTGCGCGCGGGTAATCGGCGCGGATGCGCGCAACCAGCCCGCGCAGCGAGTTCAGTTCGCCGACCGACGCGCCGTGCAGCCATATCAGAAATCCGCGCGGACGCGCGGCGGACGCGCGGCCGAAACGTTCGCCGAAACGGACGGAATCGGCGTCTTCCTTGCCCCGTTTGCGGCGCAAGGCCAGGTAAACGCGAACCAGCGGATAAAGCGCCCCCACCAAAAATTTATAGAAAAACATACAAATCTCCTTGGCTTTCTGGATTTTTGATATTATAATAACGGCATCAGTAAAGTAAAGGAGTTTGTTATGACAGACCAGAAAGTTAATAAATTAAATATTGCCATACAAGCCGCCAAGGAAAATATTGAAAGAATGGAAGAGCTGGCGAAAGCAATGAATAATAACGAGGGGCAGAACAACTTGTGGGCCGCTTTTGATGCTGTGGAAAATAATGAGATAGACGAACAGATTTTAAAAATCAACAAACGGCTTGAGCTGGTAGAAATGGATTTGAAAACTTTAACAGAGGGGCGTGACAACGCCACAAATAATATTGATAGAAACGAATACAAGCAATTGATAGAAGATACCGAAAAAAATAAAAAAGACTTGAAAGAAGAAAAGTTAAGTTTACAAAACCGAAAAAATAGGTTCACAAAACCGGCCACCAGCAAATTTATTGGTACTGCGGCGAAAACTACAAGATAAAATTTCTGTTAACCCTTATTCGCACACGGCGACATACGGCGGGGCCGAGCGCGCCGAATCTATGAATCTGTCGCCGCAATCCATGCAATTGAACTTTCGGTTCTGGGAATGCGTCGCATCGGTCGGAATCGCAATATTTTTCAGCGCGGGAATTGCATTCCGCGAATTATCCAAATAATACGGCAGCGCCGGAAATCCGAAATAAAACGCTTTGTGCAGTCCGGCGCAGGATCCGGCGTTGGCGGGATAGCACCCGGGCGATGATAATTTCGCCGAGGACGGCACGCAATACGTGTTGCAGGTTTCCGGGTCCGTCACCGCATCTTCGCAATCCGTGCAGGACGTCAGCTGGACGCGCACAGTGGCCCCCAATGTCGCGGCGGATGCCGCCGCCGCGGAAGGCGTGCATTTGGTCGGGGCCCGCGCCGCCCCCGGATCCGCGACGCATTCCCAATTCATCGTGCTGTAATCCAGACGCGCGACCATTCCCGTTTGGCATTGCTTGTCCAATATCGGATCCGCGCATTCCCAATGGTCGTCAACCTGGACCGCCGTTTGATTGCTGCCGCACAGCGGCCGCCGCAGCGGGTCGGCGATGCACTTTAAGCTGTTGGCGTCCCAAATCATGTCGCCCACGCATACATCGGCCAAGTTCCGCGTCACGCATTGCCATTGGCCGAACTTCATAACCTTGGCCTCGCCCGGGTTGCATACGATTTGCGCGGCGGCCGGCGCGCCCGCGGCGCCCGCGACTTGCAGCGGAACCTGGACCGGAATCTTTGTTATGTAGACTATCTGCAGCCTGGACAAGCCGCCGTCCTTGATTATGGTCGCCGGGATTTCGCGCTTTGCGCCGTTCGCGGCCAGCAGATATTCCGCGCCATCCGCGGTCATCAGCACCCCAAAATTGTCCGCCGTGGGCGCCAGGGCCTCTATAACCCTTAACGTTTCGTGAACATTCTTCTTTTCAATGGGCGGGGTTTTGGTAATGACAAAGCTGGCGGGGAATTTTCCGGTTCTGTCTTCCAGGCATTTTATCGTCTTATTCTTGTCGTCAACGCAGACCTGCGTGGTGGCAATGCCGTATTTATCCGCGCAGGCCAGCGCCGATTCACGCTCTGCCAAGATGGAATTGTGGGTGTTTGCGGCGCATTCGGCGATGCTGCGCAGGTTGCTCTGAACCAGCGCGGAGGCCAGGGTTTCATCGCGGATTCTCTGCGACGGCGCGTCCAGGAAAAATATTCCCGCCATAAACAGAAAAACAAGAACCATGATAAAGATGTTCATTTGCGCTCGCTTTGCTCGCGGGCACTAGGCACTGGGCACTAGGCGCTGGTTGCTCCTCATTATACCACAAAAGATTTATATTGAAAACATTATAACGATTGCTATAATCCACCGACTACAAGAACTAATGCCTAGCGCCCAGTGCCTAGTGCCCGCGAGCGCCGAAGGAGCGAGCAAACAATGTCCGACAGCAAGATAAAAATCCGCGAAGAAAAATGGCAGAAAAAATGGCGCGACGCCCGCGCGTTCGTGCCGGTTAATGATGGGCAAAAGCCGAAAAAATATAACCTGTGGGAATTTCCTTATCCCAGCGGCAACAGCCTGCACGTTGGTCATATGGTTCCGATGGTTAATCTGGACGTATTGTCGCGTTTTGATCGCAAGCGCGGTTTTGACGTTCTATATGCCCATGGCTATGACAGTTTGGGAATTTCCGCCGAACACTATGCCACAAAGATGGGAATGCATCCGTCGGAATCCGTGAAGATTGCGATCCAAGCATTTACAAAAGACGCAGAGATTATGGGGCTGTCCTATAATCCTGAATCGGTAATCGCGACATCCGATCCCGAATTTATCAAATGGACGCAATGGATGTTTATCCGGCTGTTCAACGCGGGACTGGCCTATAAATCAATGATGCCGATGAACTGGTGTCCCAGCTGCAAAACCACGCTGACCAACGAAGAACTGACCGACGGCAAATGCGATCGCTGCAAGGGGCCCGTCGAAGAAAAAATGAAAGAGCAATGGAATCTGGCCATTACAAAATACGCCGATAGACTGATTGACGACCTGGCGACGGTAGATTATCCGGAAAACGTAAAGACTGCGCAGATTAACTGGATCGGACGCTCTTATGGCGCGGACATCGACTTCAAAGTTAAGGGGGGTCGCGTCTCCCCCCCCTTGGGGGGGAGTGTCGGCGTAGCCGACGAGGGGGGGCTATTATCAGACATTATTACCGTCTACACCACCCGTTTTGACACTGTATTCGGGGTTACATTTATGGTAATAGCGCCGGAACATAAACTGGTCGCGAAATGGCTTGCCGAAGGCCGCATAAAAAATACGGACGAAGTGCGCGCCTACATAAACGAAATCAAGAATAAATCCGAGTTTGACCGAACCGATGCGACAAAGGAAAAGACAGGCGTGCGCCTTGACGGGATTGCGGCGTTGAATCCTTTCAGTGGCGCCGAAATACCGGTGTTCATAGCAGACTATGTGTTGGCTGACTATGGAACCGGCGCTGTTATGGGAATGCCTGCGAATGACAAGCGTGACCGGGAATTTGCAAATAAATTTGGTCTGCCGATAATACAAGTTATCGGCGGCGGCGATCCGGACGATGATCATAGGGACGGCCCGCATATAAATTCCGGATTTATGAATGGGCTGAATAATGCTGATGCGACGGCCGCCGCGTTGAAACTTGGCGAAGAGGGCGGGTTTGCCAAAGGCACTAAAAGATACAAACTGCATGACTGGGCGTTTTCGCGCCAGATGTATTGGGGCGAGCCGATACCATTGGTCCATTGCGAAAAATGCGGATGGGTGCCGGTGCCGGACGACCAATTGCCATTAATACAACCATACATGAAAGATTACAGACCGACGGAAGACGGCGAAGGTCCGCTGGCACGAATGCCAGAGTGGGTGAATACCACATGTCCCAAATGCGGCGGACCGGGTAAACGCGAAACCGACACTATGCCGGGCTGGGCGGGCAGTTCATGGTATTTCCTGCGCTATCTGGATCCGAAGAATGACAAAGAGTTTTGTTCGCGTGAACAAATGGATAAATGGATGCCGGTTGACCATTATACCGGTGGAGGCGACCATATAACGCGCCATATGATATATTCCAGATTCTGGTATAAAGCACTTTACGATCTTGGGCTTGTGCCGGGCGTAGAACCTTATAAAAAACGCACTATCAACGGAACACTGTTGGGCGCAGACGGCACAAAAATGGGAAAGTCAAACCCGCAATATGCGGTGCCGGTCGCCGACGGCGTCAATCGCGCCGGCGCGGATGCGTGCCGGATGACGATTCAATTCCTGGGACCGTTCGGTTCAAATGTTAATTGGTCTGAAGATACATTGACAGGGATATCGCGTTTCCTTAAACGCGTGGAGTCATTGGCGGAAAATCTGACCGACGGCGCGATGGATGCCGAACAGGAACGCTTGGTAAACCAATTGATTTACGATATGACGGACCGGATTGAAAACATGCGCTTTAACACCGCGATTTCCGCGATGATGGAATTTGTGAATGAATTCGGGAATGGGATGCCGCGGCGGGCCTATGAAACATTGCTGCAAGTCTTGAATCCTTTCGCGCCGCATTTGACCGAAGAGATGTGGGAAAAGCTGGGGCGCCGCGACATGCTGGTGTTTGAACCCTGGCCGGTTGCAGACGCGTGCAAACTGCGGCGCGCGACGCAAACCATCGGCGTTTCGGTAAACGGAAAGCACCGCGCGGAAATCACCGTGTCCACCGACGCGGCCAACGCAACCATCACCGATGCCGCGCGCGATGCGGTTTCAAAATACCTGACGGGCGAAATTGCAAAGACAATCGTCGTCCCGGGGCGCATGGTGAATTTTGTGGTGAAGTGACTACCCCGGAAAGTTAAGGCAACACCCACCCAACAAAATCGCAGATTTTGTCGGGGCCCGGAAGTTGCCAAGCTTTCCTCCCCTTCTAAGAAGGGGAATTGCGCGCTCATTCGTTTGACATCCGAACGCGATAAAATTACCCTTCTCAGAAGGGTCGGATTTCGTTAACGAGTCCCGCCGCAGCGTAAGCGAAGGCGGACGAGTTTAAGAAATCCGGGGTAGTCTTATAAAGGTGAAAATATGAAAAAAGTATTTGCTCTTTGCTCTTTGCTGTTTGTTCTTTGCGGCTTGGCCGCATGCGGGTTTTCGCCGATGTATATGTCGGATTCCAGCCCGCGCGACGACACGCGCCAGATTTTTGTCGCGCCGATTTCGGGAACCAACGGAATTGATTTGCGCAATTCGCTGCGCGCGAAATTCGGCACGGAAAACGACGCGGCGGCGAAATTCACGCTGAATGTCCGGCTTGAAAACCCTTATACCGTTTTCAAGGCCATACAAATCACCGGCGACGCAACCTGGCAAGAGGTCAGGATGATCGCGTCATACGAATTGAAAGAAACCAAAACCGGCAAAATAGTATTAACCGGGTCGGACACCGCGTCGGAATCTTACACTTTCGTGCGCGACCTGGTGGCGTCCCAGGCGTCTTACAACAATGCCGTCCAATCAACAATCCGCGTGCTGTCTGAAAAAATAAACACGCGGGTGGCGGCGACGCTGGCCAAGAAACCGTGAGGCGTAAGGCGTAAGGCGTGAGACGCAAGATAAAAGTCTTGTTGTTTTTCGCTTCACGCTTCACGCTTCACGCCTTACGAACATGAAATGGAAAGAATCCGATTTTAACAATGCCTTGAACGGCGGAATGCCAAACGTTTCCGCCGTGCTGATCTATGGGCCGGACGCCGGCCAGGTGGACGAACTGGCCGACAAGGCGATTGAAAAGCTGGAAATAGATCCCAACAACCTGCTGGCCATTGATTCCGACGACTTGCGCGAAAAAACCGACGCGCTGTTTGCAGAGGCTTGTTGTCCTTCGTTACTGGGCGGGCGGCGGATGATAATGATTGCCAACGCCGGCGATTCCGACGCGCCGTTGCTGCGCGAACTGTGCGAGCATCCGTCGCTGGACGCGTTTGTGGTAATCACCGGCGGGGAATTGCGCGCGGGCGGGGGATTGCGCTCGCTCTTTGAAGACTGCGCCCGACTCGCCGCCGTGCCATGCTATACGGATGACGAGCGGACATTGTCCGCATTGATTCAGAAAGATTTGTTTGCCGCCGGCATAAAGCAAATCACGCCGGATGCCATGCAATACATGTGCGGGCATTTGGGTGGCGATCGCGGAATCACGCGATCATTTCTGAAAAAAATCGCGCTTTATGTGGATGACAAGAAAACGGTCACTTTGGACGATGTGGAAAAATGCCTGCCTGATGCGGGGGCGGCGGATACGGATGCATTCCTTTACGGGCTGACCGCCGGACATATTTCGCAAACCATGCTGGCGCTGGACAGATTGTTTTTTGACAACACCGAACCCGTGATGCTGGTGCGAATGCTGGACACTCATTTCAAGAAATTATTAAATGCCGTTGTCGCGGGACAAATGCCGCGCGTATTTTGGAAGGTCGCCGACAAGTTCGCGACCGCCGTCAGGATTTGGCCGGAATCCGAGATTATCGCCGTGCTGTCCAGATTGAACGAGTTAGAGGGCCAATTCAAAAAAACCGGAATGCCGGCGGAAATACTGCTGCGTGATTTCGCTTTAAAGCTGTCCGCGCGCACCGCGAAACTTGCAATAAAGAAACGAGGAAATTAATGTTACCATCCGTATATGCCCCGAAAGATTTCAAGCGGCTGCGCGCGGCTGGCGATGTTGTCGCGCGGTGCTTTGACTTTATCGCGCCGAATATCCGCGCCGGGATTTCAACGAATGATATTGATAAAATGGTGGCGGAATGGCTGCGCGCAAACGGGGCCCGGTCCAGCACGCTGGGGTATCAGGGTTTTCCAAAGAACGTCTGCACGTCCGTCAACGACGTAATCGTTCACGGCATCCCCAGCGACCAAGAAATACTGAAAGACGGCGATATTGTAAACCTGGATATGACCGTGGAGTATAAGGGATTTCACGGCGACGCGTCGCGCATGTTTATGATCGGGAATGTCAGCGCGGCCGCGCGGAAACTGGTGACCGTCACGCATGACGCCCTGATGGCCGCGATTGCCGTCTGCGCGCCCGGCGTGCCGCTGTCCGAAATCGGAAAAACCATAGAGTCCGTCGTTTTGCCGCACGGATTCTCGGTCAGCCGCGATTTCGTCGGCCACGGCATAGGCAAGGTTCTGCATGACGAGCCGCAGATTTATCACTTTTACGACAAACGCTGGGACAAGGTGAAAATGGTTCCCGGACTGGTGTTCACCATAGAGCCCATGATAAACGCCGGCGGCGACAAGTGCAAGATTGATCCGGACGGATGGACGGCGCGAACCGCGGACGGATGCCTGTCGGCCCAGTGGGAGCACACGATAGGAATTACCGAAGACGGCGCGGTGATATTCACGGAAAAACAGTTTGATTAACCGCGCCGTCGGAGAGGGATTTATGGCAAAAGATAAAGATACTTCCTATGCGGCCGGGCATCGCGAGCGTCTGCGCGAGAAATTTCTGCAACACAAACTGATGGATTACGAGATTTTGGAATTGCTGCTGACCTATGCGATTCCGCGGCGCGACGTAAAACCTTTGGCGCGCCAATTGATGGGCAAGTTCCAAGGCGCCCATCAGATATTGGGCGCGCCGATGGAAGAGTTGGAACGCATTGACGGAATAAAGCGCAATACCGCGATTTTCATTAAGGCCATTTTTGAAATCATGTTGCTGGATTACAAAAACTATCTTGCGAAAACGCCAATTTTTCACGAATACAAAATGCTGGAAGATTATTGCAAGCTGATGCTGTCCGGAAAAACCGTGGAAGAATTCCATGTCCTTTATCTGGATGCCGACAAGCGCCTGATAGCGGACGAAACGCATTCCAGCGGAACGAGCGATTGGGCGGCGATATATCCGCGCGAAATCCTGAAACGCGGATTGGCCACAAATGCGAATTCCGTGATTCTGGTTCACAATCATCCTACGAACGCGGCTATGTTCTCTACCGAAGATATTAACGCCACCAAGGAATTATACAGCTTGCTGAAAAGTGTAAACATAAACCTGTTTGACCATCTGCTGGTTGCGAACGGATTGGTTTATTCCGCAAAGAATATGAGATTGCTGGATTAGGGTCAGGACCATAGTAAAATTTATATTACGCCAGCGATTTTTTGATCTTTTTGATTCTGACCAGGATTTCTTCCAACGCGGTTTCATCAACGCATTGCGGGCGGTTTTTGATTTCATCCGCCATGACGATGCAGAGCGTCGCCAAGAGAGACGCCTCTGGCAGCGGGCCGATTTTATCCAGAATTTCCCGCGCGCGCGCATCCACCATTTTGCCAAGCTCTATCAGGCGCGATTCCTGGCCGTCTTCGCACCCCATTTGATAATTCTTGTTCACTATCGGAATTGATACCACGCTCATGCTTTATTCCCCGTCAGTTTGGCCAATATTCCGGATGCCTGGTCTATAAACTTTCCGGCCTTTGCGTTCTTTTCGCGCAGATCCGCTATCTGCTGGGTCAAGATTGCGACCTCTAGATCCGTTTGCTTGCTGGCGCCCGCGGCGGCCGCGCGCAGTTTGGACGCGGATTCGGCCAATCCGTCCAGTTCGGTAAAGATTTGTTCTAAAATATCCGACATGGTCGCCCTATCCCCCCGCCGGCCCGTAATATTACGAACCGCCCCACCAGGGAGAAATTAATAAATGTTAGTTTTACTGACCACTAACCACTAGCCACTGACCACTTTATTACATTTTTTATATGCGTTCAACCGGAAAATGTGATATAATGCGGCT
>Ga0209629_10000381_pt1 | contig 23643 bp, 30 predicted proteins | sample TergutCu122P5_FD_187286 | JGI IMG/M metagenome (GOLD analysis project Ga0209629, IMG submission 187286) | Cubitermes ugandensis P5 segment gut microbial communities from Kakamega Forest, Kenya - Cu122 P5 (SPAdes) (version 2) | ecosystem: Host-associated > Arthropoda: Insects > Digestive system...
CTTCTTCCTTAATTTGTTTTTTCTTTTTAATTTCCTTGACTCGGGGGTTTTCCTTAATTGACTTCGTCTTTTCTTTCTTTTTTTGTACTGCGTAATTTATGGAAATATGTTCAAAGATCGCTTTTTCTATGCCTCCAAAAAATCGGAAAGCGGACACAAAGGTAATAAAAAAAACAATACGAACAAAATTTTATGAATATATTTTTTAGAAATTTATAAATTTTACCGCTTTAACAAATAAGAAAAACGTATGAGATAATTATAAGGAGTAAATTATTTGGATAAATTAAAACTATCACAATGTCAAACGAGGAAGGTACGACTTTGGTTCGAAAACCGTCCCCGCCAACTATCGCAGAATACAATAAAAAATAATTCAATTATTTGCAGTTATCCAAATTTTTTGTACTTTTGCACCGCTAAAGCGAGATATAGCGCAGTTGGTAGCGCGCCACGTTCGGGACGTGGAGGCCGGGCGTTCAAGTCGCCCTATCTCGACAATTTTAATATAACTACCTTTTATTCAAATAAATAAAGAGGTCGCCCAATTTTCATCGGGACAGAAACGAGACAGATGTAATTTTATCATTTTCTTGCCATAGACGCTAAGTTTAGGGTAAGAAAAAAAATGCTTAAAAAACAAAAAAATTCCGAACTTGCTCAAGTTATTGCATACACTCCCCCTCGATTGTATGTAGGAAAAGAGTGGTATGTCGGATGGTATTCATACGATCCGGTATTACAGGCGCAACGAAGAAAACGGATAAAACTTAATCATATCCAAAACAAAACAGAACGAAGAAAGTTTGCCAATGACTTAATAATTCGAGTTTATGATAAACTTCGCAGAGGTTGGAATCCTTGGATAAATACAGAAAACAGCAAAAGCTATTCTACTTTTATTGATGTTTGCAATCATTATGATAAACTGATAACGAAAAAGGCCGACGAAGGTATGTATCGACCTGATACATACACATCGTACATGTCCTATCTTCGGAATTTGAAAAAATACAATGAGGATTTGAAAAATTCAATTATTTATATCTATCAATTTGATAAACAATATATTATAGATTATCTTGAATTTGTTTACATTGACAGGAAAAATTCAGCTCAGACGCGTGATAATTATTTAGGATGGTTAAAATCGTTTTCCGACTTCTTATTACAGCACGGATATACGAAAGAAAAACCAACTGATGGAATAGAATCTTTTAGTAAGTGGACTAAGAAAAAAGAACGGGAATATTTACCGGAGGATATTTTAATGAAAACAAAAAAAATAATCGAAGAAAAAAATAAACATTTCCTTTTAGCCACCTATATATTGTTCTACTGTTTTATTCGTCCAAAGGAAATGAGCCGCCTTAAAATTAAAGATATTAACCTGAAAAATCGAACAATAATAATAAAAAGTGATCAAAGCAAAAACAGGCGTACAGCTCCTATAACACTACCGACGAAAATTATTCACTTAATGGTAGATTTACACACATTCGATTATCCGGGAGATTATTATTTATTTTCAAAAAAGTTACAACCGGGAGAGGATTACCAAAATGAAAAACAGTTCCGGGATTTCTGGCAACATCATGTACGTAAACCATTGAAACTTTCAGATAAATATAAGTTTTATTCGTTGAAAGATACCGGAGTTACAATGATGCTTCGGGCTAATACGGATATATTAAGTGTGCGGGATCAGGCAAGACATTCGTCTATTTTAATTACAGATACCTATACTCCTCATGATATTGCTAAAGCAAATCCTTTAATAGACAAATTTCAATGCGAATTTTAATTAATTAATTTCCACCCAGCCGGATAAGCGGTAGGTGACCAGACATTGCTGTCAATCAAACTTTCCCAAACTTTCCCGTTAAAAGTTACCTTGTCTCCTTTTTTGTAAGCGTCGTGAGCGCCAGTCGGCTGAATAAAGTCAGGAACAACTCCACTTTCGGCATCTTTCAAACTTATGACTAATTGATAAAACGTATTAAAATTATCCGCTGTTTCCTGATAGCCGAAATGAGTCAATTTTACCTTGTAGATATTTCCGTCTCTCAAAACCAAATCGCCAGCGTTAAAGACGTGATTGGTGTCTTCGGCCGCATATTCGTAGTCGATAGCTTGGACAATATCAGCTGGCTTCAAAGTAATTGGAGTTTTTAATACTGCGCCCGTTTTCCTGTCTCGGTAATCAATACCGATAGCAACTTCACTTCCGAGACTTGTGCCGCTGTAAGAATCCATTAGCACTGTGTCGTTATCCGATGTAACCACCGTGTAATTTTTACCGTTAGGAGCTGTTTTTATTTCTGTTTTCATATTTTATAAATCATCAATAAATTTTCCTTGCCATTGCGTCCAATAAGTAGCGCTCTCATACGCTGATTTTGTCCCAACCGGTATATGAATTTGCTGAATATTTGGGATACTGATTGGAGTTCCAGCTAATACCGGCGGAACAGTCGCAAAAACTCTCAATATGTTGAGTGTTGTACTAAGTAAATTTGACGTTCCAATATTTGTCGGACTGTTGAGATTTATTTCTCTCGCTCTTACATTCGAGAACATATTATTTTCTAATGTTTCGGTTGAAGCAGAAGGAAGTTTTATTTTTTGCGCTCCGCAATTTTGGAATATTCCGTACATATATCCTTGGTACCAGGTTAAATTAGGATTTGAAAAATCTAATGTTATTCCACTGTCGGTTGGAAAAGAATTAATAAATGAAGCAGGACCCAAATAAGTGCAATTAGATAAATCAATTATAAAATCGGATAAACTATTTAAATCTGACATCGCATTCATTCCGATGCTGGTAACCTTACCAACATGCAATGTAACCAAATTTTTACAACCGCAAATAAAACCGTTTGGCATATTTAATACTACGTTTGGATTAATAACTAATTTCCAAACATTAGAGTTTTTAAAACAATCTGCACCAACAAATGTAAGACTATCGTTGCTAAACGTTAAAGATACATGAGAACCGGATGCAAACGATGTGTTAAAAGCGAGATTTCCAACCTGAGATACTTTTGTAACATCAACATCAAATGTCGTGAGCGCCGGTGTTGAATTAAAAGCGCTCCCACCTATGTCGTGAACTTCTCCTAAAGATATAAGAGTAATTTCAGAAGTGTTTTTTATAAAATTTTGTGGTACAGTATAATTATTCTTGTTAGCTATGGAATCATGATTTATTGTTACGCTGCCAACTTTTGAACTTTCAAAAAATCCAACATAGGATTGCGGTTTTTGTGGGTCAAATACTACATTTGGATTGCTGAAATTTAATGATTGGGCTGAACCAGAAGCAAATGCGCCATAAAATGCCGCATAACCAATGAATATCACATTAGATAAGTCTACACTGAATAAATTAATAGCGGAGCAATAAGCAAATGCTTGTACGCCTATCTTTGTAATTTTGTTTGAGGCATATATTTTTGCTAAATTGGTACATTGCGTAAAAATATAATCGCCAAATCCTGAAATATTAGAATGATTAAAATCAATAGTTTTCAGCATCTTTCGTGAATCACTAACCGGAAGAGCAGCTTGTCCTAAAAAATTAATAGTAAGAATTTCGCTACTATCCGTGTAAATCTTAACATTAAAAACATTATTTTCCGAAAAGGTGTGAGAAACGAGGCTACCGGATGCTGGTGAAACTTCTTCGATTGTTCCATCTCCCCAATCAATGAAAGTTATATTTTTCGGAGAAGCAAAAGAGAATATCTGATTTATTGATGAATCAACTTTCAATTCAATATAATTAGGTGGAAGTATTAAAAATTTAAATTTGTCTGGATTAATAAATTCTTCATCAATAACTTCTCGTATTTTCAAATTTATCGAAGTTGGTTCTGTCATCAAGTGCCGGAACTGGGCGTTGTCAGCCTTCACATGGCAACGGAACGATTCGCCATCCGGATAGATAAAGTAAATTTCATCGCTTTTTATTAAATCAAGGATAAATGGAAATTCGCGACGTTCCTTATATCCGGTTTCAACTTCGATTATTCCTTTGCTTTTAACACGTTCTCGGCGTTCCTCATAAAAATTTAAATCGTTGATAGTTTCCCAAAGGCTTTCGTCTGAAAACTCAGGAGCGTGCATTGCCCGACCGGTTACTTCCAATATTTCAAAAGCGCCCAATGAATTTTTGAATTTTAACAGATATCTTTCTTCCGATAACTTTCCGGGAAGTATTTTGAAACTAAATGAGGATTTCCCATTGATCATTATATCTATTTGTTTGGTACCTTCCGGCATTTGCGATAAAACTTTTTTAATGTCCATAGCGCAAATGCTTCCGGCAGGTTGCGCCGGAGATGCGATTTGATCGCCTGTTTCGGATTGGAAAACGATTGACATGCCGAGAGAAATAAAGATGAATGGGAAAAGTTCAGTTTCCTTCACTTTGATTTCTTTTCCATTTGTACGAGTTGTAAATAAAAATTGCTCGCTAAACGATGCTAACCTGTATTTGAAAATATCCATTTCATTTTCATATAAGGTTCTAAAGGAGCTATTTGGAATTCCGCCTTGAAAAGCTATACCTATAAATTGAGAAACCAAATTATTTTCTTCATCAAAAATATCAACTTGATAAGGCAAGTTAAAATGAGAGATTGGAGTAATTATTTCGTCTTCCGGAATAACAATTTCTGTCTCGATTTTTAGATAATCTGAAATGTCAGCATGAATGACAAATTGATTATCGCCCGTATTATAAGAATAATACGTTGCTGAGTAGGTATTTTCTCCTACTTTTATTTCCATTTTCACAAAATCCGATGAATCAGTTTGTAATTCAAAAGCGATTGAATTACCAACAAAACTGTACTTATTTGGAGATTTAATGATCGTAACTGCCATTTTTTTATTCAAAATTAAGAAAAATTAAAAGCAACTCAAAGGACACTAATCAGGATAAATAATTTTTTCCGGAGAATATGTTACGGTTGTTGTTATTGTTGCTATAAGAATTTCATTAATTAATAGAACTTTCTGAAAATACTGAGTTTTATACTTATAAATTCTTGTTTCGTTTGCTAAAAATTGTTCCTCAGTTGGTAAAAGGAATGAAACGTTTGTTTTTGGAATTTGAACTCCATTTACGATGAAGTACAAATTTTCGATTCTATTCCATCTTGTGTATGTCCCTGGTTCTGGAACCGGAATATCGGAAACACTTGCAAATTTCCAATAATATTTTGGGCGATCATATTTTACAATGGATTGTTCTTCCTGTAAGTTGTTTGGTTCATACAGGCGAAGTGTTCTCAATGTACATTCCGATATATTTCCGGGTTGATTCAACTTATATTTGATTTGCTTTATTACAAAAGGTTGATTATCGATAATCACCTTTTTATCGAATTTCATATTTATAATATCTAAATCAGATAAATGAAGATTACCTGTAACTTCCTGATTAGAATGTCTTAAAAAAGCATCATATTCTTTCCAGAAGCGATTAAATAATCCATCTTCCCGGTTACAAGTCAAAGAAATATCGAATTTTTGTTCTGTTAAAGAATCAAATATGAAATTTCCGGCTTCATCTCTGTTATACTGAGATGCATAGAAATATTTAAATTGTGTGATTGAGACCGGAGTAGTTAATCCCCAAGCAAATGCAAATGCCAATTTCGCCGGATTGGCTATGTTATCTTGCATTTTTCCAGCAACTATTATTTCAGAATATAGGTGTTTAAATCCTATATTATAAAAAAGAAAATTCATATAAGAATAAGAAAAAAGCGGTAAACACATATCTTTCATCTCGACTTCTTGATATTCAACCCCGGAAGTTTTTTTATCCCAGTCAAAAAATTCTGAGGAATATAAAGTTGATGCATTTTGGTCAAAAACATTTATTATCCCGTATATGGACATGGTAGGATTAAATATTTGCGAGATAATTCCGTCAGGACTTTGCGAACCGGACCCTATTTCATCGAATTGTTTCAAAAACTTCTCTAAAAATTCTTCGTATGTATTGTAAAGTACGCTTGCCGATTCAAGTTCACGATTCATTTTTAATCGTATCTGTTTTGGACCAGAGAAAGCAATTGAAAAATTATTTGTTTTAAATCGTTCTAAATTAATACTTTCAGTATTTTTCAAAGAAAACATATCTTTCAAGAATGTTATTCTTACAGTTTTTGAACTTGAATCTAAAAAATAAAGCATTCCAAATTTGGCATATAAACCATCTAAAAATTCTTGAATTGTAATATCTGGCATTAAATCACCATATTTAAGCACACCGGTCATAACCGCATCCATTGTATTATTCAATACAACTAATTTCTTTAATTGCCGATGGTTTTTAAATGGATTTTCGCTTACCTCAAATCCATAATTTTTGAAAATGAGTTCCAAAATACGATATACTTTAATGAATGGCGAAACACCATAACCTTTAGGAACTTGATATTGTATTTCTCCGGCGTTTTCATATCTGATTATTGAACGATTTGATAAAGCTTTTAATTCTGCTATTTTGCCATTGGGTAGATTGTTTATGTCCAACGTAATATCAACTTCGTTCAAAATTTCATAGTAGTCTTTGTAATTTTTATTCCCTGAATCATCTTCGCTTTCTACTGATTCATGATGTAAAAGTATTGGAAAAATATAATACTCCGTATCAATCTGTTGCTTCATGACTGACGATAAATGTGCCATCATAGAATCTACTTTTTCGCTGACGTTTGATCCTCCAAAATCCAGTACCGGAAGTCCTGGAATACTTCTCAATTGCAAGTTGCTAAATTGAGCATACATTTCCGATTCATCAAATCCAATATTTGCGGAAATGATTTTTTCACCGGAAGAATTAACCGATAATAATCCGCGTTGATGTGAGGAACCGGTTTCAACTAAAACTCTGATTGTATCTTCATTCCGATTGGTTTTGTCTAATTTGAAAGGAAATTTCAATAAACGATTGTTTTTTATAGTTGTAGGAAAAGATATCGGTACCGTTTGACTTCCTTTCTGATTAAAGAAAGGATTATTTTTTTCACCTTCAATTACATAATTTTCCGGTAAATCAAATATTTCACCACCCTCGTATTTTCGTATTATAATGCTCATTTCTTAAATTTAGCTTCTGCTTCCTGTTTACGTTTTTGTTCGGCTTCCATTTCAGTGATGCCATAATTGGTAGAAACTACGATATCGCCGTTTTCAAGTCGATTAAGTATTTGCAACATTTTGAACATCACTTCTCCATTGGCGGCGATTATTTCGCTATCTACTCCGGGCGCATTGCTTCCTCCTTCAGCGAATCCGATACCGGAACGTTTTCCTATTCTTTTCAGGCGCGTTTGTTCTATCGAGCGTGCCATATCCATGATAGCCGGATGTTTCAGTTCGTCGCTGGCGATGACATATTCGCCGTGATGAACAGGGAGAGTGCCGGCTGTTTGGTATTTTGGTCCGGGAGTAGTGAAACCGCCATCCGACATATTTGGACCGCCTTCGGCGAGACCTTCCTTCAGTTGTATTGTTCCGGTTTGTGGAGCTGATGAACTTCCGCCGCCCGGCGCTTCGAGTGTAATGGCTTTTACCCGGTCGCGCTCTGCTTTGGCTTTTATAACCTGTAAGGCGCCGGCAGCTATTGCTGCCGCTGCTGCAATACCTCCAAGTACAGGACCTACAATTGGAATAGCTGCCATTGCCGAAAATGCTTGCATGGCTGCCATGGCAGTAGTGGCAATTATTTGCGCCACTTGCATAGCAAAATTCGCATCGGCGTATTTCTTTTGCGTTTCAAGTTCAGCAACCCGTTGCTCGTAATCGAGTTGCTCTTTTTGCTTGTTGTAATCTTCTTGGGAAATGATTCCTTGATTGTATTGTTCGGTTAGAGCGGATTGCCGTTTTTGGTATTCGGCTCCTATCTGTGCCGTTTGCGCTTCCTCAAGTCCTTTGACTATATCTGAACCAAGTTTGGCAAATTCGCCAACTTTTTGGGCATATTGCTCGGCATATTTTAGTTTGAGATTTAATAACGCCTGCTGGTATTCCTCTTCTGAAAGCAGTCCCTTTGCATGATTATCTTCTAATAAAGCAAGTTCGGCATTGTACTGTTCCGCAAGATTCGATATACCGTATTGTTGCCGGATTTTCAGTTTTTCATCTTCATATTTTTTTTCAATAGCAATTTCGGCAAGTTTTTTTGTTTCTAACGATAAAAGACCGGCATCATATTGTTTTTGAAGAATATCAAGTTCATCCTTTTTGCGTTGTTCCCATGTTTTGATATTGTACTGTCGTTCAAAATCGGCAGTAGTTTTAGCGAAAAGTTTGTGGAGCTTTTCCTGTTCGTCTAAAGTTTTAGATTCGGCATCAGTAATTGCTTTCCCGTTTTTCTCTATGGCATCTTCGCGGATTTTTGCATTATTAAATTCGGCGGTTTTTAATGTTTCTCCGAAAGACTTAATAACTTCTTCACGGGCTTTTGCCGCTTTCGCTTCGACTTCGGCAGCCCGCAGCGCATAGATTTTCTGGTCGGTTTCGGTATCCTGGAGTTGGGCAAGTTTGGTATTTCTGGCCGACTCGATGAGTTTCAATTGCTCTTCATTGGCTTTGGTCAATACGTCGAGTAAATCATTGTCGGCTTCTGTTTGCTGCTTGATTTGAGAATCCAGAATTTGTCCCTGTAACTGAATATATTTGTCTTTTTCCTGACCTTTGATGGCGAGTTTTTTCTCAAGGCTTTGTTGCGTAAGCTTTTCAACTTCCTGATTGTATTGTTTTTCGGTGATTAATCCTTTCAGACGGGCTTCTTTTTGGTCGTTGATTTGTTGATTGAGGGCATCATCTTCGGCTTGGATGCGTTTCTGGAGGGCTTCTTTGGCGGCGGCGGCAGCTTGACTGTTTATTTCGTTAATAGCGCTTACTCGTTGAGATTGCAATCTTTGCGTGGTTTGGAAATATTCGGCAGAAGCATTCGTAACGGCAGCATATAAACCGACTAATTCCTTTCTTTGATCCTCAGTCAACGTTCCCAATATTTTCCCTTCCTCAAGCATCATCTTTATTTTATCGGCTGAAAGGTCTTTTGCAATTTTCCCTTCAAGCTGATATTTTTTAATCTTGAAATTTAAGTCGTCAGTAGTTCTTTTTACATTTCTGTTGGAAACTTCTTTCTCTAATTTATCCGCTTCATCAATCATTTTTAACCTTTCCTGTGCAGAAAATTTATCTTTTTGTCTCGATTTATTTCTTAGTTCAGCTATTTTTTGTTGATCATCTGCATTTTTAATGATATCTGCCTGTGCATCACGTTCTAATTGTTGTTGTTCTTTTGCAAGTTCTATTGATTCTTTAACTTTTTGGTTGAAATTATCGATAGCATCAGTACTCATTCCAAAAAATTTCATCGTAGCAGATATACCTTTCATTAAACCGTCGAATGCCTTTATTAGCACGTTCATTATTAAATCTGCTAATTTTCCAAGCGCTGTCATCAGCATTTCAAAACCTTCTCTAAATGGTGCAAGAAGCTGATTGAGTTTGTTCATCGCTTCTCCATTTTGGGAAATTGCTTCTTTTAGCGCCATGAAAATGCCGACTATTGCAGCAATAACAGCGACTACAGGATTTGCCAATAACATTTTCAAACCTTCTCCGAATCCTTTTACAGCTTGCGCTGCACCCCCAACGGGTCCGGGAATAGAAGAAAACTGATCCATTAAATTTTTATTGACATTTTGAACGACCCCCATCCTATCTGTTACCTGCGATAGTTCATCTTGCAATTTTTTATATGCTTCCGGTGAAAGAGATGCTGAAGTATTGCTCAGTTGCGCCGACAACTCGCCGGCCCGCTGTTTCAGTTGCGACATGGTCATGTCCTGAATATTCATAGTTTTGATTATCTCTTTTGTCTGCTTATCATTTTCGGAAATGGCTTTGGTATTGGCTTCAATTTTTTGCTTGTAATCGGCGATTTCTCCTTTTACAGCTTCTATGGTTGCTTTTGCTTCGGCATAAGCGGCGGTATAAGTTTTTCCGGCTTTCTCAAGCTCTTTCATCGTTTTTTCTGCCGACTTCATTTGCGCTTCGGCGTCCTTCATTTCCGATTTCATTTGCTTGTTTGCTTCAGAATAGCGCAAGGTTGATGCGGTAATCTGTTGCAAAGTAGCTTGAACGCCTTTGGCATCCACGTCGAGTATTATTCGTATCTGATCGTCTTTTAATTTTCCGGCCATGGTTAAGATTCTATTGATTGACTTAGTTCGTTAATAATCTTTTCTCGTATTTCTTCCGTCAATCCATATTGAAGATTTTCGCGGACGTTTCGGTACATCATGGCGTGCATCGGTCTGGTATATACGGTTCTGACGCCCATATCCTGAAAGCGGAGCTGCTTAGTAACGTAGGCAACGACTTGAAACTTTTCTCCGGATGCCATAATGGTGTAGTTCGGACTTGACAGGGACTTTGCCGTATCGCCCGACTTGGAATGAAGTTTACCGGTAAAACGATCGAGCAGACGTTTATACATCAAATCGGTTTGACGCCTGAGTTCGTTTACGATGAAAGTCGTTTTTATAGCATTTTCTGTAATCATTGCTGCATTGATTGTGCAGCGAAAATAAGATAAGAGTTGGTAAAGATAAAGGACAAAAAAAATCCCCGTTCAATGAACGAGGATATAAATGATAATTCCTAAAACAATCCCTACTAAATAAAATAGAAGAAAATAATAAAACATCTTTCCTCCCGGACGATTATATGCAAAAAAACCGTCAGTCGTAAAATGCGACCATTCTTCAATTTTTCTTTGCATGCGCTCAAAATTCGGGCGCAAGAATCCCTGACCGTATCTCGCTAATTTGATGAATAGCCATGCGGGCCAAACAAAAAACACTACTATGAAAAATATTATCCAAAACATACCACAAAAATAACTGTTTTTTCTTTATTGTTCATCTTTTACGTAGATTTTTTCGAGTAAACGACGAATGATCCTCAGACCTCTAATGCAATCAAGCGCCTGTTTCGACAAACTTTCATTATCGAAATTTTCGATAATGAAATCTTCGGCATCTTCTATCATCGAGGCACACAGCGGGGATGATTGAATTTCGTTGAATGCCTGTATAGCATCAGGAGTCAGGTTGACATTCATGATAGCCTCCTTCCTGTAAAAATTCGGTTAATTTTTTACAAATAAATTTTGCTGAATTGATAGAAATACCTTTTATTTCTTGCTGATACAGGTTAATGTTAAATCTTACAATAATTTCTCCTTCATTGTTGTAAGTTAAAACACGGGATACTGATAATTGTTGTTCAGGATTTGCATTCATAGCGCGCCTCCTTCCCAACTAACGGTTGAATAAACTGTTTTACCATCGTAAGAATAATACACATAGATTTCCGATTTACCGGCAGTACGCGAACCTTTGCAACCCAATACATGGGCGGTCCTTGGCAATTTGTTGATGAAATCCGCAACCGGATCGACGGCGCCGATCAGCGCCGGTGCAGTCGCTTGAACTGCGTTGTTTTTCTTTTTCATTATTGAAATCAGTTTTGCAATTAGTACAGAAAAAAACGGCTGTACATTTCCCGTCGCAAAACTAATTTCTTGAGAGCGAACTCTAAAAAAACGGAAATAATACAGCCGCAATATATATGGGCAATAAAAAAGCCCTTGATTCGGGCGACATTTCAGTCGCTCTCATAAATTAATTTTGCGATGCAAAGATAAGAGAAGTTTTTGATACTACAAAAAAATCCCGCAATTTTTTTGCGGGATTAAGAAATTGGCATTTGATTATTACTCTTATTTTTTCAAATGCTTCATACGGAATATGCCAATAAGAGCGTAAATAAAGACTCCTAATCCACATACTCCTAATGAAATAAAATAAATACGTTCCATTAACTGTAAGAAATTTATTGTTCACTAAAAAATTTCTTTCCCGCTTTTGTATGGTCAAAAGCATATAATGCTAAAGCAAAAGCGCAAAAAACTGAACCTACAATAATTGCTTCCATAATTATTTATCTTTTTTATCGTTAATAAAATACAATCCTAACAAAAAACCAACTGTAACAATAACAGCTCCAACCGAATATACAGCCCATTTATGTTCAAAACTTCCCAAAAAAGAAGATATTAAAATAGCCGTAGCTACATATTTGGCTATATCCATAAACCATTTACCTATTTCTTTTCTCATCATAAAGTATAAATACAAATACAAAAATAATACATTTTTTTTACACAACAAAAATATTTTTATAATCGTAAAATAATTTTACGGTTGTTTGTTTAAAATTATTACTATAAAACTTTGTTTTTTGCATATATTATTGAGAAATGTTACCTTTGAGGAAAAAATGAGTTATGGATGAGAAAGAAATGAATATAGAGTATTTAAAAAAGAGCGTTAGTCGGCTAAACAATTTATGTTTATTACTTTCTATTTGTTTCTTATTACTGTCTCTCACAATATTATATCTTACTTTGAAAAATGGATTGTAACATAAATACCTATAACTCCTAAAATAACGCCAATAATAGTTAGGATAAATACAATTTTTGATTTTTTCTTTTCATTTTCCAAAGTTTTTCGCTCCAAGTCCTTTTCCTTTTTTAATAGCACTTTTTGCAGTTCCTCTCTCCCTTTTTGAGTTAATGTTAAACCGGTTCCACAAGCAATAATTCCTTCAATTAAATGAGCATTGTATATGCCTTCACATATATCTCCGTATTTTGAGAGATAGAGTTTCACCTTTTCGTCATCGTTAAGTTCAAATCTTATTGGAAAACCTCTTTGTTCCGCTTCGTCAATTTCTTTTAAAAATTCAATTTCTTTATCGTTTAAATCCATAATAAAAAAAACAAGCAACAGTTTCGGCGGTGCCACGCCTACTCCCGTTGCTTTAGTATCATAATCGTTTTTGACTGCTGGCACACAGACAAAAAAAACTTTTGCAAAGATACGATTATTTTCTTATTGTTATATATTCAGCCCCTGTGATTCGGGTATGCGGATTCCGGGATACAATCTCCTGCCGACGTTCCTTTACACCCCATTTGATAAACAGGAAGCGTTTGGGTATAATATGTTCGACATATAATAAGGAATCGCGGTTCTCGAATCTACCTGCGAATTTAGAGTTCGCGTCGATGCAACCATGTAAGTCAAACCACTTGTCTTTTATATTTATGCACTTTAACGTATCGGTTATATAATTGTCAATATAAATTAAGCTGTCTCGAACGTGTGTTTCCAATTCGTAAATAGTTTGCGTTTGTGTAGTTGTAATTTTTTGCAAACGGTTTTTATCTACTTTGAGCGTCTCGATCAGCTTCATGTCGTCGGAGCGGTATTTATTGACTTCAGAAAGTTTCAATTCTAATTGCCCGACTGAAACAGCATTAAGACTGTCCTGCGTTTGGTAATATACGATTTTATCCATTAGCGTATTAACGTTTTGTCGATACATCGTCCGTTCGGCGCTTATCACTTTGATGCGTTCCTGTTGCCATAATACTGCTCCGATTAAAGAGGTAATGATTAATCCGATAATAATATAAGTTTTCATAACGCTAATTTTTGTATTTTTTAATTATACTCTGTGCATTTAACCATAATTTATAGCGATCATCCCATCCGTTATACCCGCCATTAATGATCTTTGTTATCATTCGAAAATCACCATTATCTGCGATTTCGTTTAACCCATGAGATTGCCACCACCAGCAGGCAGATTTTACGGCCCATTCAGGTTGTTCCAATAATTCGGGATATTTAACGCAGTCAATATCTAAAGCTTTTTCCGCTTTTTCATAATTTGACCTTCCTGTGATTTGAATCAATCCGCGCCCTTTGAATCTCACGCCATCGCCCGCCTGAATGTTTCCCAAATCTTTACGTCCTTCATAAGCCTTTCCGGATGCAATTTCCTGATTGTATTTAAGCTGTCCGCTTTCGTGTCCAATTTGAGCGATAAAGGCAGCTATTCGATTGTCGTTATTTATGCGATAATGCTTCATATATCTGTTTAGAAATGGGATATATTTTTCGCGATTATTGTCATTCGAGTTAGGAAGGAATTCCTTCAACAATGATTTGTTTAGTTCCATCTTTTTCCGTTTTTTTATGCGTTTTCATTTGCTTACCGTATTTCTTTTCAAAATCAGTTAATTTCTCTTTTAAGGCAATATTTTCCTGAATCAACTGCTCTACTTTTTGCTCAAGCGCTTTTATTTTTTCCTCATTATTTTTTGATCGATTCTCCATGTAGGTTATTTCTTCTTTGTACATATTCAGAATCGATTGAGTATTTTGAGATTCAATATTTTTTGTTTCCGCCTGATATTTACGTTTTGTCATAAAATAGGTAGAAAAAAAAGTAATAGCAGCAGCAATAATTGCTGTAATCGAATCATTTAATACTGTAGTAAAATCCATAGTTTTTTTATGCAAAATTGATAGAAAATAGATTAATTATAAAGGACAGTTATCCGGCGAATGATTTCTTCTACTGCCGCCTGCCGCATTGGAGTAAGATTACTGAATAATCCCGATTTTATATGAAAATCAATTTCTGTATCAGCTAATTCATGAATATTTATAAAATTGAAAATTTTTTTTACTTCCAATAAAAAACCTCCCATAATGGGTGAATTGCTCCAACCATTGACGCGAATAATATCTCCTTCGCGTTGGGCTCTAAAACATGTATTACTACTACAGTTTATTAACCTGTATGGAAATAAGTAGGCGGGACACACCGGTGGCAAATAATCGCTTTCGGAAATCAGATAATTAAACTTTTCGGTCCAATTATCAAACATCTCCATATCGGCAATGAATTGATCCTGTTTTTCCCGGAGTGTCATAAAGTAATCGTCGTTGAATTTTGAAATATTGCCGACCAACCGCCACAGCCGTAGAATGAAGCCGGATCGACTACCTGAATATCAACCGGCATGGTAATCAGTTCTATCGACGAGCAAAAGTCCAATTGTCCCATGTCTGCCAGCATCTGCCGGAGGATGATAAGCAAAATATCAAGACAGCGATTCATCAAAAGTACTTCATTTAGATTGTCATTGTTGGTGTCGCTGAAATTATGCGCTACGGTAACGGCAATGGATTCCTTCACTCCGTTTGCCTTCAGAAAATCGGCAGAGATATTTCCGTATTCAACGAACAGGATAAACCCTTTGGAGTTTTTAATCCGTTCGGAAACAAATTTTTCGTTAATAGATAAAATAAATTTTTCAATGAACGGAATACGAACGTTCTGAAGCGGATCGGCAGAGTCCTCAAGAATTTCCGCCTGAATTTCGGAATATCCGGGAAGGCGGGAACGGTCGGGCTGAATCATTGTTTCTTTCAAGACATCGACAGGAACAAACCGCGAAAAATAGCGGAATAGCTTGATAATAAAATCTTCATTCATATTACGATAATTGTTTAATTGTTGATAAAGGAATTCCTGTTTTTTCGGAAATCTTTTCGGGCTTGACGCCATCGGCAAGCGCTTTGTTAATCATATCTTTCAGGAATTTGATTTGCGCATCGAAATAGTCGTTCAGGTTCATCGTTTCCGGCGATCCGTAACCTTCTTTCTTGAGCGTAAGCGTGATTTCGTTCATTCCCAGACGGATTTTTTCTCCGGATTCGTCCTGTTGTTTATCACTTTTGAATAACAGGGAATATACCGGATGTTCCGTATAATATTTTACGATTCCGGTAAACCAGAAGATAACTCCAAACTTGATAACAGGATGTACGTAGCGCATTTTAGCGTTATGCGCCGAAACGAGATTTGATGTGTAATCGTTTGTTTTCGGGAAAAGAATAGCGCAAATCTGGTTGATGCAATCAAAGCGGTCGGCGTCAGCAATTTCGCCTTGCATAGAAGCGAAAATATCAAAACAATCGGAGAACTCACGGGCGGTGATGTTGGTTCGGCAGATAACGTCGTTTTCAAACCGGCGACCTTGGTACCGTTTCCGTCCGATTTGAATATATGATATCGGATTTTTTTTGAAAACGTAATTGGGAATAATCTTGTTTTCTTCGACCGTGAAAGCGAAGGTCAATTCTTCGGATAACCTAAGTAGATTGAAATTTATAATCTCGCGTTGTTCGCTGTCTTTCCTGAGCGCTTCCCTGATGATTTGAATCCATGACGGCTTGTAACCGGTATATTCGACGAGCATTTTCAGGCGGGCGATTTCGGGCGTGAGATTGCCGGCGAAAAGTTCCGCCAGGATGCCGAAGGTGAAGATTTTTTCCTTGTAGGATAAATCTTCCCAGCAGTTGGGCAATTCTATTTGACAAGGGGATGAATCCCCTTGTTTATTCAATTGGATAGTTTTCATGTGTAGAAAAATTTATCGCTTTCTGTAAAATTCCGTTCGCCAAGGAGCGGACGATCTCCGGCATTTTTCCGGTCTTCATCCATTTCCTTTTTCTTGATTTCCAAGTCAAGCGCATTCCAGTACGTTTCAGCTTTACTGAGAAATATGCCGGAAACTTTTTCTTTGATAAACTGATCGGCTTGCGCCCGATGGTTTTTGCCCATTTCGTTGTCGATGTCGATGCGGATTGGTTCGGGCAGAGCCGAATAAGCGAGCCGAAGGGTTGCGCGTCCCATCACTTCGTAGCAGACGGCGCGAGCGATGGCATCGGTTTTAGTCGGCTCCGGAAAGCGGGACCGGACACAGTCGATCCACACTTCCCGGATGATCCAACCTGCACACATCATAAAATATTCGCCACCGGCGAGAGCTACCCCTACCCATCGGTTGAAATCGTTCAAGTCGATGGGTAGTTCGAAAAATGCTTTTCTCTGATCACTTTCCGCCCATTCGGGGAAATCATCCAAGTGTTCGTTCAGGAACTGTATGAGAAGATTCATCCAAAACCAGGCGGTTGTAATCAGTTTGTTTTTAAGTTCATCGGTCTGGTACTTATAGGCGGTAGTTTCGTCATCGTTTTTCTTTACCGTTACGCCGTCGTTGCTTACACGGGTAATTAGAAAAATAAGATGTTCATAAACGGAAAAATGCAGCATTGCCCGCTGAAGGTAATCGAGCGCCGTTGCATCCGGTTCGGGAGCGTTTCCTGCCAAATAATTATCTACGAGCCGGTCAATGAGTTTTTGCGGGAGCGTCCGGGCAATGTCGGCGCCGACTTTCATCAGGCTCGATTCGATATTGTCGTATTCGAGGGAAAGATTGTTGCCCGAAATCTTGGGTTTCATTTCGGTAGCAAAGCCGTCTCGTTTAAAGGGGATTCGTATCATTGTCGAAAAAATTATGATACAAAAAAAGCCGGATTTCTCCGGCTGTGAAAGGACAAAATCAATTGACAATATTGCTGAAGATATTGCAGTCTAATTTGATAAAGAACGGCTCCAATGGTCGAAGTTCCTTTGATTCCTGAATAGTGGGATAATACTTTTCGAGTGTCATTTTGCGGACGAGATAGTAGAAAAAAGTGTTCATCGTCTTTTCCAAGTTGAAACCGTCGGCGTGGACGCGCCTTTGCTTGTACTGCGTTCGGAACGCAAAATAAGTTCCTTTGGAGTTGATTTTACACTTGAAACGGAGTTTCGGATAACGCTCGCTAATAAAATCGATGAATTGTTCGCACATTTCCTGTGCCTGAACGCCCGTAGCGTTCGATTGGCTTACTGTTGGTAACATAATTATAATGAATTAAAAAAGGCAGGTCACTACCAACAGTTTCTAAGATATTAGAAAAGCCTCCGGACTTACACCGGTGTGCCTGCCTCGTTAATAAATTTGTTAATTTTAATTGATTTGAATTCATCTTAAAAACTATTGGTAGTGCAAAGATATGGATTGTTTTTGGAATTGCAAAATTTTGGGTGAAAAAAAACCCCGCACGGCTCAATGCGAGGTTTTAGGTGTAATTAATACATAAGATTGGAGCCTATATTTCAATCGACTGAGCTTCATTGCGGATTCTTTCTGCAAAGTCGAAAAGCGCATTTCGGAGTTGTACTCTTTCGGCATAGTTAAATTCACCTTCGCCGCCGTTTCCATCTCTTCCGTTTATTTTGTTATAAAACCAAGGCACAGACTTCTCGGGAAAATATCGCATTGCAAATTTCGACCATGTAACGTCTAAAGCAATATCCCTAAGTTGCATCATCATTGTTGTTTGTTTTTCTGCTACTGTTTCCATATTATAAAATTTTTAAAGTCCCGCCCGCTTGTGGCGGGACTTTGATTAATTAATTTTCTCTTAAAATGTTTTCAAATAATTCTCGCAGATACAATTCAAACTGAAATGAATAATTACTTTTGAGTTTTTTGAAATTCCGAATGGCTTCTATCAGTTCCCATTCTTTTTCTGTTAAATTTTTCTTTTCCATATCTTATATAATTAATTACTCTACAAAGATACTATAAATTTTTATAGTATCCAAATTTTAAGAGAATTATTTTTATAAAAAATGAAAGATTTAACACTTTGGAAGCAGTATTTATTGCTGTTCCTGAGTTTTTTGAAGATTAGACTTAGTGTCCGCAGTAGCCGTTTGCGCCGGGCGATCGGCAGGAGTTGTATCCTGAAGCTTTGCCGGAATATCAATCCAGAAACCGAGTTTAATGCCCTGTTTTTTCGCTTCCGGGAAATTGAGATACATTGCGCGGTTGATTTCCTTGAGTACAAAGTATTCATCAAGCGTGAGCGATGCAACGTAAATCAGATAGTTGTAATACACTTCGCTACCTGACTTGCTGATGACGCCGTCGTTTTCGACATTCGTAATAGATGAATTGATGCCTTTGCCGGCGAGAATTACCTGATCAGCTCGTTTGTCTAAGCTGAGAACGGAATCGAAGTACTCTTTGAATTTGCTTGGAAATTCCTTAAATTCCCATCCGTCTTCCTGTCCCCAGCGTGTTGATGCCCACATTTTTCCCTGATTTTTGCCTTCGCCGGTCATCATATTGCCGATTGTCCGCAGTTCGTTGGCGATAAGCTGGTCGACCATAGTTTCGTAAAACTGGATAGGTTTTCCATTGTCGCCAATCAGTTTAATGCCTTTGTATTCGGTTTGAACGGCTACATCTCCGGATAAGTTTTCAATGCAAATCGTTTGCAGTATTTCCTTTTGCTTGTTGTACCAGCTTCCGGGAATAATCACATGAACGTGGGCATTGAGGGCATTGCGTAGATAACTGTTCAAATACTGCGGGGAAAGGTTTGATGCTTTTATCCATTCATACAATCCTTTGAACCAGTTATTCAGCGCATAAACGTTTTTTGTAAAAGTCTTTTCGGAGTTGAAAGCAACGGCAGTCGGGTAGCGGAACGGTTCCGCCGGATTGAACCGGTTGTAAACTTCATATCCGAAGCGGTTGGGGTTCATCCAGTCGCCGACGATAACAAAATTGCAATCTTTATTTGTAATTCTGTTAGTTATCGGATCTAATTTGGTTGCCAACCGCGCTGTGTCTGAACCTATGTAACTTAATGATATAATCGGCAGCGCTTTACTCAAATTCATTTGCCCAACCAACCGGCGCGTTTTTGAGAAATTAAAGCGACTTACACATGTATTCACGTAATAATAGTCGGTAATCAGGTTTATGAGGTAATCCCAACAGGAGTCAAATCCGTTATCTTCCCACGAATCTAACCAGTCCTGAATCTGCGGAACTTCGACCGGTATCCGTACCCGGCGTTGCTTTTCGCCTTCTCCCTGTATGACTTCCTGATACAACCTTGGTCCCTTTCCGAACAAAAACTTGACTTGTTTTCTAATGACTTCTGGCAGCAGCTTATTTTCGGATGTTGTGGAGAAAATTTCCTGCGGATAGAGGTTGTGTCCTTCGCCCCAGACAGGAACAACAAAGTCGTCGAGCCGCATGGTCATCTGGTCGGTAATGTATTTTGCGTACAGGGTTTGGAACTGCTTTAAGCGCAATTCTTCCCGTTCCTCGAATCCCTGTATCTCGAAAGTGATTAATTCGCCATTCTGAGTGGCAGCGAATCCGCGTCCGTCTTTTATTTCAAATTCAGTCATTGAACCAGTCTATTTTTAACAATTCGTAATCGGGTGGAAAGCCAATATAACGCATCAGTTTACGGAAACACATCTTCGGTTCGCCGGTATCCATGTCCTCGTAGGTGAAATACAGTTCGCCGTCCAACTGAAAGGTATCTTCTTTGAGCGCCGGACGAACCCGCGCCCGTTCGGTTTTCGATACATCGCCGCATTTTTTCGTTTTCAGATTGCAGGTCAAATGGATTAGAGTGAATCCGATGCCGGAAAGGTACTTGAGATTGCGTGCCTTGCTGAGCGCTTCGTTGCCGGATATCGTTTTTTGATTTTCCATAGTACAAAAAAAGCCGGATTTCTCCGGCTATGAAAGGACAAAAAAGAATATCCTGATATTGTTTACTTTTTCTCGTGATATTTGATGTACTTATCCAAAAACCATCTATGATAATCAAGATCAGAATCGTTTATTTCTTTATATGCATTAGTTTCAGCGATAAATGAACAAATCTTACATAGTACTTCGAAGTATTCATCGTTTGTCTTATCGTCTAATAGCGCTGCCATATATTCTCCTTTTGCGGCAGCTTTAAGCATAGATAATTCCTTTTTATTTAATATTACTTTTGAAATATCATCCAACTTATATAACCCTTCCTGTTTGAGATATTTTCCCCAAAACCAAGCCATTGGGTAAGTACCACTTTCATTAAATGCATTTAATTCCCTCTTCAGTTTTTCAACCATGTCAAAAACTTCATTACCCACATTCATTTCTTCCTCTTCATAATCAAATATATCTTTTGATTCGATAAGAAAAATTTTTAATAAATCTTTATGTCTATCATTCAATACTATTCGTTCCATAATATTTTAAATTTTCACTACAAATATACTCTATAATTTGTATTTTTTAGCAATATACTTGACTTTTCTTGTATATTTATCCGAATTCCCATGAATAGCCTTCGTTACTGTCTCTGCCCAAAATTCGTTTGGATTACTTTTTGCATATTTTCCGTATCCTTTTTTTCTTGTGTCATTATTCCATTTATTAAATAGAGCTTTTATTTCTTTTCCGGCTGCTTTATGATTTGATCCGGATAAAGAGCTATTCCAAGTAGCATGAGCCAATTCATGGGTAATTGTATGTTGCACATATTTTTTTGTAACCGTACTCCATCCGCTTTTATAGGAATTACTTACGCGAGCAATAATTTCCTTTTTAGACAAATTGAATACTTTTCTATTCAATACTATTTGGCTGCTTTTTCCGCCAACAGTAATATGCGCTCCATTAACATGAGATGCCATATCTCCGAGTTTTATATCTCTTTGCATGACTCCCATTACGGAATGATAGCGGGAAATTCCCTGTTTTATTTCGCCGTATACATCAGCATGTTTTATTGTATTTAATCCTGATAGATTAGATATTTTACCTTTATAGCTTGAATCTCCGCCTACAAATCCGCCTGTTATTTTTACTCCTGCCTTTGATCTGATTCCTCCGCTTGTTTTAGCCATTTACCGCAATTTTTTTATTTTAGTAAATACAAAAAACGATATAATATAATGGCTATGAAAGGACAAAATTTCATTCTTCAGGAAAAGGTATCTCTTTTTGTCGCTTGGCTTCCTTCCATTCTTCATAAGTGAAATCCTTTGCCTTGTACAAGTCAATTTTGGCTTGTTTCAGATTCTTCTCTGCCTGTTTGAAATCTTCGCTAACTTTGTCGTAGGCAATAATCTTTTCATCAATTAATTTCTGTTTTTCTTCCAAAAATTCAGATTGAGACGAAAAATAATAAAACAGCGCTTTGTAACACTCAATCCAGTACTTTGCGACAGCTTCGCGCGCTTCCTCCTTTACGTTTTTCGGATTAATCGTAAAAAGCCAACCGAATATAAATTCGTAAGGCAAACATACCATTTCATACTGCTTTCCGTCGGCTCCAGTTGCGGTGCTTAGCACCGTAACTGAACTTAGAAAATCATCCTCATTTAACTTTTGTCTTTGACTGTCGATGTCAATTCCCAAAGCTTCACAAATTGGCTTAATCGGAATCAGTTTCCGATTGTTTTCATCACTTGTCAGCACGATGCTGACGTTGTTCACTCTTGCTAATGTTTTTGTATCCATAATATGATTTTAAAATAAATTGAGCAGCAGTTTCAGCGATGCCGCGCCTACTCCTGTTGCTCATGATTTCTTTTTGCAAATATAGTGATATTTGTCGGCATCCAAATAACTCCGCAAAAATATTTCTGAAAAAATAAGTTTGAAAGGACAAAAATTATTCAATTTCTACACAAATTTTTTCCAATAGTCTGCGAATAATTCTTAATCCTCTGATACATCCCAGAGCTTCTTTTGACAAATCTTCATTATCAAAATTTTCGATAATAAAATTTTCGGCATCTTCAATCATTGGAACGCATAAGGGCGAGTTTTGAAGTTCATTGATTGCTTCTATTGCGGTTGCAATTAGATTGACTTTCATAGCCCTCCTCCTTCCTGAATAATTGATAACACTAAGTGAGCCATGAAGTAAAGGACGCTCACCACGAAAAATACATAAAAGCTGCGGAGAAAAATCCGTTCCGCTTTGGATTCTTGTTTTGTTCTCATATTTGATATGTTTAGCATTTAGACAGAAAAACGGCTGTCAATTCCCGTCGCTAAACATATCCCGCGTGACCGCAAAAATAAAAGGAAAAAACAGCCGTATGTTGTAGGGCAAAAAAAAGCCCTTAAAAATGGGCGACCTTTCGGTCACGGGTATAATATATTTAGCGATGCAAATATATGGATTGTTTTTGGAATGGCAAAATTTTGGGCGAAAAAAAGCCCGCACGGCTCAGTGCGGGATTTGAAGTTTTTTACTCAAACGTTTTTCTATGTTTGATTTTACTGCTATATCTTTCACCTTGGCACATCCAACAATTACAGGGTGAAGCTGTTTGTTAGAATTGTGCCATACTCAATTCTTTGGCAAAAGTGGATATTTCATTTTTAATACGCGCTTCCTGTGTGTCAGAAGGCTTTTTTCTCCCACTGATATAAGCAGCTAATAAACTTTGCTTCATTCCTATACGCCTTGAAATAGCTGCTGCATTCAACTCGGGAAATTTCCGAAATATCATCGCAATTCCGGTTGGTTCAGGATTATCATACAAAAAACTTTCCAGCGACACATCTTCGTCCAACTCATCCCAACGTATCCCTTCATCATCAATTTCATAGCGGCTCCGTTGTTCATCGGATGCTTGGCGCAAGCGAGGGTACCATAATAACGATTGCCACAATTCTTTCCCTGTATTGGTAGTGATGAAAATCTTATCATCAGCAAACCATAATTTTTTGATTTCCATATATCTTTTCTTATATATTCAAAAATATTTGGAGATTATTCCTCTCCAAATATTTCTTCCCATTTTTTAACAAAAAACTCTCTATTCTCTTCGATAATTGCTTCAGCGTGTTTCAAGTCTTTTGGCTTTACTCCGTTATTTTTTACTAATATTATTTCCGGGCAAATATCAAATTTTGCTTTTCCATCTGCAGTTCTGATATGAACGTGGATA
>Ga0209629_10000382_pt1 | contig 23620 bp, 21 predicted proteins | sample TergutCu122P5_FD_187286 | JGI IMG/M metagenome (GOLD analysis project Ga0209629, IMG submission 187286) | Cubitermes ugandensis P5 segment gut microbial communities from Kakamega Forest, Kenya - Cu122 P5 (SPAdes) (version 2) | ecosystem: Host-associated > Arthropoda: Insects > Digestive system...
CGATTCTCTTGGCGCTGCAACCGCTCAAGCAGAACAGGGCTTGGCAGAAATGGCCGCAGATAAAAAAGCTGTTAGCAGATTAACCAATTGGCCTTGGGTTCGTGACATTTTGAATGAAAAGTAGAATTACCAATGCGATGAAGGGCATCGCCAATGCCAACGACGAACTGCGCGGCGTGTTCACCGTGGATTGGGCGCAGCCCGCGCCGGATGGCTCTGGCCGCCCGCTGATCCCCAACGAAGTCGTCCATGCGCTGGTTCAGCATTTCAACGCGCACGATCTCTCCAACGCCAGCGTGCCGCCCGATGTGCTTGGTCATGCCTACGAATACCTCATCAAGAAATTCGCTGACGACGCGGGCGCCAAGGCGGGCGAGTTTTTCACACCGCCGGAAGTGGTGGATACGCTGGTGCGCATTCTGGAGCCGCACCCTGGCGATACGATCTACGACCCCACCTGCGGCAGCGGCGGGATGCTGGTGCATTCGGCGGATTTCCTGCGCGAAAGCGGCCATCACGCCACGGCGGCACAATACTTCGGGCAGGAAATGAATTGGGGCAATGCCGCCATCGGCAAAATCAACTCCGTGCTGCACGGGCTGGAAGCCACCATTGCCGCCGGGGTCAGCACCATCACCGACCCGGCTTTCAAGGTGGCAGCGGGCCAGGTGCGCAAGTTCTCGCTGGTGCTCGCCAATTTTCCGTTCTCCGATGAGTTCTGGTGGCTCAAACCCGAACAGCAGACGGACGACAAAAAGAAAAAAGACAAGCTCAAGAAAGAAATCTTTGGCAAAGAAGGCTTCAAGGATGCCTATGGCCGCTTCGGGCGCGGCACCCCGTTCAAGGCGCCGCCCGCCGGTTATGGCGACTACGCTTTCATCCTGCACATCCTCGCTTCCCTCGACGAACAAGGCCGCGCCGGCATCGTCTGTCCGCAAGGCGTGCTGTTTCGCGGCCAGCCGGAGGTGGAAGAAGAAACCGGCGAGTTTGACGACGACGGCAACCCCAAATTCAAACGCCGCAAGGCCGACGACGAGCACTTGATCCGCCGCGCGCTGCTTCAATCGCGCCTGATCGATGCGGTGATTTCGTTGCCGCTCAATGTGTTCTACGGCGCTGGCGTGCCCGCCTGCCTGCTGATTTTGAAAAAGCAGCGTCCGCCAGAGCGCCACGACAAGGTGCTGCTGGTCTATGCCGCACGCCACTACCGCGAGCTTTCCAACCAGAACGAATTGCGTCCGCAAGACGTGATGCGCATCCTCGTGCACACGCAGGCGTATGGCGACGCGGCCAAAGTGCCCGCGCTGGTGGCGCAGCACAACGAGCGCATCCGCGAACAGATCAATGCTCGCGAGCGCAACGAAGTGGAGCGGCTGCAAGCCGAATATACCGAGGCGGCGGCGCGGCTGGAAAAGCTGGAAACAGAACTGGCCGACAAAGAGGCCGAGTTGCCCAAGATCACCGCCAAAACCGCCAAGGACAAGGCCGAGGCGGCGATTGAAAAGCTCAAGGGTCAGCGCGACAAGGCAGCGGCGAAGATCGCCGAGCGTGACGAGAAGATTGCCGAGACCCGCCGCCGCGCCGAGGACGACCGGCACGACGTAGAACTGGTAGGCGCTGAACTCGACGCGCTCTACGGTGACCCGGATGAACTGCTCAAACACGCCCGCGTGGTGGACATCGCCGAGATCGAGGAAAACGAATTTAACCTCAACATTCCGCGTTATGTGGATACCTTTGAGCCGGAGCCGAGGGTGGAGGTGAGGGATGCACTGAGGGCGCTGCGTGAAACAGAAAACGAGCTACAAGACGCAGAAGATAAGTTGCTTGAATTGCTGAAGGCCATCGGCTATGAACACTGAAGCGGAGCCGAAAAAACTGAGATGGGCATATCTGCCTGAGTGCGAAGCACTCGCCGCAGGGTGGAGCGCAAAGAAGTTTACCGATTCTTGCAATGTGATCGCCGGTCAGTCGCCACCGTCTGAGACCTACAACGAAAAGGGTGAAGGACTTCCGTTTCTGCAAGGTAATGGCGATTTTTCGGATAAATATCCGATGCCCAAATCGTGGTGCACCGCCCCAGTCAAGATAGCCGAGACCAGTGATACGCTTATCAGCGTTCGCGCTCCGGTGGGCGAAGTGAATCGCGCAGATCGGCAATACGCGATTGGGCGTGGTTTGGCGGCGATCCGTGCAACTTCTGCGAATGCGGATTTCATCTATTACGGACTTCAACGCTGGCGCTGGTCATTGCAGCGCGTCGCGCAGGGTACGACTTTTGATGCTGTGACTGCTCGACATTTCTCACAGTTGCTGGTTGCGTTACCGGACGGTACGGACGAACAAGCAGCCATCGCCCGTGTTCTGGATGCCGTGGATGCGGCGATTGATCGGGCGCGGGAGGCTGCAACGCAAGCCGCCGAGGTCAAGCGCGCACTCGCGCAGGGACTTTTCAGCAAGGGAACGCGCGGCGAGCCGCAGAAGAAAACATCAGTTGGTTTCATTCCGAAGTCGTGGGACGTAAAACCCGTGAACGCGGTTGTCACGAATTTTGAGTACGGCCTGTCTCTGCCGATGCACCTCAAGGGCGCTACACCCATCTTGCGCATGGGCAACATCCAGCAAGGCGATGTCGTGATGGATGAATTGAAATACGTCACCCTCTCGGAAACCTTGCTCGAACGCTATTCTCTGAAGCGCGGCGACGTATTGTTTAACCGCACCAACTCGCAGGAATGGGTCGGCAAAATAGGTATCTATCGCACGGATGCACCCGCCGTATTCGCGTCCTACCTGATTCGTCTACATCCCGATACTGAACAGGTAGATAACTACTATCTTGGCCAGTTGCTTAACTCCTATGACGCGCAGTGCCGCATCAAGCGTTTCGCAACGCCGGGCGTTCAGCAAGTCAACATCAATGCCAAGAATCTTGGCAAGGTGATGATCCCGGTGCCAGTCGGCAACACTGGGCTGGAAGAGCAACGCGAGATAGCCGCGTTACTGGAAGCCGCCGATGCACACAGCCGTTCCTATGCGCAGGTCATCGTCGCACTCCAACAACTCAAAAAATCCCTGATGCACGACCTGCTCACCGGCAGCGTCCGCGTCGATCCCGCTTTATTCCAGCAGGAGGCCGCCCCATGAGTGAAGCCGGCTACCCAACCTTGCTGGCCGACATCAAACACCGTGTTCGCCACGCCCAGACGCGGGCGATGTTGTCGGTCAATGCGGAGTTGATTCGCCTGTACTGGAGTATTGGCCAGTTGATCGAAACCCGTCAGCAGCGCGAAGGGTATGGCACGGCGGTGATTCCCCGTCTGGCGCGTGATCTGCACAATGATTTACCGGAAGTAAAGGGCTTCTCGGAGCGCAACATCAATCGGATGCTGGCGTTTTATCGTATGTACCCCGATCTGACGCTGGATGCCGAAGTTGTGCCACAGCCTGTGGCACAACCGGAACTCAAGAGCCTCACCGGGGTTTTGCCACAGCCTGTGGCAAAACCGGATAGGCTATTTGCGCAAGAGTTGATTCTTGGCCTGCCATGGGGCCATCACGCCGTGCTGATGGAGAAGATCAAAGATCTCGCCACTCGTCAGTGGTACATGCGCGCCGCCATCGAAAACGGCTGGAGCCGCAATATCTTGCTGATGCAGATCGAGGCTGCCGCGCACCAGCGGCAGGGCAAGGCGGTCAGCAACTTTGCGTTGCGCTTGCCCGCGCCTGATTCCGATTTGGTGCAGCAGACCCTGAAAGACCCGTATCTGTTCGACTTTCTGACGCTAGAAGCCGAATTTCACGAGCGGGAATTGGAAACCGGCCTGATTGCGCATCTGGAAAAATTCCTGCTGGAATTGGGCCAGGGTTTCGCCTTTGTCGGTAGGCAATACCACATTGATCTGGGCGAGAAGGATTTTTATATCGACCTGCTGTTCTATCACCTCAAGCTACGCTGCTATGTGGTGATTGATCTCAAGCGCGGCCATTTCAAGCCGGAATACGCGGGCAAGATGAATTTCTACTGCAACGTCGTGGACGACCGGCTGCGCCACGACAGCGATAAACCGACCATCGGCCTGATTCTGTGCCAGCAACCCGACCGGGTCCTGGCCGAATACGCCTTGCGCGGCATTGACAAGCCCATTGGCGTATCCAGTTTCGAGCTGACCCGCGCCTTGCCTGAAACCCTGCAAAGCAGTTTGCCCAGCATCGAAGAGATTGAGCGTGAATTGGGAGGTGAGCATCCATGAGCGAAGCCGGTTACGTTGAATTGCCCATCCTGCAATGGCTCTCCGGCCACGGCAGCAGCACGCCACACGACCAGGGGCTGGGCTGGACTTACCGCGACGAAGCGGCGATGGCCGACTTTGATCGTCCGCTGGCCGACCCGCTGGTGGAAGAGTTGCTGATCGCGGCTATTTTGCGCATCAACGATCACGTCACCACGCTGGAGCAGGCCAAGCTGGCGGTGAAGGCGTTGCGCACCACCATGGACGCGCCGGACAAACTGACCGCCAACCGCGAAACCCTTGACCGCCTGCGCGATGGCGTATCGGTGGAGCTAGCGCCCGGCAAGGGCGCGCGCATGGTGCATTTCATCGCTTTCGAGCCGGAGCGCCAGCACCTCAACGACTACACCGCCACCAATCAATACCGCGTGCAGGGCGTCAAGCAATGCCGTGATGACACGGTGTTGCTGGTCAACGGCATCCCGTTGGTGATTGCCGAATACAAAAGTTACCTCAGCAACGGCAAGGACTGGACGGAGGCGGTGCATCAACTGCACCGCTATCAACGCCAAGCGCCACTGATGTTGACGCCCAATGTGTTTTGCGTGGCGGCGGACGAGGATGCTTTTCGCTACGGCACGGTGCTGTTCCACGATGCCAGCAAGGACGACATCGAGCGCCACCTGGACACCTGGGGATCGTGGCTGTCACGCTACCCGGAAGTCAAAGGCTGGTGGAACGAACCAGAGGCCGACAACCCGGACGACCCGCTGGAAATACCGGTCAAGGGGTTGCTGCGCCTGAAGCCCGCGCATGTGCTGGACTTATTGCAGCACTTTATCGTGTTTGAGACCAAGAAGAACAGAACTATCAAGAAAATAGCGCGCTATCAGCAATTCGAGGCGGTAAACGACATCGTGGATCGCTGCCTTGGGCTGATTGGAAAACCCGTGAGCGCACAGGATCGCACCGGGTTAATCTGGCACACGCAGGGTTCGGGCAAGTCGCTGACGATGATATTTGCCGCCTACAAGCTGCGGCGGCAGGTAGCGTTGAAAAACCCCACCGTGCTGATCGTGGTGGACCGGCGCGATTTGAAAACGCAAATCTCCGACGACTTCGACGCCTGCGACTTTCCCAATGTGCGCAAGGCCATGGGCGTGCAGGACTTGAAGACCATCCTCAAGCGGCGCGAGCGTGGAACCTTCGTAACGACGGTGCAATCGTTTCAGCAAATGGGCGATCTTGCCCCGCTCACCGACGACAACATCATCACGCTGGTGGACGAGGCGCACCGTTCGCAAAAAGGCAACACCGCCGAAAGCTACGCGATGACGATGCGTGTGAAGCTGCCCAACGCCTTCCGCTTCGGCCTGACCGGCACGCCGATTGACCGCGCAATGGTCAACACCCACCGCGATTTCGGCCCGGTGGTGGATGGCGAGCAAGAGCGTTACCTGAGCTATTACGGCATCAAGCGCGCCATCAAGGACGGCGCGACGCTGGAAGTGCATTACCAGCGCGACCGCGTGCCCTTCAAGGTGGATGAGAAGACGCTCGATGTCGGCTTCGAGCAGATGTGTGAGGAAATAGAGCTTGAGGACGAGGAGGCCAAAGACCTGATCCAGCGCCAGCGTTCGCAATGGAAAGAACTGGCCCGCCACCCGGATCGCGTGGAGATTGTGGTGGGCAAGATGCTGGAGCACTTTCTCGCCTATCCCGACCCGGATGGCTTCAAGGCGCAACTGGTGGGTGTGGATCGCACCGCCTGCGCGCGCTTCAAGGATGCGCTGGACGCCAAGCTCAAAGAAAAAGGACTGCCGCCAGAGTGGTGCGATGTCATCATCTCGGAAGGTCAGAACGATGATCCCGATCTGGCCCGCTTCCACTACGGCAAGCAGCAGCAGGACGACCTGATCGACTACTTCAAGCTGACACCGAAACAGTGGGAGGAGTACAACCGCGAAGCCTTCGGCGAGAATCGCGCGAAGTGGCGGCCGCCGTTGAAAATCCTGATCGTCTGCGACCGTCTGTTGACGGGCTTCGACGCACCCATTGAACAGGTGATGTACCTGGACAAACCGCTGCGCGACCATAACCTGTTGCAGGCCATCGCCCGCACCAACCGCCCGCTGCCCGCGCTGAACAAACGCACCGGCGTTGTCGTCGATTACTTCGGCGTGTTCGGCAACCTCGCCCGCGCGCTGAATTTCGACGAGAACATCCGCGAGGAGGCGCTGATTGATTGGGATAAACTCAAGGCCACCGTACCCGGCGAGGTGGCGCGCTGCATGGAGAGCTTCAATGGCATCACGATTGCCGATACGCGCGATTGCCTGCTGGCGGCGCTGCGTGCGATCAAAGACCCGGATGCGGCGAAGATTTTTGAACACAATTTCAGGAGTCTGGAGCGGTTGTGGGAAGCGGTATCGCCCGATCCGGTGCTCTACGATCACCGCTATACCTACAACTGGCTATGCAGCGTGTATATCGCGCATCGTCGCCGTCAGCGTGGCGCTTCTCAACGCGATACATTCGGTGAGCTTTCGGCCAAAACGCGGGCGTTGATCGAGGAAAACACCGCGTTCATGGCGTTGGCCGATTCGCTCCCGGTGTTCAAGATCGACAAGGATTACGTCACCAAGCTCGAAGACCTGCCCACGCCAGCGGACAAGGCGGCGGCACTGGAGGCTATTCTGACTGCCGAACTGGCCGAGGAGGACGGTGGCAGCTTTACCTATCGGCAGTTGGGCGAACGGCTGGCGCGTCTGAAAGCACGCAAAGACGCCGCCGATAAGGCCGCCGAAAAGCGCCTGAAGGAATTGCAGGACATTGCCGACGAAAAAGCCAGGGCGGACGAGGAACCGGCACGGCTGGGCTTGACGCAACCGGGCGAATACGGCTTATTCACCGTGCTGCGCGAATACTCGGCGAACAAGGACGAAGCCTACCTTGCCGATTGCGCGCGGCGGATGGTGGCGCACCTGCGCGGCAATCAGTTGTTGGCGATGGGCTGGAGCAATTCCAAGGGAGGACGGATGCGCGTGGAGCAATCGCTGCTGGCCGAATCGTGGAACCCCGCCTATGCCGGCTTGGGTTTTGATGCGGATGACGAGAATCCGCCGTTCTTGACTCCGGCGGTAGATGAATTGGTGAATAGCGATGGCCTTGGTTGAAACCACCCACGCAGACGTGCCGCAACACCTTGTGCTCGACGGGCAGGAGGTGCAGTGGCGGCTGGTTCGTTCGGCGGCGGCGAAGAAACTGCGGATCAAGATCGGGCCGGATGGCGTCAAGGTGGTATTGCCGGAGGGACGCGATAGCCGCGAGGCGGCGTCCTTCGTCGCCGACAACCGCGATTGGGTGGCTGAACAACTGGAACGCATGCGCAAGCTGCTGGCGGCGCGGCGGCCTGATAAGCGCGCCGATGGCCGCATCGCGTTTCGCGGCGATGACGTGGCGGTGCGCGTGGTTCGTTCTGATACATGGCGCGCGCCGAACAAGGTTGCGCTTGGCGATGGCGTCATCACGATCACCTGCGCACCCTGCGGCAAAACATTTGCCGTTCGTTCGCTTGAAAATTGGCTGCGTAAGCAGGCGCGTGAACGTATCGAACAGTATATCGCGGAGGTGGCCAAACGCCTGCGACGCACACCGAACCGCATCTATGTGATGGGTCAACGCACCAAGTGGGGCAACTGTTCGGCGCTGGGCAACCTGTCATTCAACTGGCGGCTCATCATGGCCCCGGATGCCGTGCTGCGCTACATCGTCACCCACGAAATGGTGCATCTGGCTGTACCCGATCATTCGCGCAAATTCTGGCTGACGGTGCAGAGCCTGTGCCCGGACGCGGAGCGGGCGCGGCAGTGGCTGGTGGCGAATGGGTTGCGATTGCAGGCGGCGGATTTGGGGATGGTGGATTGCTAGCGTGAAAACCAAGCTCCCCATCAACCTCAACGACCTGCTGCGCCGCGCCCAGACGCGGGCGAGGGTAGGCAGCCGTCCTGAACCGACCCCTAGAAAAATGGCTGATACAGGAACCGGCTCGTTGAGGTTTAGGCTTGCCGTTTCCACCGTTTGGATATACAATAACGAATGTATATCCAAAAAGGAGGCGTGCCATGCAAGTTGCTAAATGGGGTAACAGCCTAGCCGTTCGCCTGCCCGCCGCGCTGGTGGAGGCGCTGGAACTGCGTGAGGGCGACGACATCGAGATCGTTGCCGATGATGCCCGGACATTTGCTGTGCGCAAGAAGCCGGGGGCCGATGCTTTGCTTGATCGCCTGCGGGCCTTCCGTGGCAAGCTGCCGCCCGATTTCAAATTCAGCCGGGATGAGGCCAATGCGCGTGAGTGATGGCTCAGGCTTTTTGGACAGTAACGTGGTGCTGTATCTCCTGTCCTCGGATGCGTCCAAAGCTGACCGCGCGGAACGGCTGTTGAAAGCCAAACCCATCATCAGCGTTCAGGTGCTGAACGAGGTGACGCATGTTTGCCGAAGAAAGCTTGGTATGCGCTGGGAAGAGATCACGGAATTTACGAATTTGGTGCGCCGCTTTTGCAAGGTCGTGCCCTTGACGGAGGCGATTCATGATCAAGCCAGGGCAATTGCGGAGCGGCAGCAGATAGCTTTCTACGATGCCTGCATTGTCGCGGCGGCGGCAATGGCGGGCTGTCACACCCTTTTCTCGGAAGACATGAACGCTGGACAGACCATCGAGGGGCATCTGACGATCAGGAATCCGTTTTTGCGGGCATAAAGGAGCCATCCGCGATGAGATGATGCGCCATTGCTGGCACGGTCGCGTAGTAAAGTAGGTTGGCATCCACCAGAATCATCGACATGATTCATCTTTAGCCCAGGCAAGCATATCCAGCGCACTAACATTTTCACGCCCACTGTTCTTCCGCTCAACCGTTGCTTTTGCGGCGGGCCGTCTTATCATAAGCCGGATGACCGGTTTTTCGACCTTTCCAGCCTTGGATATGAAGCATGAGCCAACAATCGGACAATTACCAGGAAGCCCTGGTGCTGAACGGCGACAACGATCTCGACGAACCGCCTCTCTACAAGGTGTTGCTGCATAATGATGATTACACCTCGATGGAGTTCGTTGTCGCCATTCTTGAACAGATTTTTCAGAAAAATCACGAGGAGGCGGTACGGATCATGCTCAATGTCCACGAGCAGGGCATCGGCATCGCCGGGATTTACACGAAAGAAATCTGCGAGACCAAGATCGCCGAGGTACACGATCTGGCCCGCCGCAACGAATTCCCTTTACGCTGTTCCATGGAAAAAGCCTGAGCAAGGAGGCGTTTATGTTGAGCAAAACCCTTGAACAGTCCCTGATGCGGGCCATCCGTGAGGCGAGAAACTATCGCCACGAATATGTCACCGTCGAGCATCTGCTCTATGGCCTCCTGTTCGATGAATTGGCCGTTTATATCATCAACGAATGTGGCGGCTCAACCGAGAATCTGAAGGAGCAGTTGCAGCATTTCTTTCGTAACGGCATCCCGACGACACCCGGCGGCCACCAGGAACCGGTGCAGACCATCGGTTTTAACCGCGTCTTACAGCGGGCCATGGCCCATGTTCAGAGTTGCGGCAAGACCAAGGTCGATTCCGGTGATGCTTTGGTGTCGATTTTTGCCGAGACGGAATCGCACGCCGCCTTTTTCCTCAACTCGGCCGGCTTGAACCGCATGGTGGTGGTCAATTTCATCTCGCACGATCTGCCGGAAAATCTGAATAATCTGCAGGAAGCGCCGCTGCCGAAACCGCCGGCGAGCCCGGACGAGAAAGCCTTGAAGGACTTCACGGTCAACCTCGCCGAGAAGGCGGCCGCCCACCAGCTCGACCCGCTCATTGGCCGGGAGCGGGAGGTGACGCGGATCATGCAGGTGCTGTGCCGCCGCAAGAAGAACAACCCGCTTTTGGTCGGGGAGCCGGGCGTCGGCAAGACCGCCATGGCCGAGGGTCTGGCCCTGAAAATTTATGATGATAGCGAGGCGAGAAAGGCCGGGCGGCCGGGCCTGGTGCCGGATCTGCTGCGCGACTGCGACATCCATCTACTTGATATGGGAACGCTGGTCGCCGGTACCAAATACCGCGGCGATTTCGAGAAGCGCTTAAAAGGTGTGATTGCCGGCATCGAAAAAAAGCCGAACGCCATCCTCTTCATCGACGAAATCCACACCATCGTCGGCGCCGGCGCCACCAGCAGCGGCTCGATGGACGCCTCGAACCTGTTGAAACCGGCCTTGCAGTCGGGCAGCCTGCGCTGCATCGGTTCGACCACCTACGAGGAATACAAAAATCAGATCGAAAAGGACCGGGCGCTGTCGCGCCGTTTCCAAAAGATCGACATCGAAGAGCCGTCGGTCACCGACACCGAACTGATTCTGAAGGGATTGCAGCCGCGTTACGAGGAACATCATCATGTCACCTACTCGAAAAAGGCGGTGCGGGCCATGGCCGAGCTGTCGGCCCGCTACATCAATGAGCGCTTTCTGCCCGATAAGGCGATTGATGTCATGGACGAGGCCGGCTCGATGTTCCGCCTCGAAGGACGATTAAATAGTCAGGTCAAGGTTGGTGATGTCGAGAAGGTGGTGTCGCGCATCGCCCGTCTACCGGCCAAAAGCGGCGCCAGTACCGGCAGCGAGAACCTGGCACGGCTGCAGAGCGATTTACAGGCAGTTGTTTTCGGCCAGGATAAAGCCATTGAGACCCTGGTAAAAGCCGTGAAACGGGCGCGGGCCGGCCTCGGCAATCCGCTGGCGCCGACCGGCAGCTTCATCTTCGCCGGGCCGACCGGCGTCGGCAAGACCGAGGTGGCGCGGCAGTTGGCCAAAGTGCTTGGCGTGCATTTCGAGCGCTTCGACATGAGCGAATACATGGAGAAACACGCGGTGGCGCGGCTGATTGGCTCGCCGCCCGGCTATGTCGGTTTCGACCAGGGTGGTCTGCTCACCGAGGCGATCAGGAAGCACCCCTACTCTGTGCTGCTTTTGGATGAAATAGAAAAGGCGCATCCGGACATCTTCTCCATCCTCTTGCAGGTGATGGATCACGCCACCCTTACCGACAATTCCGGTCGCAAGGCCGATTTCAGAAATGTCATTCTGATTATGACCAGCAACGCCGGGGCCAGGGAAATGGCGGCCAAATCGATAGGTTTTGTCACCAGCGACAAGGGCAAGGATCAGACGGCGATCAACAAGCTGTTCGCGCCGGAATTCCGCAACCGCCTCGACGCCATCGTCTCCTTCCAAGCGCTCGATGCCGCCGCCATGAGCCGCGTCGTCGATAAACTGATTGGCGAGCTCGAGACGCAACTGGCCGACAAGCGCGTGCGCATCGTCCTGACCGAAGCGGCGCGGAACTGGCTGGCGAAAAAAGGCTATGACCCCAGCTATGGCGCGAGACCCTTGCGGCGGCTCGTCACCAGCGAAATCGGTGACGTGCTGACCGACGAAATACTCTTCGGCCGCTTGAAGAACGGTGGCGAGGCAATGGTCGATTGCCAGGACGACAAACTCGTTTTCAGCTACGGCAAATAAGCCGACGGACAACGCCCATGTTGCGCATTACCAGCAGCCGATTCTCTTCCAGGCTTCGTAAGACAGCAGTGTTCCGGGCTGTTTTGCTCGCCTTTTGCGCTTGCCTGATATGCCGCCCGGCGCAAGCGATCCCAACCGGTGAGATCATACCGGAACTCTTGCCGATCGCCTACAGCGGCGGCGAGAAGCTGCGCTTCGCCGTCTCTTACACCGGCGGTCTGTATCTGGGCACGCTGACCTTGACCATAAGCGCCTTGCCGGAGCCGGATCATTTCGAGATACGCGCCGACATCTCGACCGACGGCGGGGCGCTGGCCTACATCTATCCGATCCATGACCTGCATGTCACCAACATCGTTGGCCCGGCCCGGCTGCCCAGCCGCTACGAAGTGTGGCAGGTGGAAGGCAAGGACTACCAGGCGCACCGGCTGACCCTCTACGATCAGGAAACCGGGGTGGTAACGACGCGGAAAAACCAGGACCCGCCGAAGGAATTCTCGGTCGGCCCGCCGATGCACAACGAGTTTTCCGCCTTTTTCGCCAGCCGCCTGATGCCGCAGCGGCCGGGCGACGAGTTCCTCGTGCCGACTTTTGCCGACGAAAAAAAGAACCAGGTGGTAGTGCGGGTGCTTGGCACCGAGCAACTGAAGAAGACCATTGTTGGTGATGTGCTTACCAGCAAAGTGACGCCGATCCTGCAATTCCACGGCCTTTATGACAAGCGGGGCGATACGGTTATCTGGTACACTAGCGACGAATGCCGGTTGCCGGTCAAAATCAACTCGAAGATCGTCATTGGCTCACTGACCGCCCGGTTGATCGAATATGAAAATCCCCACTGCCCGCGCTATGACGGCAAAAAGGAACAACGCGACTGAAGGAGAAAACCATGAGCAACACGATACAGACCACCAATTTCCCCGCTTTGCGGCTGGTGCATCGCGGCAAGGTGCGCGATATGTACGCCATCGACGGCCACGACGATAAACTCCTGATGGTGGCCACCGACCGCATCAGCGCCTACGACGTGGTCATGGACGATCCAATCCCCGGCAAGGGCCAGATACTCACGCGGATGTCGCTGTTCTGGTTCGACCTGTTGGGCGATATTGTCGAAAACCACCTGATCACCGCCGACGTCAGTCAATATCCCGCCGCCTGCGCCCCCTACGCCGAGGAGTTGCGCGGACGCTCGATGCTGGTGAAGAAAACAAAACCCTTGTCGATCGAGTGCATCGTCCGTGGCTACATCTCCGGCTCGTTCTGGTCGGCGTACAAGAAAAACACCACTGTCTGCGGCTTCGCCTTGCCTGGCGGCATGAAGGAATCGGAAGCCTTTCCGCAACCGCTGTTCACACCCTCGACCAAGGCGCAGACGGGCCATGACGAAAACATCAGCATGGAGCGCATGGCCGAGATCGTCGGCGACAAGCGGGCACGGGAAATTGCCGATGTCTGCCTGCGCCTCTACCAGCGGGCTGCCGCTTACGCCCGCCAGCGCGGCATCATCATCGCCGACACCAAATTCGAGTTGGGCGAACTGGATGGCCGCCTGGTTTTGATCGATGAGGTGCTGACGCCGGATTCCTCGCGTTTCTGGCCGGAGGACAGCTATCAGCCGGGCGGCGGCCAGCCGAGTTTTGACAAGCAATTCCTGCGCGATTATCTGTCGTCCCTGACCTGGGACAAAACGCCGCCGCCGCCGAAACTGCCAGCGGAAGTGATCGAGAAAACCAAGTTCCGCTACGAAGAGGCGCTGGCCCGGCTTTCCGGCAAACGCTGAAGCGACGCGAAATCAGCCGAAGTTAAGCCTTGGGCGCCAATGGCCGCCAGGCGGTTTTGCGCACGTTTGCCGCGGCCAGCGCCTGCGGCGTCAGCGCAAAAATTTCCGCCGCCGCTTCCAGCGGTTTCACACCGGATTCGCCGCCATGGTAATTCAGACTGAGTGAAACGCCACTCTCAGTGATGGCGCAGGCGGCAAGCAGCGGCCGGATATCCACCTGCCCGATCTTGCCCTTACGCTCACGGGCGACGGGCCAACTGGTCGCGGCAAGAAATTTTGCCAGGTGTTCGCCGCTGTCTTCCGGCAGCACAAGGCCGGTGATTTCGTAGTCGCAGGCGATGTCCTGCGGTACGCGGCCGGCATGGCTGACTAAGGCCGTCGCCGTGATGCCCGGGGGCAAGGCCGCGTTCAGCCGGGCCAGGGCCTCGCCGGCATCGCTGATTTCATCCGGCGAATCGATCAGGAAATACTCGCACTCACTTTCCGTGCCCACCGGCAAGGCCGGCGCAAACGACACCTTCGGCGATGGATTGAAGCCTTCGGAAAAGTTGGTGGCGATACCGGCACGCCTGAGCGAGCGGAAGATGATCTGCAAGAAGTCGAGATGGCCGAGAAAGGCGATGGGGCCGAGGCGGCGGTAGCTGATCAGGTATTTGTGATGTTGTCTCGTCGCTTGGCTCCTGGCCGGAGGCTCGTTGGCCGCCGCTGTCGCCGTCTCCACCCGTGGCACCGGCAGCGATTTGCCCGCCGCTGCCTCTTTGTCATGAACGATGGGCCGCACTTCCTTGAAATCGCAGACGCCGCAGCCCTGGCAGGCGTGGTAACGGCAGTCGGGCGTATAGATTTCTTCCTGGCTTTTCCGCCATTCGGTAAGCAAAAATTCCGCCGTCACGCCGCAATCGAGGTGTGACCAGGGCAGTATCTCATCCAGACGACGCGGCCGCAGATACTCTTCCAACACCATGCCGCAGTCCGAGGCTGCCTGCCGCCAGGTGGCGAGCCGGAAATGCTCCGACCAGCCGTCGAGCCGCGCGCCCAGCCGCCAGGCGGCTTCGATGAGGCCGGCCAGCCACCGGTCGCCGCGCGAAAAAACTCCCTCGAGGAAACTCTGTTCCGGAATCTGCCATTTGATGGTCACACCCTTTGGCAGATGCTGGCGCAGAAAAAAAATGCGCTCGCGTCCCTCGTCGATGCCCAACTGACCCTGCCACTGGAAGGGGGTGTGCGGTTTCGGCACGAAGATGCCGACGCTGGCCGCCACATTCTTTTTGCCGCCGCCACCGATGCCGCTGGCAGCCCGGATCTTGCGGCAGAGGTCAATAATCGCCTGGATGTCTTCCGCCGTTTCACCGGGCAGACCAATCATGAAATAGAGTTTCACGCCTTGCCAGCCGAGGGCAAAGGCCGCCTGACAGGTGGCGAGCAGATCCTCCTCGCTGATGCCCTTGTTGATCACCCGCCGCAGCCGCTCGCTGCCCGCCTCCGGCGCCAGCGTGAAACCGGTTTTGCGGACGCGGCGGATCTGCTCCATGATTTCCGGAGTCAAGGTGCCGACCCGCATCGACGGCAGGGACACGCTGACGAAGCTGTCGGCGAAATGGTCAACCAATTGCGGAAAGAGTCGCGGCAGACAGGAGTAATCGCCGGTGGACAACGACAAGAGCGCCAATTCCTCAAAACCGGAATGGGCGATACCTTCTTCGGCCAGGGTCATGATCTGCTCGACGCTACGCTCCCGCACCGGCCGGTAGGTGATGCCGGCCTGGCAGAAACGGCAGCCGCGCGTACAGCCCCGGGCGATTTCAATACCCAGGCGATCATGGATGATTTTCGTGTTCGGCACCAGGGGCCGCAGCAGATGGCGGCCGTCATCGAGGTTCGGCAGAATGCGGTGACGCGGCGCTGGGACGCTTTCGTCAAGTGGGCGGAGAGCGCCGCCGTCATCGACAAAAAGCGACGGCACGTACATGCCGGGAATGGCCGCCATTTGCCGCAGCAGTTCCGCCCTCGGCCGGGGATCTTTTTTGTTTTCCGTAAGGAGTCGCAGGATGTCGAGGATCGCCTCTTCGCCGTCGCCAAGGAGAATGGCGTCAAAGAAGGCGGCCACCGGCTCCGGGTTGAAAGCGCCGGCGCCACCGCCGAGGATCAACGGCCATGACTCGCCGCGCGCGGCGGCATAAAAGGGGATGCCGGCCAAATCGAGAATGGTCAGGATATTGGTGTAACACAGCTCATAGGGCAGGGTGATGCCGAGAAAATCGAAGTCGGTGAGCGGCCGCCCCGATTCAAGCGCCGACAGCCTCTGGCCCGCTTGTCGCAACAGCGCTTCGGCGTCCTTATCCGGGCAATAGCAGCGTTCGGCCAGGGCGCCGTTTTCGCCATTGATGATGTGGTAGAGGATGTGCAGCCCCTGGTGCGACATGCCGATTTCGTAGAGATCGGGAAAGATCAGCGCCCCACGAACGGCGGTTGCCGCCCAGGTTTTGCCGGCGCTGTTGAATTCGTTACCCAAATAACGGCCAGGCCGATTGGCCCGGTTCAGGAAGGATTTTTCGGTCATGACGGCCTGTGGAAAAGAGAGGGAAAATGCGACGGGGGCGTCTTCTTTACCGAAATTCGTTTGACTTTTCAAGCGGCGATGCGGTATGCAATTTTTTCATTCGCTTTACCTCGCCAATAGACGAGACAGGGAGACGGCATTACCCCATTTTCCATTGTTCCAGTCCGATATGAAGACCTTGGCGTACATCTTGCCGACGTTCCTTATTGCCCTGTTGCTGTCCATCCTGCCCATGGAAGCGGGCGCCGCCGTGCTGAAGCGGGTGACGAGCCAGCATCTGAAAGGTGGCCGGGATGTGATCAGCATTCTCTTTGAGGGCCGCAGCAAGCCGAAAATTTTTTCGCTGGGTGGCAATTTGCCACGGCTGGTTTTTGATTTTGCCGGCGCCCGTTATTCCGGCCCGCCGAAGATCGCCGTCGATGGCGCGCTGGTGAAGGCGGTTCGCATCGCCACCCATCAGAATCCGCTGAAAACCAGGGTGGTCTTCGATTTGCTCCCTGGCCGCGCTGTCGATTACAAAGAGGAATTCCTCGAAGGCAGCCAGACCCTGCGCATCAGCCTGTCCGGCAAAGGGGAAAAGCCAGCCGCAGCGCCGTCGGCACCGAAGCCGGTCACCACATCGGCGAAAACGGAACAGCCGGTGACCGCCCGGCCACCGGTGCAAGAAAAAACACCCGCGCCACCGCCGGCGAAAGCGCCTACCGTCCCGGCCAAAGCCAGCGAAACAGCTTCTCCTTTCGGTGCCCCATTGCTGATCAAGAAACAGCCCGCCAAAGCCGCTGACTCCGCCACGCCGGATGGGATGGCGACGAGGGTGTTGAGCTATTCCCTGGTCGCCCTGCCGACGGGCGGCGATGTGCTGCGCCTGCAACTGGATGGTTACGCCAGCCCGAAAATCACCGCCCGCGAAGGCCGCACACCGAAGATTGTCTGCTTTTTCCCACAGATGCGCCTGGCCGTGAAAAAGAAACTGAAGCAGCCGCTGTCCGGGAAATTTATTCAGAAGGTGGCAGTATCGGCGCAGAAGGAGCCGGCGGGTGTGCAGATGGTGCTCGATCTGGAAGCCGGTTACGATTATGACATCCGGCAGGTCTTCGTCAAAGACGAGTCTGTTTTTGAGTTGCTTGTCAACGTCTTCAAACGCTGATCACGGCAGATAAGTTTCCTGAAAATTTTCCGGGGTTTTCAGCTCGAAGGAATCTTCCGGGCATTCGGCGGGCGTTCCCAGGCCGGAAAACACCATTTCAATGACAGCGCCGCCGTCGAGGCCGCTGACGACGATTTTCCCTGGTTGTGGACAAGGGCCATCCGTTTGCCGGTCGCTGTAATCAAAACGGGCGATGGTTTTGCCCGTGCCATCCTCGATAACGCGGGCCATGACCAGGCGTCTGCCGGCATCGACGAGGACATGCTCCTGAAGACCACTCGCCCCGACGCCTCGCGTTTGTGGTGGAGGCGGCAGCGGCCAGGTGAACCATAATCCCCGGTTTTGCCGGTCGGGCCGCACGTCGGCTTCTTCGACCTTGATGTTGCCGACGCCGCCGGTCAACCAGCTTTCCCAGTTGCCCATGGCGAGCGCCATGGGCAAATTGTTATGGGCCAGGTAGGAAAAAACCTGGCCATGTAGATAGGTTTTTTCGAGCATCAAAAGTTGCTGGAAACGCGCCCCGTCGCTGGTCACCAAAAGAATCGGCTGGCCGAAGGGATTGCTGCTAACAAATTTTATCCAAGATGGCCGCGCCAGCAGCAAATAGCCGCTCGCCGCCACATTTTTCAAGGGGCTTTTCAGGGTCAGGTTGACATCGGCGTCACGGCAGAACGGGCACTTTTTATCGGCCGCCGCCATCGCTGACAACAGTTGCCGTCCGCCACCGATGGCGGCTTCGTCCTGGAACACCTCACCCCAATCGGGCCGGGCGCAGGCGGCGAGCGTCATGACGTACAGCGCAAGAACGGCCAGCAGCGCCAAACGGCGAGCGTTATTTCGCCGCCGTTGGGTTGTTTTTTTGTTGGTCGATTTTCTCTTGCAGCCGACGGCTTTTTTCCAGGTCATGATTGTGGCTCAGGGCATTTTCGTAGGAACGGATGGCCTGATCCGGCATATGCAGGGACAGGTAGACATCGCCTAAATGTTCATGAATATCCGGGTCTCCCGGTTCCAGCTCCACCGCCTTCAACAACTCGTCGCGCGCCTTTTCCTTCTGCCCCAGCCGGAAATAGACCCAGCCGAGACTGTCGCGGATGAAACCGCTGTCCGGCTTGATCACGGCCGCCTGCTGGATGTAGTTCAGGGCCTTGTCGAGGTTGATGTTTTGGTCGGCCCAGGTGTAGCCGATGAAGTTCAGCGCTTCCGGATTGCCGGGATGGAGTTGCAGCACCTTCTCCATGCTTTGCAGCGCCTCGAGCGGTTTACCGGTTTTCTCCAGCAGCAGGGCGTGTTCAAAAAGGATCTGTTCGTTGGTTGGGTACAGGCGGATGCCGGAATCGAGCACTTCCATGGCGGCGATATTTTTGTCCTGTTCCTGATACAGTGACGACAGCAAAGCGAAAAAGAGCGGCTGCCGCAATTCCGGATCGGAGATGTTTTTCATGAGCAGGCTGACGCTTTGGCCGTTTTCTCCCATTTCCCGCAGGATGCGCACCTGAAGGTAGACGGCTTCTGGATAGGCGTCGCTGCGCCCAGAAATGCCGCGCAGATAGGATAGCGCCTTTTTGAAGTCGTTATTCTGATAGGCAATCAAGGCCAGCAGATAGCGGGCTTCCATACTTTCCGCGTCCTGCCGGTGTTTTGTTAGAAGCGTCGTGGCTTCGGCGGTATGGCCGAGGCGCAACAGCAATTTGCTGACCGAGATATCGAGCCGGTCAGGGTATTTGCTTTCCTTCTGCATCTTTAAGAGTTCATCCAGGGCGCGTTGGTCCTCGCCCATACTCATGAGTGTCTGTACCCGGCCCAGACGGGCGCGTTCATCGTCAGGTTCATGCTTTAAAATACTGTTATAAAGCCGCATCGCTTCGCCGTACTTTTCCTGGTCGGCGTAGAAATCGACCATCTCATAGACCAGATCGGCGGACCAATTCAAGGCCAACGCCTTTTCGTAGGCGGCGGCGGCCTCCTCGCGTTTCTGGCGCAGAGTCAGGAGGCGGCCCAGGTACAGCCAGGCGTAGTACTCTTCCTGGTTTTTCTCGAGCAGCCGCCGGAAAATTTCCTCGGCCTTATCAAGCTCCATCTGCTGGTTGTAAAGAATACCCAGCCGCACGAGAACACCGCTGTCGTCCGGATCCAGGGCCAATGCCTTCTGATAGAGATGGATCGCCTCCTCACGGTTCATCTGCTGAATGCGGATGTGGGCCAGCAGCAGATACTGCGATTTATCGCCGGGGTCACGCTCAATGTTTTTGACCAGCCGCTGGGCGGCCTGGTCGACTTCCCCCATTTTCATGAGCAGGATGGGGATTTTTTTCTCGATGACGACGGAGGATGGATCACAGGTCAGCGCCTTTTCAAAGGCGTCGAGCGACGCCTCCAGGTCCTGGTTGTATTCGGCGTGGCTGCCCCAGAGAAAATAAAAATAGGCGCAGGGGCGGTCCACCGGCGCCGCGGATTGATCTGACGCCTTATCAGGCGGGTTGGAGACGCTTTGGCTCTGTTGGCTGGCCGCTTCCGCTGTGGTTTGGTCAGGCGGCGGCTTCTTTTCAGCGCAGGCAGTCAGGGAGAAAAGCAACAGCAGCGACAGCAATGACAGCCACAACCGGTTCATGATTGCCGCTCCGCAAAAAGTGGCAGCGTCATTTCGACAATCTCCCGGTGCATGGTTTCCATCGGCTGGCTGGCGTCGATGCGGCGGATAAAGGCAAAAGAAAGGCTGTTGAAAATCTCTTGTACTTTTTCCAGATAATCAAGCCGCTCGAAATCGTTAGGGGTGTCGCCGCGCCGCCGGATACGGGCGATGCCGACGCCGGGAGGCGCCTCCAGCAGCAGGACCAGGTCGGGCTTTGGCGCGAAATCGTGGGCGGCTTCAATCGCCCGCACATCCAGGCCCTTCGCCCCCTGATAGGCAATCGTCGAAAGGTAATAGCGGTCACAGAGCACATGCACGCCGGCGGCCAATTGCGGGCCGATAAATTCGGCCACATGCTGACGGCGGTCGGCGATGAAGGCGGCCAGTTCGTCTTCGGGGCGGAAGTGGTCGCGTGCCTTGAACATTTCGCGGATGATGGCGCCGTGCCGGCCGTCGGTCGGCTCGCGGGTGGTGGCGACCGGCAGGCCGCGCCGGCGCAGGCTTTCGGCCAAGAGGGCCAGTTGGCTCGACTTGCCCATGCCGTCGATGCCCTCAAAGACGATCAGCTTGCCGGTACTCATGGCGCCGCCCGGTGACGGTTGCGGGTGATGGCTGTGGCCATGCCTATCGCCGCCGCCAGGCTCTCGTGGCTGGCCTGGCCGGTGCCGGCAATGTCGTAGGCCGTGCCGTGATCAACCGAGGTACGGACAATCTGCAGGCCGCAGGTGACATTGACCCCATCTTTGAAATGCAGCAATTTGAAGGGGATCAGCCCCTGGTCGTGGTACATGCAGATGACGGCGTCGTAGTGGCCGGCGGCGGCGCTGTGAAAGACCGTATCCGGCGGCAGCGGCCCGTGGGCGTCGATGCCAGCCGCCCGCGCCTGCTCGATCGCCGGCCGAATCAACCGCGTTTCCTCGTCGCCGAACAGGCCATCTTCCCCGGCATGCGGATTGAGCGCCGCCACCGCCAGGCGCGGCTTGGCCAGGGCCAAATCGCCACGCAGCGTGCTATCGCAGGCCTCGATGCAGGCGAGAATTTCTTCACGGTTCAGGCGGGCGGCCACTTGGCTGAGCGGGCAATGGATCGTCACCAGCATCACCCGCAACTTGTCCCCTGCCAGCATCATGTGACACTGTGGTGTTTTGGTCAGGGCCGCCAGCATTTCCGTGTGGCCGGGATAGGGATAACCGGCGTCATGCAGGGCCTTTTTACTGATCGGCGCCGTGATCATGCCGGCGAAAACACCGGCCTGAATCAAGCGCACCGCCGTCGCGATATATAACGCCGCCGCTTCACCGGTCACGGCATCGGGTTTTCCCCAGACCAGCGATTCGGCATCGAGAGAAGAAACCGGCAGTACCGGCACCGCCTTTGCCGGCAAGGATTCGCCTGGCTGCCAGGGGGAAAAATTCGGGGAAACGGCACAGACCGATGCCGCCCGGCGCAGCGCCGCCACATCGCCGACGACCACCAGGGGCGGGCGCTCCGGCAGTGCATCGTCAGCGAAATAGCGGACGATGATCTCCGGCCCGATGCCCACCGGGCATCCCATGGTGATGGCGAAAAGCGGCATTGCAAACGGCATGTTCACTTCAACCCGTTGGTGAATGGGGGCGTCTTGTTACAGCGCGGCCTCGAAGGCATTTTCAATCAGGGAACACTGTAGCTGCCCCAGCGCGTCAATAGTAACACAAACCACGTCGAAACGCGCCGCTATTTGTGAGGGCTGCCCGGCGATATACTCAAGGGCCGCTTTCGTGATCTGGCGTTGCTTTTTCGTGGTCACCGCCGCCGCCGCGCCGCCGTAGCGCTCATTGCTCCGGGTTTTCACCTCGACAAAAACCAGGGTGTCGCCGTCCTTTGTGATAATATCTATTTCTCCGAATTTCTTCCGGTAATTTTGCTCGACGATGATATGGCCGCGTTGGCGCAAAAAATCGGCGGCCAGCCGCTCGCCCCGCCTGCCCAGTTCACCGCGCTGGTCGTGAGGTTCATCGGCAGGCATCGCTCACTCCACGAAAACTCCGCCGGTGTGCTGGGCTTGCCCCCCATTGACGCAGCATCTCGTAATGCGCCTTTGTCGGATAGCCCTTGTGTTTGGTGAAACCATACTGGGGATAACGCCGGTCAAGCTCCCGCATGATGCCGTCGCGCGTGGTTTTGGCGATGATCGAGGCGGCGGCAATCGAGGCGCTTTTGCTTTCGCCTTTTTTCAGGCAGACTTGCGGGATGGCGTCGTCGATGGTGAAGATACCGTCGATGAGGAGAAAATCCGGACGCGGCCAACGGGCGGCCAAGTCATCCAGGGCCAGACGCATGGCCAAAAGCGAGGCCCGAAGGATATTGATGCGGTCGATTTCCGCAGGTGTGACGACGCCGACGCCGATGGCCGCGCCATTTTCCCGTAAATGCGCGGCCAGTTGCTCACGTTTTTTTGCTGACAGCACCTTGGAATCGTGGAAGAGGGTGGTGTCGATGCCATCCGGCAGCACCACACAGGCGGCGACCACCGGCCCGGCCAGCGGACCGCGTCCGGCCTCATCGGTGCCGGCCACGCACCGGTAGCCTAGCCCGCGCAAATGCCGTTCGCAGGCAAAGGTATCACCGTCTTTGGCAACTTCCAGGCCGGAAAACATATCCACCTTCCCGCCAATACCGGATGCTGATGAAATCCACGAAACATCCGGCACTGGCAAAAGGAAAATCAGTGGGCCTGGCTGGCCTCGCGGATACGGGCCGCTTTGCCACGGCGGTTGCGCAGATAATAAAGCCGCGAACGCCGCACGCGGCCACGGCTGACCAATTCGATTTTCTCGACTCTGGGATTGTGCAGGGCAAAGGTCTTTTCGACGCCGACGCCGTGGGAAATTTTTCTTACCGTAAAGGTCGCGTCCATCGAGCCGTTTTTCCTCTTCAGGACCACGCCCTGAAATATCTGGATGCGCTCCTTGTTGCCTTCGATGATGCGGATATGCACCTTGACACTGTCGCCGGGCCGGAAATCGGGATGGTCGAAACGTAACTGTTCTTGATTGATGCGGTCGATAATTGTGCTCATGGCTTGATTCCTTATGAATTTTTGTCTGGGGTTGTACAACAAACTTCAGTCTCGCACGGCGCCGACCAGGCGGTCGAGGATAATCGACACCGCCGAGCGCACCGGCAAATGGTTATAATCGTCCGCGCCGTAAATGGGCGGCAACATGGCGTCGGCCATGTCGATAACTTCTTGGGCCAAGCCGTGGGCGGTGCCGAACAGCAAAAGTGTTGGCTGCCCGCTGACGATTTGCCGCCGCAATTCCTGGTAGCCGACATTCTTGCCGCCGGCCTTGGCGCTGGTCGCCACCACGAAAGGCGGCCTGCCGCATTCCTGACCCATGCTTGCCACCACCGCCGCCAGATTGTCCGCCACCCGTACCAGCGACAGCGCGTCTTTGCGCGCCGGATTGTAGCCGGCCCCATAGCCTTCGCGCCAGTGGCCGACAATCTCGTCCACCAAACACCTCTGGTCGGCGTAGGGCGTAACCACGAAATAGGCACCGGCGCCAAAGGTACGGGCGGCGCGGGCAATATCGTGGATATCGAGATTGGTGACCGCCGAGCCGATGGTCTGGCCGTTTTTATTGACCACCGGATAGTGCACTAAAGCGATGGCCAGCATGTCCTTCCTCTTCTTCGTGATGAGCGAGCGCT
>Ga0209629_10000383_pt1 | contig 23590 bp, 11 predicted proteins | sample TergutCu122P5_FD_187286 | JGI IMG/M metagenome (GOLD analysis project Ga0209629, IMG submission 187286) | Cubitermes ugandensis P5 segment gut microbial communities from Kakamega Forest, Kenya - Cu122 P5 (SPAdes) (version 2) | ecosystem: Host-associated > Arthropoda: Insects > Digestive system...
ATGAAAAAAAATATATATATTAGGACCAATAACTATCTGTTTGCAAGACAGTGAATTGTAACATATGGAGAGTAGGAATGATCATGACAATAAACCATTCGTGACAGCTCTGGATTAAAATGAAACATAAATATGGGTTTTCAGTTATGTAAAACAAAAGAAAAAACAAGATAGGAGGTGGAATTAAAATGGGTTACTGTACATATTGTATTTCTCAGATCCAAAACATCCTGCATTCACCTCCTGCAGACATATTAGAGACTCTACAAAAAATAAGAAAACTTCAAACTTCTACGGTAACATAATGTGAATAACTCAGTCCTCTGTGTTTCAGAGAATACATGAGGGCATATCAAAAAGTCCGTTGATTGGGCTGATAATGAAATAAACACAAATCTTTGTTACTCATCATTGTCGTCCCCGTCAGTGTACATGGTCCCATGCTTGAAGCACCACTGGAACTGACCTTTTGAAAATGCATGCAAAACAGCCAGCAAACGTTCCTGAATTTCAGAGACATCCTGCAAATGACACCCTCATACAAGCAATTTCATTCCTTGAATCAGAATAAATTGTAAGGGGTCAAATCAGGTGGGTAAGGAGGGTGGGAACGGAAGGCTACATTTTTAGCAGCCAAAAACTGCTGCACTGAAACAGCAATGTGCTTCAGTGCATTGCCATGTTGAATCAACCAGTCCTGGTTGCACCACCACCTAACATTTTGGTGAACATGCTCCTTCAGACATTGCAAAACCTCTTGAGAGTAGTACTAGTTAACCATATAGCATGGGGGAACAAATTTCTGATGAAAAATGTCCTAAGTCAAAAAAGTTAACCAACATAATCCTGGTGTCTGACCTGATTCGCCTCATTTTCTTTGGAAATGGATAGTAATGGTTTCCCCACATACAGGACTGCTGTTTTCTTGCTGGGTCATAACAGTAAACACAGACTTTGTCTCCTGCATGTCTGATGGAGTCTTCCTGAGTTTCAAGCAGAATTTAATACAAATGCATTGTTTATTAAAATTAGCCATTTGAAAGTCATGTATCACAGTTAACATGCACAAAAGAAACACCCACTTAGAAGTAATGCAGAAGGTTATGGCAGCAAAATGTATCAGACTGACTCATAAGATAATGAAAACACCTAGTGACAGAAATCTGTACTACTTGCTATTCTCGTTCTTAATGGCAGTTTTGGAACTTCTGAAAATGCCTTCACAATTCAGGAGTTTGAACAAAATATAGTTCTCCTACAACCCATGTTTATGTCAGGGGAATTTTCTATTTTTGATTTAAATAACCAGCTAATTGGTTGATATGTCCTCCACAGCCAAAGGAGTTCTTAACTGTTGCCACAATTAATTATTTGTGTTTATTGGAGATTTAAAAACTTCAAATTTAGCAGAAACCCATATTAATATCAACAGCTTCAAGGAACCCTCAAGTCCATGTTTCCACTGGACTCCAAATAGCTGTGGCCAACAAATAATGTGCAGTGTGTGATAAGATATTCCTGTAGGTTCTATTAATTTCATGTGAAGGACTAGCATTTTAAATAAAGTACAATCTCACAAAAGGCATAAACAAAACTTGATCCTATATAATTAGCTACAAACCACTAAAAAATATTTCTAATGCTGTTTTGTGTCACGTTACCTCTGGTAAGCTAAACACATAAATATTTCAGTAACAAAAGAAATATTTCATTTGCATAAATATAATGTATATGCAGTTTCCAATATATATCTGTATATGTGAACACACAGAGCCCTTGTAGTTCCCAGCAAGTACAGGGAGATGCAAGAGATGCCTGATGACTTTATATCAGTTCATGCAATGTGAAGTGTAATAATGACTACATCAGCATAAACCACTACTTTTCACTTGTCACTGTTACATCCCAGAAGCATCCTTATACAACCATATTCCCAACGTTAAATGTTAAGTGCTCTAAACTAATTACACTGAAGTTGAATCAGCATGAACATGTAAGATACGTAAAAGATTAAACTTCCTGGATTGGTGACTAAAACTGTGTGTATGTGTATGTGTGCATGTGCGTGTGTGCATGCACACACGTGTTTGTGTGTGTGTATGCATGTGTATAACATTAACAAGTATGTAATAATAAATGAATATACTGCAATTGTTATAAGGTGTGAAATACAATCACCAGTAAAGCACAACATGAATGATGCAACTGAAGCACCACTGTATAACATCAATGCATATAACATACAGTACACTGACATGCTCCCTGAATTTCTTCAGATATTGCACTGACTAGTAAATCTGAATATGTAAATTATGTACATTTCATAATTGTGTACAGGAATATGTGTACCAAATTGAGGATTGATTGTGCAGAACACAATTTATAAAGCACAGTTTTAATCCTTTTATTTAAACAGCAATGTTTTCAATGATCAATAACAGTACCTATTATTCTTCAAATATTTATGACTGTATTGGTTGACACCAACGTTTCTGAACACAAATGAACTAAAAGAGCCATTCCAGATGTCATTTTATGTCAAAATGTAAATTCAGTATCTACACAAGAATGTTTACTGAATTTATTAACCAATGTCTGTTATAAAGGTACATATATATCATTTTATATTTAACACACAGTAAATAAAAAAAAACATTGTTATGTCCTGCATTTACAATATCCATATTAGTCACTGTTACATGTTTACGGGTTCCTAAATTAATTGCTATGTTGAGAATATTGCACGTTATTGTTGTGTGAAATTGTTAATGTTATATGTATGAAGTTATTTCATTCAGGAGTGGAATGGAATGCCAGAATAATTGCAACATAAGTTCACTATAGCATACAGTTCATTACATGAGCTGAAGCAAATAATGTTTCAAAATGCAAGAAACGGAGTTTCCAGCACTATTTAATATATGCTGCTTTTCAAACGATCCAAATATCAGTCTTCATACACAAATACAACACGTGCACATAATCGAATTTACAGAGCAGATATCAGCAGTTGTGTGTCACAGTTCTATCTGCAAGGTTAATTCAACACACTACTTCAGATTTATCTGACAACCAAAAGTAACATGTTTTAAAACTTGCTAAAAATGCAGTGGTGTACCTTTTTTATTTTAAGACAAAATAAAATATCAAAAAGTAATTTCCTACCTAATCCTCTTCATGTATTTATCCAGACATTTTTCAAAACCATCTGCAAACTTGAGAAGGGCTTAAGTTCTTTCTTCCTGAGTTTGTTAAAAAGGGGGGTCATTCACAGCCAAATCTGCAAACAAACTACTGTAATGAATGTGATAGTAAAATTAACTTGCACACACACACACACACACACACACACACACACACACACACACACACACACACACACACACACACACATCAATCTTCCTAAAGGAATTCAACTTCACTACCACAGACCAAGTCTGCCAAAGTAATTCACTAGTGTGTGTTATTTGAAGCCGTCAATTTCCAAGAGTCAGTGTGGAGTGTGCAGGATTGGTGAAATGATGCTGACAGGAGAAAACCAACTTACTCAGCAGGGGGATTTTAATGTCACTATGTCCACCACAAATCCCATACGGACTGACCTGGGATTGAAGCCAGGCCTATGCTGTAAGTGACCAGCGACTAAACATCACAGACATGGCATGACCACAATTCACTGATGAATAAATCAAACAGGATAGTTTCATCAGTATCTTCACACTCTCTTTTTAACTGCTATGCTGTTCTTTGCTGTCAAATTCTACTCTTAGTTTCCAGTTCAAAGAAAAACCAGAGGCCCTGAAACTGAAATATGAGTAACATGTAATTTGTACAAAGCATATGCATTTAAAAATGTACACATGAAGCCAGTCTCTTAAATGTCCAGATTAATGTAGTGTTCACACTTCCACCAATTGTATTACAATCTACTTTAATATCATCATCACATGTCTTCCCTATAGTTTCACCTTTTCAGGCATTCTCTTGTTGAAATGGAAACACGTGGGCATTTCTAATATCTCCCATGCATGCTACATACCCTGTCTATCTCATCTTCCTTATGTTTATCGTCTGACTAACACCCAGTGCAAGGTACAAGTTTTGGGCTGCTTGTCTTGCATCAGATCACAAAATTTAACTTTGATATTGGAGGTGTAAAATCCTAATTTACCTAGAAAATGTATGTCTAAATTTTGATTTGCAATGCTTAATTTTTTAAACACTCACACTCAAATGTAGGTACTTATATACAATGACACATACACAACTGCATGTTAACAAAGCAAAGGATGGTAGAAAGTATGTACCACTACAAAAAATGCATTCAGAAATTTTGTGCTTTCGCACTGTGAGATCTGAGGTGTTTATAGCAGTAAAAGTTATTGTCTTCTGGGATGTGATGCTATGGTAGCCTGGTAGAAAAGCAGATGGGTTCATGTATACAAAGCTATACAGTATCACATCCCAGATGACAGCAACCTACTCTCTTGTTGGTCTGTAAATTTATGACCCACACTTTCAAATGTCCACGTACTGACTCGACATTTACAGTGAATGAATAAGCAAATATGCAGAAGGATGTTTCAAATTTCCTACAAAGCCTTGCAACCTGCATATGGATTTTTCTCTCAAAACCTGAACATCTGCTGCAAGGATCCAAACAATCTTTAAAAACAGAAATTCTGTCAAAATGAGTAAAAAACTTCCTTTCAAAAGTAAACAGGTACAGAATAAATATTCCTGGTTTACAAATTCAAAGATTGCAAATAGACTCAAAACTGCTTTAAAATGTCAAACAGACAAGTAAGAATGTATCATTACAATATTTTTAAATGAACTGTATGTAGAGGTTTGTGTTCTTTAACTGTATAATTACTCAAAGCTTAATATTCCAACACCAATTCACCCTTGAATGAAATGTATCTTCTCTGTTTTCAGTGTAAAAAGGTAATAATTCTAAACAAATGTGCAGTGTTTTTAAGTCTGTGTGGTGTAAGGAGAAAGTCAGACAATTAATAATAGCGAGTTATATTGCTCATGTGGCAATTATAACACCAACTTCATTGACTATCTGCAAGAGAATAGCATGTTGAAAATAATAGATTATGGTAACAGATGTCATGAGGTAAAGGTGAATGAAAAGTGGTAAATAATGGTGATCAGTATGTGAAATTAAAAATGTTAGTGATACACTGTACAGGACAGTGTACATTCACATAAACTCTTTACATATCACTCTTATTGTGATCAATGAAATGCCTATATTTGTAGCTAAGTGTGATTATAATATGTACTTTAAGATGAAGTCATTACTCGAGAAAATATTTGCAATTCAACAAATACCATGCATACTTATTCTGTTTCCTATCTATAATGTAACTTTACCATACAACTCATTAATGCACACTGTGGTATCATAGAATCTGCATAAGTGACTATTTTCACATACAGGCTGAGGGTGACAGAAAATAATATAATGACTAATACATTAGTGAGCATAAGGAGAATCTTTCTGCAGAATTACGGAATAAGCATGTATACTGTAACATCAACTAATGGTGTTCTTCAGCAGCTCTCGAATATACACCACTATCAAAATCATAAAAAAAATGTGGCACAGGAATCATTATTGGCATGTGTCCGTGTTACTGGACCCACTCACACGTGCTTGAGTTTTCTGTACAGTTTCTCCATCCCGAGTTTGTCACAGCACACAAGTGAGGCATGAAAAATAAGTAGATCAATCAATTTGAATGATTAATAAAACTTACAGTCTGATTTTCTGGAGCCCTTATAGTCCGAATTTTTCCCTTGTGAAAAGGACATAATTGGTTCCAAAATTTTTGAAAGTAAATAACCTCTGTAAGGTCCAAATTATTCTTGTGAATCTAAGAGTTTGGTCCAAATTAGTAGTCCAGAAAATCTCTTAATCTTCAAAGTTCAAAATCAGCTCCTAGACAAAGGTAGCTTAGGGAAAACCAACATAAAACATTGTAAAATAACATGTTGATTTGAGCTCGACCATGGGGTTGGTACAACAGAAAGCACTGTCGCATTTAACTAAATGTTAGACCAACGGGGGTTAAAACTCATAAAAGTGGTGTTTAATTTCCTTTAAAGATTTGTTACATGTGCTCAATAACTGGACACAAACTGTTTGGTTCAGGTATATTTCTGATGCATCTTAACATTCTGGCACCACAAACTGTGGAGTATATTTGCAATAAACAAAATTCACAAACACCTCATGTATAAGAATACGTGTTTAAATCTATTATGCAGCATTTTTTGGAAGAAGTGGCCAGGTGTACTTTAGATGATCTCTACAATAGGCATTTAGACTAAATACAACACTCAATCATAAACATTTATTTATTAAAAAGTATTTATTACATTTATTAACAAACAACTTGCACTTTGTTGATGATCTTAAGCAGCACCAGCATGACTTCAAATCTAACATTAACAAATCCTGTTTGTAGCAAAGAAACAAGTGGGCATAATTTGGGTGGTGGTGAAGTTAGCCAGCAGGTGTAAACTGTTGAAAGTTTGTCAAGGGTCATCCCATACTCAACCTAAAATGCATCAACTTCTATATCTTTTCTCAGACTTTCTGATGTTAAAGGATGAGGTTCAACAGTCTTAAAAAAAAATCAACTGTGATTTGTTGGGAAGCCAGTTTCTTCATGTTGTGAAAGTTTGCAGTAGCCAAGTGTATCATGACAATACATTTCAATGTATTATATAATACTAACTTGCCAGAGACATATAGGCCACAATGACATTAGTTCTATTGATCTAGTCTTCAGCAACTTTAATGGCTTACACCCAACTCCAAAAAGATGATGTGGAATTCATGCAGCTACAGATTAGGATACACATGCCAATAGTAATGTACATTCCAGGGTACGGGCTGGATGATCTGGGGTTCAAATCCCATCAAGGCCAAGAGATTCCTCTCTCTTCCAAACTGAAAGGGAAGCAATACAAATATCAAATGCCACCAAGAAAACTTTTTTACCTATCTCTAAGAACAAGAGCACCTCACCCAACAAACACAATACCTATGGAAGAATGGGGAACACACTTCAGTTGAACATACCAAAATTAAATATAGACTTTCCTACTCACCACAGTCCAGCAGAAAGCACTTCTAAAAAAATCACAATGCAGAAAGAGGCTGCACCATAAAGGAAGCGAGAAACAGAAAGAAGAAGGCGGGAGATCTGATAGAATCTCCTATGAACACACAAAAGATGCCCAAAAATATTAGAACACTGGACAGATGTATTCAACAACCACATTCAACTAGCATATGTACCCAAAGCATGCAGGCAATTCTCAGCAAGGATGTCCCATTAATTTATGTGACTATACAACCACTTAGGGTGCTAAATTTGTGGCAAAAATCAAATTTTTATAAATGAAAATTGTTTTAATTCCACAGTGTTTCATCTCTGGCTTGAATACCTCCCAACTTTGGATTTGCTGCACTGTTCCTCATTCACCAAAATCCTCAGCTAAGATACCCCCTTGTGTGGGGGTGAGGATGGGGGTAGGAGGGATGGGATGGCCTAGTGCATGATTCACCTAAAGCACCAGTTTCTAGCAGCTAGTATAGGGCCACATGTACCCTTTAGTACACACAGACACATAAAATGTCAGAGTAAGTGCAGGTGACTCCCAATGGCAAATGTATTCAAAATCCAGCAAATCCTTCCACCAAAGCTGAAGGATGATGGGGATGATTATCTCCTACAGAATCAGTTTGGTTCTGGAAGAGTTTCACTATGACTCAAGAAATGAAGAAACTACTGTAGGAAATGGAAGCTGCACTCCAGACTGAAGGGGAAACTGAGTACCATATGTATTAATTATACCAGAGTTTTCGATTGGATAAGCTAGAAAAAATTTTGTACAAGACACACAACGTATGTACAATGTTACATTGTGGTGTGTTCTTGAAACAATTTTTAACATGGACATGCAACAATATATTCCCTTGTTATTGTTGATGGCATAAGTCTAGCTATCAACAATATACAAGTGTTCAGTGTTGCCACAGAAATGCAACAATGAGTTCCCTTTGCAAAGCTGTCAAGCTATAAATTATTTCAGACTGCTCGTAACAGCAAGTATTAAAACATTATGAGTGTGTGTCTGTAAAGTTGCGTTAGTCACTGGTATGCAAATCACATGTTTTCTGTCCTGTATTATACTGCCGTCCGTGGCTTGCCTGGCTCTACAGTATTTTTCCACATTATCTCATAAATGGAGTGATTTTTGCAAAAAGATTGATAAAAAGTATGTTTTGATATTCTCTACAACTTTTGTCTGAAACATTTCTCATTCTAAGAATTAAGCCACATATTACCATAAGTGTACACGGGTGTTCATGTAAAGTACCTGTTATTCCTCTCAGACTTTAATCTACTTTAATTTTCTGGACAGATTTTCCAAAATTCCCAAATATTAAATTTCATGAAAATCCATTCACTGGGAGCCAGGCCGTTCCACTTGGGCAGACAAGCATGACAAAGCTAATAGTCACTTTTTAGGCATGTTTGAAAAATTGCAAAAAGCAACTATTAGCTTCATCACGTCCGTCTGTCCACATGGAACAGCACAGCTGCAACTATATAAATTTTCAGTAAATTTGATATTTGATTATTTTTCTAAAATCTGTGGAGAGAATGCAAGTTTCATTAAAACTGGACAAGAGTAACATGTACTTTACGTGATGACCAGTGTACATTTTTGATCATATCTGGCTCATTTCTTCTCAGAATGAGAAATGTTTCAGAAAAAAGTTGTACAGAAAATCAAAACATACATTCTATTTTCAGTAACTTTTTCTTTTAGAAAATCATGCAGTTTATAAGATAATGTGGAAAAATATTGTAGGGCAAGGCAGGCCACAGCTGACAATATGGTGCATGTCTACAAATACACAATCAGAATACGTAATACTCACTGATTTTACACTGCAAAAATGGTCACAAGAACCATGTACATGTACATTGCCTGTCTTTTTGTTGTTTTGCGAATGCGCCTAAACACTGGATGATGCTACTGGAAGAGAAAACGCACTATCAGAAACAGTAAAAATATTTGGAATGTCATGTATATATGTATGAACAATTACAGAATCATATCAACAACTCTCATACAAATAAATGGACTGGACCCATGGACACTCTTTTAAGCCCACAACTACTTAACACGGCAATTGCAAGTGTGACATAGACAGTACGCACGCAAGGTGCCAATTGCTCAATATGTATGTACACAGATGCCATGGCAGTAATTAACCACGAAGAACCTGCGCCAAGGCACTCACAACGGACATACAGAATAAATGACAGCAGACCCGTTATCATCCTGTTATGGGACGAACAGACGCAGAAGTGCACTTACCAAAGTACAGGGGTAACAAACTCGAAATGGCCGGACAAGTTTACATATTTTGATGTCACCGTATAAACCATAAATAATACCTACACAAATCATATGGTTATGGCCATTCCAACCATACATGATATAAAGAACCTAAATCTGTTCACTAAACACACTTTACACAATTTTTATGCGCACAAATAACATCAATTTTAACACATGGACAGAAGGGAATATGGATACACTTTAACTTCAAACTGCCTATCCAAAGACACTCTGACAATACAAATTCACCAAAAAAGAAACATCTTCTACCCACCAGCACTTCGAAATTCTGGAATCAAAGTAAAAGGAAAGGTAATGAAATCTTTAGTGATTTTTATTGTACAGTCCCAGTTACTACTTACAGACAAAGTCCAGTTTAATGCTGAGACACCTTACAGCACTCATACGTATGTAACCTGCACAACAAACTCCTCATCCTGAGAACTCACCAAACAAGGCTTGTTGCTGTGGGTTGCGTTGCACACCTTGCCATCATTACCACTGATCATTTAAAAATTGCAGTAGTAAAACCTCTGCACAAGAAGGGAGACAAATTTAACATTTCAAATTATAGGCCCATCTCATTGTTACTAACCACTTCTAAAATATTTGAGAAAGCAATGTACAGTAGGTTAAACCAGCATTTATATAGTAACAATATATTGGTCCCAGAACAATATGCTTTTAGGAAAGCCATGTCTACTGAGGATGCTACATTCAGGTTAACTGACAATGTTCTCAAATCTCTTAACCAAAAGTTACATGTTGGAGGAATTTTTTGTGACATATCAAAGGCTTTTGACTGTGTAAATCACGAAATCTTGCTAACTAAACTGCATTTTTATGGCATCCAAGAAATAACTATAGATTGGTTCAAGTTGTATTTAACAAACAGACAACAGAAAGGAGAAATAAAATTACCCAATTCAACTCACAATTTAGTTTCTGATTGGGGTATATTGAAGCATGGAGTCCCCCAGGGGTCCATCCTGGGGTCCTTGTTATTTTTAGTCTATATAAGTGACTGTTCATTGAGAATAAATTCCCTTGCAGAACCCATATTGTTTGCTGATGACACTAGTGTTATAATTTCTAACAGAAATTTCATAGAGTTTTCTACAACAGCGAACCTAGTTTTAGCAGGTATGATTGAATGGTTTTCAGCAAACAAGTTCGTTCTAAATCCGTAAAAAACAAATATATTGAAATTTGTAACAAATAACCTACCATACTGTGCACTGTCCATTAGTCATAAGGACAAGTACATACAGGAAGCAGTACACTTAAAATTTCTTGGTATTCAAATTGATAATCACCCTAATTGGAAGAATCTCATTGATCAAATTATTCCTAAACTGTGTGCAGCGTGTTACATGGTTAGACAAATGTACTGTATCTGCAATAATGACACCTTGGGATCAATTTACTTTGCTTATTTTCACTCTTTTGAAAGTTATGGCATCATTTTTGGGGGAAATTCCTCCAACAGTAAGAAGATATTTACCTTACAGAAGAGAATAAATGAATGAATGAATAATCAGAATTATGGTGGGCGCACCCCCTAGAACTTCATGTAGAAGGTTATTTAAAAAATCAGAGATCTTGACTGTCCCAAGCCCAACTATATGACTGTTTAAATGTATCCTTCACTGTAATATTTTTATGTGTTTGTATGTTTATGACATGTAAACAAACATTTAAACACAGTCCCTTAGTCACAGATTACCCTTAGTGTCTAACGGAACCAAAGTTTAAATACTAAACTATGGTTTAAATCGACTACGCCAAGAATCATAGATCATCTAGTATACCAGGAATATCGTATTTACGCAACTATGGCCAGTGAGGGGCACACCCACGACATAATCCGTGATCATGACCCTAGTTGTATGCATGTCTCGCTAGATGGCTCGTGGTTAGTTGGTCACACGGTTGGTAATCCGTGTTAAAGATTAAAAGGAGGCGTGGTTACGCATGAATAGGCATAATAGGACAAGGTTGTTATAAGCCATTTACCATTTATAATTTCTTTGACATGCGATTGCTAGTACATTAAGTGATATTGTGACTTTATAACACGGGTTGCTTTTATAACCTACACATGGCTACACAGTGGATATTATTTGAAATGTTTCAAGCACTGCATGAAGTTCCATTTTATCATGTAATTCTGGAAGGGGGATTGTTAGTGTGGATTCTGTGGTTGATTTTTCATAAAAGTTACAACCCAAAAGAGCTAGAGCAGCTGACAGAGAAGGAAAAGGAGCAGTTGATTGAGGAATGGACGCCAGAACCACTAGTTCGGGATGTGCCACAGAACCATCCGTCCCTTAAGCCACGTATTATCAGCGGTAAGGCTGGGAAATACATAAACGTGAATGGTCATCACTGCTTGAACATGGCAACTCACAACTATCTTGGATTTGTGGGGAATAAAGATATCGAGGAAAGTGCAATTAAAACATTACAAAAATATGGGGTTGGTTCCTGTGGACCTAGAGGTTTCTATGGTACTGTTGATGTTCACCTGGACCTGGAAGACAAACTTGCCGAGTTTATGAACATGGAAGAAGCTGTTGTTTATTCTTATGGGTTCTCCACAATTGCAAGTGCTATTCCGGCGTACTCAAAACGGGGCGATGTTATTTTTGTCGATGAGAATGTGAATTTTGCCATTCAGAAAGGACTGGATGCTTCACGAAGTAAAATTCGGTTCTTCAAACATAATGATATGGCAGATTTAGAGAGACTTTTGTTGGAACAAGCAGAATTGGATAAAAAGAATCCTAAGAAAGCACAAGTGACACGAAGATTTCTTATTGTTGAGGGCATCTATATGAACAGTGGTGATATCTGTCCATTACCAGAGTTGGTGGAGCTGCGAAAGAAATACAAGTTGCGCATATTCATAGATGAGAATGTTTCATTTGGTACTCTTGGAGACCATGGAAGAGGTGTCACTGAATATTACAATGTACCTAACAATGAAGTAGATATGATAAGTGGCAGTATGGAATGGTCTATGGCAACAATTGGTGGTTTTTGTGTTGGATCCTCTTTTGTTGTGGAGCATCAGCGGCTCTCAGGGTTGGGATACTGTTTTTCTGCATCACTTCCTCCTCTGTTGGCAACTGCAGCTATTAAATCACTGGATATTATGGAAAGAAATCCGTCAATGTTTATGAAATTACGGATGCAGTGTCAGCATGTTCACAGAGCTTTGAATTCACTGACTTTACTTACTCTACAAGGTCATCCTGATTCTCCAGTGAAACATCTGTACTTGCGTGACCCTCCAAAGTGCATGGATCATGAGCTCAGTCTCCTGAACAAGATTGTTGACTTCTGCATTGAACATGGTGTTGCAGTTGTCACAGCTGCATATCTGCCAGTGGAGAAGTTCACACCTAGGAACAGTATTCGTGTGACGGTGAATAGCATGCTGACAGAAGATGAAATCAATAACGTAGCTGTGGTACTTGGGAAAGCTTGTGAAAATCTTAAATAAACCATATTTGTATTTTCCATTGGCCTCAACTTCAGTTTTACTTTGAGGCTGGAAACACAGTTACACACTCTGAGGTCTTGTATTGTATAAGCATAAGTGCATATGTACATGGAATGTTTGTATGTACTCAGTGTTTGAATGGGAGAAGAACAGATTGCCTCCTTGAGTTAATGTACTGGATCTGAAGTTGACTTTACAGATATGAAAAGGAGGCCAGTAGTTTAGGGTCTTATGAAAATGAACTAAGATACCATTTACTTTCCCTTTCCAAGCATTATGCATAGTATCTAAAACATTGCACCATCAAACTTAATAGGTCAAAGCACTTCAAATATGAAGGTCCAAGGTGCAAAGTAAGAAGGATTTCGGATATATTTAGTGTGTCTGAAGAGGCTCAAGAGACGTTCCTGTAATTTTTTATTTGCTGTGTCATATGTTCCTCACTATGCACCCGAACCAAATGCCTTTGTAGAATTAGCTCATTATATATATGTAGTAAGACAGAGTGCATTAGCAACTCTTAAACACTTTAGATATAAAGTTGATATGTTTCAGAATTGTTACTGTTATGAGGGTTGACCACTGAATTAAATGTGTTCATTTTATTGTGGCTTTGTAGAATGGTTTTCATTTCAGGGTATTGCAGTTTTGAGTGGCATTTATTTCATCATCAGAAGCTTGGTGTTGTGATATAAATTTCCATTAAATCTTAGTTTCTACTCTTTATATTTCTTTGCACAGTTACAGCAGTAATAATACAGAATTTATTTGGCATGAACTCAATTCTGAATATTGGGTATATTATGCTCAGAACAGAAAATGCTAATGAATTGAAAGAAAAGAATGCTGTTGCTGTCATTTATGACTTAAAAATTTGAGTCTGAATTGCCTTTTATGAACAGGAAAGACTAGGTTGGTATTCTAGGTAGTTTGAGGAGTTGAAAAACCTGGCAGATTTTGGACTCTAGCATGTACATAATTTTTGTTAACACCATCTACCATTAACTGTTTTAGAAAGTGATAATGCAGTCTGCAACTGCTGTTCCTGTTTATTCCTCATTATGTGATTATTATAAATTTTTGTAGTCCCAGAAAAGCTACAGTATTTAACTACAAAATTTTCACCGTTTTAATTTTCTTCAAAAGCAGTGTCCTTCAGGGAAGCAATATTTGTATATTTCATGCATAACAGCTTCAGTAATAGATACTTACAAGTACTACTGCAAAGACCGACATACACCAAGATGTTCATGTGTAATGAACAGTTGTTGCATTAATTATCTCAGAATTGCTTAGGCAGAACCAGGGGAGATAAGCAGGTTAAGTCAATGCAAAATTGTATGATATAATTGTGCATGTTGCATGGATCAAGACTTACCAACAGTAGCTGTGTAACTAGATGTCTTAACAGCATTGCCTCACTGTTATCATCAATGAACCATAAAACACATGAAGACAGTCATTATTAGACCAGAACACATCTGGCTTGTTGCTGAATACCCTTATGTGAAGAATGCCTTGAATTTTACGTATGTAGGTTTCTTGTAGTAACAGGATAGTGAGGTAGTTCTTTGCATTAGCATTAATTCCTTGTTTTGCAAGAGGGATGTACACCTTGAACATAATTGATGAAATCCCAGTTCCCATTACATGATGAATACAGCTGCAACCTGAAAATATATATATATATATATACACTCTAAAATAAGGGTAAACAAAAGTGGAATATATGGTAGGCTATACATATGTGAAGTTGTAAGTGTACTGACAGCTTGGAAGTCAGAGACAATGTAGTTAGTGCTCCAAGTACAGCAAATGTTAAACATGGTGGTGGTCTCATTTTATACCAATATGCTGCCAGTATTCTTATTGGCTGTCACTTTTAGTAACATGGTTTTTTTTATGGATTTCTAAATTACACTTTGTGATAGCAGGCAACATAGAAGTAAAATTCAAACAGAGCTCTGTATCTTTTTGTGGGGAAAGGATGGGGTAATGTTTAATGTCAGAATTATTTGATCCTCTGAATCAGAGGAGAGGCAGCAGTGATGCCATTATGTTAAGTCAGGAACTGTAGAAAACCAGAACATCCCTTATGTGAATGAGCTTCATCTAAGAACTAAACCAGACACACCTGTGTATCACAGGTAGCAAAGCACAGCTGATAACATTTTTGTGAATAGGAAGTGATGACAAAGCATTAAGTCAACAGGGAAAGCATGCAAAATGATAATTCTGAAATTTGTCTTTGAAATGAAATGTAACATGTGAGGTAATGAATAGCTTTAACCACATATTTTATAATGCTTACAGTTCTGTGCTCAAGATGGCAGACCTTAGAATTAATACTGGCACAAGGATACCATTTCACCTCTGCTTGGGTATTCTTTACGTGACCCACTTCCTGAAAAAGTACAGTCAAGAAATACTGAAAGGCATTTGTTTTATACTCTATAAAAATGTCTGTAAATGAAAAACAGCTCAAAACCTGACACATCAAGGCAAGTTAAAACTGTCATTGTACTGAAAAATAAAAAGGACACTCTTGCTCCTGCTAAATATATACATACATTTTGGCATGAAACTTACCCATCTTAACTGTGTCATAATTTACTCACATGTACAATACACTCTCTGATTATCCATGCTAATGAAGGGGAAAAAAGGCTGTAAAGTCCCTGTGCACATACTGGGAAAGTGGAGGTATAGTTTACTCATTGCTACCAATGGCATTAAATGGGGTGCATGATCAGCTTCATGCTCCAGCTGCTTTGCCTCCCCGGTAAGAGCCCTTTGTACCCATTAAGTAGGAAGCTGGGTGGGCACCAGAGCTGGTCTGGATGCTTTAGAGAAGCTATTCTTGACCCTACCTGGAATTTAACATGATTCCTTGGCTGTATAGCCATCAGCCTAGTCACTATGCTGACTATGCCATTGTGGCTCCGTGGATGAGGTGCATAAAGAACAGGAAAAGAATGGCTCATTGTCACTGCATCACAAATTACATGATGTACAGTTGCTTTTAATTTTAAGAAATAGTCTTATAATGTTTGTTTCAGAGAGTTGTTTAGACAGTTGCTTGGCATTCTTTGGAGGTACTTTCAGATTGACATGCATGCATAAACCACAAACTTGATAATCTATACCAACACATTGAGGGGTATACTTAATTGAAAATCCAGCCCTGAATGTTTTATCTGCTACATGAACAAAAAAATATCTACTTATAAAGAAGTTAAATTTCTCACAATCTTAGAAAACTCTGAAAAAGTCTAACTGAATGTAGTGTTCGTACTGTGTCTGGAAAGCTACGTGTCAAAACACTTTCTTCAGCTCCAGTATGCATAGAGCATACATTTTTACCTGCTACACAAACCACAGATAGGAATTCTGTTTAACCAACCATCTTAGTCCTGGTATTCAACTACCTGCACACAAGACTTACTGGATTCTGGCAGCACACTGGAAACATGCTTTAGTCCACATTTACAACAAACATGAAATTCATAGTGACCTATGTGAATTCTTTACCGAACACTGTGATTAACAGCCATGGCACAAACCTGGCTTTAGGACTATGTTTCATATGAGATAATGGTACTCATTATAAATGATACCATGAATTAGGCCACAAACCTGGGAAGTCTGGTTCCACTGCATGCCTCGTGAAATAAAAAGTACCATTATTCAAAAGGATTACACATCTGGTAAATCACATACTTCAAGACAAGTCAACATATTTTCAGAGTACTACACATGTATGTTGTGTACGTGGTTTTAAAGCATTAGAAGCTGTTAAGGATGAGATACCAGTTTTAAAAATATGTATGTTTTGAAGAAATCTGTGGGAGAAATCCAATGAAAGTCCAACTTAAAAATACACCTTGCAGTGTTTGCTCAAAATAACTCTGGGCAAGTTTGGTGTCTAATTATTTTATTTCGTAAATTTACTCTTACATGAAGCATACATAAATCAAGATTTACTGAAATAATACTGGTCTTAAGTTATACAAAGCACTGATTCTATTAACTATGTCCGTTCATAATAAATGATGCAGAGTTTGGAGAAAGTAGTAAAGGCATGTGATTTGTAGTATCCCTTCACTGCAGTTTTAAACAAAATTTTAGTAAATCTGCAACATACATTCTTCTGCAGGTGGACTAAATCTGTCGGTGTTTGTCTCCATTCTCCAGACATGTTTATTAACCCACCTTGATATTCTCATAATGTGCCTCTTTCTGATGCCAGGAAGTAAATCACTTCCACAACTACTCCTAGATGTACTAATGCAATGTAACAATAATATGAATGGAAGAAATGCCATATGTTATACCAGCTACAGTGTGCTACTATGGTCCTTGGAACCACATGAAGGAGGGTACTCTCCCAAAAATTCAAAAACTCACAATGCACTAGGTAAGAGAAGACTAAGGTAATAATTTTAAGTTTATACCTTCAGAAGGATAAAAGTGTGCATCATATTCTCTCACTAAGCATGTAGCCAGTCACTTCAAATGGGAAACTGGACAATATATTTGGGAACACTATTGCAAAAACGATACAGATTCTGGGAGATTTTGAATGCACTCAAACTTCTGCACCCTCGAATACTGATTGTATCTGTGTTACAATGATCAGATATGTTCTCTATTTACAATCTACCGGTCTAATGTACATGCGAGAGTAATGCCATTATTTGCCTTTTTTCATGCCAATGCAATCAAATTCTTAAAAATCCCCATTCGACAGTAATGGACTGCATCTGAAGCTTTAGGTGAGTCATGAACTTGCATTCAATGTACCAAGACAGTAACTTCCATTATTACTGAGAAGTTCAAACTTTAACACTGCAACTACTGAAACTTTTAGGTCTTATACCTCAGTTATCACCACTGAGTACAGCTATGTCATGACAGTAACAGCTGAGTAATACAAATGAATATTTATTAAATGAATACTTACAAAATGAATACAGTATCTAAATGATACACAAAAGAGACCAAAAATAAATAGCGGTCAACATTAATCTTCACAGTCAAAAGAAACTACTGTATCTAACAACTACGACATGATCAGGTTAAGGTCACCTCATCACATGCCATGTGTGGAACACTGGGGGAGTAGAAGTATAGCTCTACCCACTGTACAGGAGGCTAGACTGGCCTCCAGGCTGGTCTGAACAAGTACATAAAATCTGGGCCCCACTGGGGTTCAAACCCCAAGCTGTCCAGCCTGTAGTAAGTCACTATAGAGAGTATACCATTCTGGCTGCCATTATAATATGGCACTTCTATTTATGCCATACAGCAGCTAAAATGAAGAAGTTAAGGTCCTGACATCACAATATCATACATCAGTTGCCACATTAACAGAAAATCAGTACATACTCCCACTATAAAGGATGAGATTTAAAAATTACATTCACTCTGCCTCAGATCCTGGTAGGGGCAAATCAAGATTTCAAGAAATATGTAAAACCTGTTTTTTTTACAGACTGTTGTATTTATAATGAACAAAAATGGTCTTTAACTGATTGTGATGTCTGACTGCTCTCTACAATAATAAACCGTGCTTAAAATTATTATTATTAAAAAAATCACTCATATCGTCTCACATCAACAGATTTCGACTATAGTAAGTCATCCTCAGGCTAAACCAATTCATAATGTATAAAATATCCATAATATTTTCAATCGGTCCTATAGCATAGCCATTATATAACGCATGTTGCGCGAAGTTTTGTTGTTTCTGAAAAATTAATATGTCTTTAAATCGCATTTCATATTTCCTACTTGTTTGACCAATATACTGTTAGACACTGGACACGCTATAGGACCAACTGAAAATATTATGGGTATTTTATGCATTACACAAAAAGGAAATCACATGAATACTGTCAGAAAGTATTATACATACACAGAAACAAAAAATGGCACCCAAATTAATGACAAACACTTACTGAAAACACAATATTTGATACAGTAGTACAACATGAGATGGCCCAGATGGCACCAAGGTTCTCATACTTATCCAATAAACATCACATATGTACCTGAATGCCAGTACCTTCCCAATGGTGAAATTGGGTTGACATGAAAAACCTGTCCTAAAGAAGCATAGTGATGTGAAATCGCCATATAATTCTGAAAATACCTAAGAACAACAGAAATGGCCACATATTATCCAAAAATGCACTGGCATGCAACGTGGATTCTGTATCGACTTCACTGCATGAGATTTAAACCGAATATTCCATCTAAATACCTACAACTTTTACAGAAATCATGATGGAATTATTCAAATTAAAAAAATCATACAACCACATAATATACACCAGTCATCAATTTCTCGCTATTCATTACAGTAACTGGAACACAACCATTTACAACCTCAATTGTTTCAATAAAACAACACACTTCACCAATACGAGTGAAAGAATAACAGCAGGCAAGATTTTATATTCATAATAAAAGTTCTAATCATAACCAATAGATATTGAATAGTAATTTTTAAGACATAACAAATTTCTTTGCAGCTTAATACAGAAACAAGAATAGAGACAATCTACGTTATAATACTTCCTTAAGATTCCACAATGATATGATGTAATTTTAGTGTTTTTACATTCTTCCACTTATAAGTTTAGCCTGAAGATGACTTACTATATATAGTCAAATCATGCTACTATGAGGTGAGTTGATGACTAATTATTTTAATAATAATAATAAATTGTGTTGAAGGTTAAGTACTGTTTATTATTAACCAATGGTACTAATGACACTTCAAAGACATTCTTATTCTTGCACTTCCACAGGCTCAGTCTGATGCTTAAGTTTATCTTTCAGGTGTAGCTACATTATGAGCCAACCTGTTGTTTGATACTTACTGGAGTTCCCAAATTTAGCATAATAGAAAGCAGAAGGGGAAGTATATCAATATATAGCACACACCATTTATGGGTGTTATGCTCTTGAAAAAACGCAGAAGTCATAAAACCATGATGCAGAAAGTTAAGAACTTGCAGAATGATGGGTAGGGGAACCAAAGACACAGGCAACATGATAATGTGTATAACTAATGAATATAATTGTGAAAACATTAAAGGTGGCATATAAGAGATGATGCCATCATTCCTGGCTGCAAGTAGTCACTGAACCAAACAACAAATACATGGCAAGAGGGACAGAGAAGACGGTACATACAGTGGGGACTTCATTGCTTTGCCTTCCTCTGGATGGTCTTCACCTGCTTGCATTGTACCATGATAGTTGCCTCCACCTCATACTTAAATTTTTGGCACCACTCCATCAAAATGTCAACCTCAAAGATATTACCAAGTCTTCCACCAATCAGGGCCAATCTTCAGAACTCTGGGAATCAGTATACTATAAATATCATCTATTGTTCCATGGACATGAGATATATTCATGTTGTCCAAGACAATGGTTACTTTCACAGTCACATTCCCATTGCATCTGTGATCAATAACAATGAAACCAATGCCAATATGGGGCAAGAAAGCATAGGGCATACATCCTTTACATCCTGTAAACAACAGAATGTAATTCTAGACTACTTGAACAAACCGCATCAGCACCATCCATAAACTTTTGAACAAAATGATTAACTGTCTGAGATCACTGAAGGACACACAGTCCATGGTAAAAAAAACGCAGTGTCTTTAGATCCCCCAACCCACGGCAATATATACACCAGTCAAAGTGGTCATCACATTCCCCAATAGACTGAATACATCAGGGACACCAGCCTGAAGAACAAATGAGTAGCAGCTAAAAATTACACAAAAACTTTGGCAACCTTAGTTGTAGCCAGCATCCAGACTTATCCATAAATTATCGAAATAATAAAAAATCTGCACAACTTCCACTGCGAACACGGATGTAACTGATCAAAATACTGTTTCACCCCCTCTCCTCCAGCCTTACTTCTTAACCAAATGCACAGCATTGTGCTTCTCAATTTCCACACTTGCTCTGACAAGACCTACATTGTATTTCAATGTACCTTTTCCTCCTGCTTCACATAAACCTGAACACCCTGAGTGCAATGCATTGCAGAATGTACATGAAGTGAACAGTAATATTTTGTTCTGTCAAATGTTCAAGTACCAATCTATAGTTTTGTCACACATCCTTTTGAAATTTGCAATTACTTCTTGCAAGCAAATGTGTAAAATGGACATGGAGTCCTTTACTGAAGTGGTAGTCTCTGCTGAAAGAAATTTCTACCTATGCAGTACATTTTTATTATCACCCTGTCCTAAAACACACTAAACCTGGAGTGATTATATACATGAATCACCACTCCAAACATTCCTTCAACCTTAATAAGTCTCCTATACAGTGACGAATCTATAGTCAAAGCTACAAAAGGATAATAATATCAAAAAGACAGACCAGACATTATTTAGTATACCTTGCATACAACATCCATCCCCCTTCACAATGTCGCCCACTGTAAGAATACAGTGACAATCACTGTCATTTCAGTGCTGTTAAATATCCCCGGCGAGAGACAGAATGCAATAAGCTGGATAAATTCTTCTGGATATGTCTTGCACTGGATCTGGGAACATCAGAAAGTGTGACAGTCACCAGTGAATGCCAGTGGCTCTGGGTCCAACAACAAACAGAATAGGGCTGGTCTTCAGTCCACCATCCCATACTAACTTGGCACAGTGAGGGGCAGAGCTGGGAAATACGAGCCCAACCACAACACCAACATCTACGCCATCACTGATGATGATGATGATGATGATGATGATGATAACAATAACACTACCAAATGTCACAGGCAGCATTTGATTTATGTGTTTAATGAAACCCACTCAAAACATGCACTTCATAGCCAGGCTTCACAGACATGCTTTGAAACATGTGTAGTACTAGCAAGAAGATTAAGAAGTTACTGACCAGTGGTTATAATCTTATGGTAAATTTTTAAAATACAAAAAAAAACTGGGGGACACAATGGGTACCACTCTGTACTAGACAGTAATTTTTTATATAAAAAAAATAAAAAATAATAAAAAAAAAGAGCACTAAATACAATTGGATATTTAAAATCAATAACCAATTACGAAACCTGTTTAAATGCAATTCATAAGTTGCGCAAGGAAGTTGTAAAAATCTGTTCCATCAAACAATAATGTTCTCAAATGGCCCATCCTTGTGCTGTGTATAAGGAATGCCTTCCTTGAACACACAAGAATATTCTAGCATAACTGCCAATACATGTTCAGTGGTCTTGCAACACTGCATGCATGATATGTGCCTGTGGATGGAAAATTGAGCAGTCTGAATGTACTATACTGCAAGGAATGAGAAGTGTAAAGAGTCTTCAAGTATTTTACATGAAGAAACTGGGCACAGTGAGCTAAGACTAGTGGAGTGAAGGTCGAACAAATACTGCATACATCCTCAAGATTCACCGTAACTCCATGCTGATAGCAGCTTATCATGCTTGGGATCATATGGACATGTGTGCTCATAAAATTAAATTAATTAATGTTTCTATTACTAATAATTTTAATATAAAAGCCTGGGCTGAAATTATTCTAAATTATTTATTGTACCTTCACTTTCAACTATAACATTTTAACAGCAACATAATTTTTCACCATGTCAGTTACTTTTGCTACTTAGGAGGTAATTTGATTTTAATCCTGGAATGAATTGAAATTACATTAGTTTAATGAACTGCTTCATAAGGTCTGCAAAGGCAGCTAAGGAGGACATCCTGTAGATGATCCCTAAAATCTTGCCCTCTACAGCACTGATACATAAGACTAGGGAAGAGTAATGGCAACAGTAATGTTAGTGTGAGATGTGTTGTCAGTAAAAGTGAAGGAAGTGCTACGCTTAGTTCTCCACACTCTGCCCTTTACTGGTGCCAAGTGTGGATTTTGCCACTGGGAGCAAATGAGACAGACGGGGACGGAGGACTGAGCAACTGCTCTATTCTGCAAGGCAAACTCTGACAGAACCACATTCAAGTCATTGATGATTCAGTACAGAATCATCTAATTCAAACTGGTCTTGCTCTATTGGCTTCTTCAACCACGTGCCCAATTCAGCCTTATGGAATGCAAGTACCAACTGCTCCTTTGCCATCTGCAATGCACAATAATACAGACAATTAGCAAGTGGCCCCATATTAAAAAAAAAACTGTTATAACTCAATTAAATGTGGCACCATTTGTGAGGAAATAAACTGAAAAGAAAATGGTTAAGTACATAATGCAGGACAGTGCCATAATTCGTGCATCAAATTTCTTCACGACGTCCCTACAAGCCCTGAATTATGTAAGCTCAACGTCGCATAACTTTTTCATAAACTACATATAAAAAATGTAAGATAAGTAAATATTACATTATGCTCGGACTTTATCATTTACACACAACTGAAATGTAAGACTGTACTTGTTAATTTGATGTTTTTCTGACCGTGTATCACAGTATAGACCTTTCAAAATACCAACTTAGTGCACATTCTCTTAATATTCAACAATATAAGTTACATTACACTCCTCAACATGTTTCGAGCAGCACGCTGCTCATCATCAGGAGGATCAATTGTATCACCACAGCCTCTGGTATCGTCACCCTCTGTAAGCAGCC
>Ga0209629_10000384_pt1 | contig 23564 bp, 18 predicted proteins | sample TergutCu122P5_FD_187286 | JGI IMG/M metagenome (GOLD analysis project Ga0209629, IMG submission 187286) | Cubitermes ugandensis P5 segment gut microbial communities from Kakamega Forest, Kenya - Cu122 P5 (SPAdes) (version 2) | ecosystem: Host-associated > Arthropoda: Insects > Digestive system...
CCGCCCCTACGGAATACGGAACCCCTTCGCTGAGTTTCGCTAAGGAAAATCTGTCGAACGCACGTTATTTAATTGGCTATGGCTGTCGAACGCGGCGGGAGCGGAGCCCCCGCCCTACGGGGAGCGGTTTTAATGACGTAAACCTGCCACCGGGGCGGTTTCATGGACTCCGGATGCATGATGCGGATATCAGACGCTGCCGGCGCGCGGCGCGCGCGGGGCGGGCTTCACGTGAGCAGTTATCGGACTTGAACGAGCCCGCCAGAGGCGAGTACTTGGAGGGGGAAATGGCCTGATTGCCGCGGTATTGGAAATTTTTATTGGCTGCGGCTGTCGAACGCGGCGGGAGCGGAGCCCCCGCCCTACAGAGAACTTTTGGCGAACCAGATTAAATCGCGCTGGCGCTTAGGGATTATAAGCGGTGGGCGCTCGCGATGGCGGGATGCGGTGTGCGTTAGTTCATTGCAATTGCCGGCGTATCATTCGGCGATGAAATGTTGCGGTAGGGGCGGAGTTTGTCTCCGTTTAGTGCGAGGGCAGACACGAGGTCTGCCCCTACGGTGAGTGTTACGTGGAATTTTACGGATGGAATACTGCGCCGGGTATATAAAAATGTTGCATTATGGGCGGAGATTGTCTCCGTTTAGCGCTAGGGCAGACACGAGGTCTGCCCCTACGGTGAGTGTTACGTGGAATTTTAAGGATGGAATGCTGCGGGCGGGTATATAAAAAAATGTTGCATTGGGGGCGGAGTTTGTCTCCGTTTGGCGCGAGGGCAGACACGAGGTCTGCCCCTACGGTGAGTGTTATGTGAAATTTTACGGATGGAATGCTGCGGGCGGGTATATAAACGTGAGTGTCACGTGGAATTTTACGGATGGAATACTGCAGGCGGATATATAAAAATGTGCGGTAGGGGCGGAGCTTATCTCCGTTTAGTGCTAGGGCAGACACGAGGTTTGCCCCTACGGTGAGTGTTACGTGGAATTTTACGGATGGAATGCTGCGCCGGGTATATAAAAATGTTGCGGTAGGGGCGGAGTTTGTCTCCGTTTAGTGCTAGGGCAGACACGAGGTCTGCCCCTACGGTGAGTGTTACGTGGAATTTTACGGATGGAATGCTGCGCCGGGTATATAAACGTGAGTGTTACGCGAAATTTTCGGATGGAACACTGGCGCGCGGATATATGAAGTTTACAAATTTACGTTGAGCGCGGGTATATAAAATTTACGTTGAGGCGGTGGCTTATGAGTGAGAGGATGGCCTTGATACCGTTTAACCGGCTGATCGGCCGAATTATGGATGAATACCGGCGGACGGGGTCGGTCTTTGGGATACGGGCGGACAAGTTTTATTCGAATAAAGGCGCGCCGTTTACGCTGTTCGGAGAAAGGCTCGCGTCGCTTATCGGCCCCGCCGCCGGCCCCAACAGCCAGCTAGCCCAGAACATCGTGGCGGCGTATCTGGCGGGCGCCCGCTTTATAGAGCTGAAGACCATCCAGGTATTGGACGGCGAGGACCTGCGCAGGCTCGTTCCCCGGCCGTGCATCAACGCGCGTGACGAGGGCTACAACGTGGAATGGTCCACGGAGCTGACCGCCCAGGAGGCCTTTGACGAGTATGTGAAGGCGTGGTTCGCGTTGCACGTCTGCGCCGCGGAGTTTGATTTGTCGGATGACAGGGATTTTATGTTCAACATGAGCGTCGGCTATGATCTGGCCGGCGTCAGGGATCCCAAGGTGGACGGCTTTATCGAGGGCCTGAAGGACGCCTCCGGCACAAAGGTGTGGAACGAATGCGCGGCGTTCCTCCGCGGCAATATGTCCATGTTCGAGCGCTTCACGCCGGCCCGCCTCGACGCGGTCGCCCCGCGCGTATGCGGGAGCGCGACGCTCTCCACGCTGCACGGCTGCCCGCCGGATGAGATCGAGCGCATCGCCCGGCATCTGCTGGGGGAAAAGCTGCTGCACACCTATGTGAAATGCAACCCGACATTGCTGGGCTATGAGCGCGCCCGCGGCATTCTGGACGGCATGGGCTACGGCTATGTCCCGTTTGACCGCCGCCATTTTGAAAACGACCTGCAATTTGAGGACGCCGCGCGCATGTTCCGCGATTTATTGGAGTATTCCGGCGGCCTGGGGCTCAGGTTCGGCGTTAAATTGACCAACACGCTGCCCGTGCGCGTCGAAAACGGTGAGCTGCCCGGGGAGGAGATGTACATGTCCGGGCGGGCGCTGTACCCGCTGAGCCTCAATGTCGCCGATATGCTGACCCGGGAATTTGATCGGAATCATAATAAAGCGCTGCCCATCTCATATTCCGGCGGCGCGGATTTCTTTAACATAGAAGATATAGTCAGGCTGGGCATACGCCCGGTCACCATGGCCACAACGATCTTAAAGCCCGGCGGTTACGAGCGCCTGAATCAGTTGGCCTCAAGGCTTGAGGGCCTGTCAAACAGCCTGCCGGAGCGTATAGACGCCGAAGGGCTGAGCGCCCTGGCCGCGGCCACCGTAAAGAACCGGCATTATCTCAAATCCGTGCGTTATCTGGGCACGGCGGGCTCGCGCAAGACCGGGAGCGCGCTCGGGCTGTTCGACTGCTTCAAATCGCCCTGCGCCGACGGCGGCTGCCCCATCAATCAGCAGATACCGGAGTATTTAAAGCTGGTAGGGGAGGGGAGATACGCCGAGGCCTTTAAAATTATCGCGATAGACAACGCGCTGCCGTCCGTAACGGGCGCGATATGCAGCCACCCCTGCCAGACCAGGTGCACGCGGATGGACTATGAGGAGCCGCTCCATATCAGGGATTCAAAGCGCATGGCGGCGGAGGGCGCGCAGGAGGCGTATACGGCCGGCTTGAGCGCCGCGCCCCTTAAAACGGATAAAAGCGCCGTAGTCATCGGCGCCGGCCCCGCGGGAATCGCCGCGGCCGTTTACCTGCGCAGGAACGGCGTCGCCGTGACCGTGCGCGAGAAGCGGGACCGCCCCATGGGCATTGTGGAATATGCCATACCGGGATTCAGAATCGCGCCCGATGTCATAAAGCGCGACTGCGATATGGCGGTAAAGCTCGGCGTCGCGTTCGAGTTCGGGGCCGAGGCGGATTATTCCGTCGAGGAACTGAAACGCTCATATGACTTTGTGATCCTGGCAACGGGCGCCTGGGAAAGCGGCGGCCCCGTCGCCTCCGTGACGAAGCGGGGAGGGGAGAGGCTTTTTGACGCCCTTGAATTTCTGGAATCCTCGAAGGAAAACGGCTGCCGGATCGATTTGGGCGGGCGCGTGGCCGTTATCGGCGGCGGGGACGTGGCCATGGACTGCGCCCGCGCCGCAAAACGCGCCCCGGGGAATCCGGACGTCGTGATCCTGTACCGCCGCACCCGCCCGTATATGCCGGCGGAATACGAGGAGATAGAGCTGGCCCTGGAAGAGGGTGTCCGTCTCGTGGAACTGACCGCCCCGCACGCGTTCGACGGGGAAAAACTCGTATGCCAGAAGATGGAGCTGGCCGAAAGGGACGCGAGCGGGCGGCGCGGGGTGAGGCCCACGGGGGAAACCGCCGAGATGGCCTTCGATACGGTCATCGCGGCAACCGGCGCGCGCGTCGGCGCGAAGCCCTTCGCCGATAACGGAATAGCGCTGAACCGCAGGGGCCTGCCGGAATTAAACGGCGCCAACGAGACCAGCATCCCGGGCGTCTACGCCGCGGGGGACTGCAAGGCCGGTCCCTCCACGATCGTCAGCGCCATGGCGGACGGCAAGCTGATCGCCCGGGATATCCTGGGGAAACTGGGCATTGAAAGCGATTTTGTCCGCGCCGATGCCGATTATAACGACGACGCGCTGTTTTACCGCAAAGGCGTCCTGGCCGAACCTGCCGGGGACGCGCGGGACAACTACCGCTGCCTGGCGTGCGGCAGGCTGTGCGAGATCTGCTGTGACGTATGCCCGAACCGCGCCAACGTCGCGGTACCGGTCGGGGGCATGGGGGACGCCCGCCAGATCCTCCATATCGACGGCATGTGCAACGAATGCGGCAACTGCGGCACATTCTGCCCGCACTCGGGCGATCCGTACAAGGACAAGATGACGCTGTTCAATTCCGAGGCGCTGTTCGACGACAGCGTAAACCGCGGCTTCCTGCCTTTGCCGGACGGCATGTTTAAAATACGGCTGGAGGACGGCTCCGTGATCACGGCTGCGCCGGGCGACGGAAAAATGCCTGAATCCTACGAAAAATTTATCGGCGCCGCGCTCAAAATGGAATACCTGCTGTATTGACGATCAATAAACGCAAAGGGTGATTAAACTGTGAGTTACGAAACAAAAGCTTTATTTATTGCGTTGGCGGCGATTATCAAGGAAACCAAGGACATTAGAAAGGTTTATGGGTATCTGCAGAAAATGGCCAATACAGATGGGATAATAATTGAGGATTTCGAAGAGTGATCTTCATCTTATTATCGTTATAGCATGAATAAGGAGAGCTTTTGTGAAATACGCGCCGGATCAAATCCTCGATGAAACGCTCAGGAACTGCCCCGAGTTAAACGTATGCCGCGATGATATCGAGAGGTGTTTTAACGTTTTAAAAAGCTGCTTCGCAAGCGGAGGCAAGCTCATGGTCTGCGGGAACGGGGGCAGCGCCTCGGACAGCGCGCATATCGCCGGTGAGCTTATGAAGGGCTTCCGCCTGCCGCGCGGGCTCCCCGATGAGGAGGCGGCGCGGTTCGCCTCGCTGCCCGAAAACGGGGATTACCTCGCGGGAAAACTTCAGTCGGCGCTGCCCTGTATAGCGCTGACCGATAACGCCCCGCTTTCGACGGCCATCGCCAACGATACCGCGGCCGATATGGCGTTTGCGCAGCAGGTGTACGGCTATGCCGCGGATAATGACGCGCTGATCGGGATTTCCACGTCGGGCGGGGCCCGAAACGTCATCAACGCCCTGCTGACAGCCAAGGCGCTGGGGGTCGTCACCGTCGGGCTGACCGGCCGCGAGGGCGGCGCGGTGGGCCGGATCTGCGATATCGCGATAAAGGCCCCGGCCTCGGAGACATACCGGGTTCAGGAGTACCATCTGCCCATATACCACGCGCTGTGCGCGATGCTGGAAGCGGCGTTTTTCACATATGAACAGCCATTCGGCCCATAGAGCATATTTACGCGCGCGCCTGGATTGCTTCGGGCATGACCGCACATGAGGATGGATCAAGCGTTGCCCTCGCAATGACGTGGCCGAAAAGCGCGCGGCTGGATTGCTTCGGGCATGACCCACATGAGGACGGATCAACCGTTGCCCTCGCAATGACGTGGCCGAAAAGCGCGCGGCTGGATTGCTTCGGGCATGACCCATATGAGGACGGATCGACCGTCGCCCTCGCAATGACGTGGCCGAAAAGCGCGCGGCTGGATTGCTTCGGGCATGACCCATATGAGGACGGATCAACCGTCGCCCTCGCGATGATGTGGCGGGGAAGCGCGTATAAAGCGGCCATATGCCAAAGATATCGCTGTTAGATTAGATGCCATATTTTTTAAACTGATGACGGGTATAGGCGGAGGCGCTGGCAATGAGCCATCATGTCGGGTTTGACATCGGAGGCACAAAGATCGCGGCGAGTATAGCTGTGATCGAGGATCTGGCGATGACCGTCCTGGATAGAATCCAATTTGAGACGCCAAATTCCTTGGATGCCTCTTTGGAGAAGCTGAAGGGCTGTTTTTCGGACTTGACCAGGGCGGCCGGGCTGCGAAGCGGCGATATAGACAGCATAGGCATAAGCTGCGGCGGGCCGCTCGACAGCAAAAAAGGGGTTATCCTCTCGCCGCCCAATTTGCTGGGATGGGATGACGTGGCCATCACGGATTACTTTCGCGGCCAGTTTGGCGTCCCGGCGTTTTTACAGAACGACGCCGACGCGTGCGCGCTGGCGGAATGGAGGTTCGGCGCGGGGAGGGGAGCCGGGAACATGGTTTTCCTCACGTTTGGGACGGGCTTCGGCGCGGGGCTGATCCTCAACGGGGCGCTGTATTCGGGCGCGGGCAATATGGCCGGGGAGATAGGGCATTGCAGGGCCCCATTGACCGGCTGCGGCGCGTACAGCCCGACGGGTTACGGCAAGTCCGGGTCTTTCGAGGGCTATTGCAGCGGCGGCGGCATAGCCGAATTGGGCCGCATGGCCGCGCTGGAAGCGCTGCAATCCGGGAGAGGCGCGGGATTTTGTAAAACGGCGGGTGATCTGCCGGGGATAACGGCCAAGACGATCGGCGACGCCGCCAGATCGGGCGATGCGGACGCCATAAAGGTGTATCGGTGCAGCGGCGAAAGGTTGGGGGCCGCCCTGGCGCTGCTGGTGGATCTGCTGAATCCCGAGGTGATCGTCATAGGGAGCGTATACGCCCGGAGCGTTGATTTGCTGCGCGATTCCGCGATGCGGGTATTGGAGGCCGAGAGCCTGCCGCTCAACCGCGGCGCGTGCAGGGTGCTCCCGGCGGAACTAGGGGAGCGGCTCGGAGACGTGGCCGCGCTGACCACCGCGGTATACGGGCTGCGCCTGGATATGGAGCCCGGCCTGAGGCTGGCATGACCGCTGTAGGCGCTGACCGCCCCTTGCCCAACCGATGTAGGGGCGGACGACCCTGGCCCAACCGATGTAGGGGCGGACGCCCCTGTCCGCCCGCATAACTAAAGATTTCCAATAATTACAGATTTGCTTGACGCGAAGCGCGTTCCTACCATCCTTATAGCGGACCGGGGTTTCACTGTGTCGGTATGGGTTAGGGCGGACAGGGTCGTCCGCCCCTACAATGGTTGTGCCGGCCTTCGGTCGTTTATAGAACCCATACCAGTTCCAAATATATACATGGATGACGCTATGCTCTGTAAACGCTACTGTTACATCCGGCAGGATTTTATAGAACGCTGTAGGGGCGGACGACCCTGTCCGCCCGCAGAACTAAAGATTTCCAATAATAACAGACTTGCTTGACGCGAAGCGCATCCCTCCATCCTAATAGCCTTATAGCGGACCGGGGTTTCACTGTATCGGTATGGGCTCGGGCGGACAGGGCCGTCCGCCCCTACAATGGTTGTGCCGGCCTTCGGTCGTTTATAGAACCCATACCAGTTCCAAATATATACATGGATGACGCTATGCTCCGTAAACGCTACTGTTATATCCGGCAGGATTTTATAGAACGCCGTAGGGGCAGACCTCGTGTCTGCCCGCAGGCCGGGCGGAGACAAGCCCGCCCCTGCTGCATTTTATCGCCGGATAATACATTACACATTAGAAGCACTGCATGTACGCGTCAGCTATATTTAAAAAGGAATTGGCATCACATCAAATAATTTGGGATAAAACGAATTATATCTTATAACATAACACGCGAATATCCGGTGTTACAGGAGGGATCGTTATGGATTACAAGACCGTCGGCGCGGGCGAACGGCGCTGGGACGCCGAGGCCAAGGTCACGGGCCGCGCCGATTACACGGACGACATCCCGGTAAAGAACATGCTCCACGCGAAGGTCATGCGCGCGGCCATCGCCCACGGCTATGTGAGGCGGCTGGACGTCTCCGGGGCGCTGAAAGTCCCCGGCGTGCTGAAAGTCCTCACCCCCGCGGACGTGCCGGACATCCCCTACGCGACGGCCGGGCACCCGTTCGCGCTGGCTGAAGCGGCCAGGGATGTGGCCGACAGGCGCATCCTGACGGATAAGATCCGCCTCTGGGGGGACGAGATCGCGGCGGTCATCGCGGAGGACGAACTGGCGGCGCAAAGGGGCGTTGAGGCGATCGAGGCCGAATACGAGGCGCTGCCGTTCTATTTGACCCCCCGCGAATCCCTCGCGGAGGGCGCGGCGGAGATACACGCCGGCACAAACAATATCATAGCCCGCACGCAGTTTGCGGTGGGGGATATGGAAAAGGGCTTTGCGGACGCGGAGTACATATTCGAGGACGAATTTGAGACGCCGGCGGCGCAGCACTGTCATATGGAAAACCAGACGGCTTACGCGTATCTCGGCGCGGACAACCGCTGGGTATGCGTCACCAGCACGCAGATACCCCATATCTGCCGGCGCATCCTGGGCCAGGCGTTCGGCATGCCCTGGGGGCGTTTCCGCGTGATAAAGCCGTTTGTGGGCGGGGGCTTCGGCAACAAGCAGGACGTAACGGTGGAGCCGCTTGCGGTGGCCATGTCCATGGCTATGGGAGGCCGCCCCGTATCCCTGCGCCTGACGCGCGAGGAAGTATTCGCCTGGACGCGCGTGCGCCACGCCATGTCCTATAGGATGAAGCTCGGCGTCTCAAAGGATATGCGCATCACCGCCTGGGATATCGACGCCGTCTCCGACAACGGCGCTTACGCCTCCCACGGCCACGCGGTCGTGGCGAAGGGCGGCGGCACTGTCACCGCCACGTATGACGCGCCCAACTTCCGCTATACCGCCACGACGGCGTACACCAATAAAGCGGCCGGCGGCGCGATGCGCGGCTACGGCGTGCCGCAGATAGTCTTCGCGATGGAGGCGTTTATCGACAACGCCGCGCGGAAGCTGGGGGTGGACCCGCTGGCTTTCCGTACGGCCAATCTGGCCAGGAAGGGCGCCGTGGACCCGTCGAGCCATTTGATAAATGAGAACAATAATCTGCTGGAATGCATACAGACCGGCGGCGGGCGCTTCGGCTGGGACAAAAGGCGCGCGGCCGCGCGCTTCGGGGGCAAGGCCGGAGCCGGCGGCAAAGTCCGCGGCGTCGGCATGGGGATATTCTCATACGCCTCCCCCGTCTACCCCAAGGGGCTGGAGGTGGCCGCCTGCCGCCTGATGATCAATCAGGACGGCAGCGTCAAGCTCATCGTGTCCGCCGCGGAGATCGGGCAGGGTTCGGACGCCGTGTTCTGCCAGATGGCCGCGGAGACCCTGGGCGTCCCGTATGAGACGGTGTACGCCGAGGAGCGCACCGACACGGATATGGCCCCGTTTGACACGGGCGCTTACGCCTCCCGCCAGACCTATGTGACCGGCATGGCCGTGGAGGCCGCCGCAAAACAGCTAAAACAAAAGATTTTGGCTGCCGCGCAGAAGTTCATGGGCGTCGAGGCGAGATATCTGGATATAAAAGACGCCGCCGTCGTGTACAAGCACGACGGGCGCGCGCTCATATCCCTCGGCGGCCTGATGCTCAGGGTCTATTACGACAGGGACGCCGCGCTGTATTTCTCGGCGGAGGGCGCCGTCAACTGCCACACCGCCGCCCCGTCCATGGGCGTCACCTTCGCGGAGGTGGAGGTGGACGCGGAGACGGGCAAGGTGGAGGTGACCGATATCCTCAATGTCCACGACGCCGGGCGCATCATAAACCCGCTGACGGCCATGGGCCAGGTGGAAGGGGGCGTGGCCATGGGCGTCGCCTACGGCCTCGGCGAGGCGCTTTACTACGACAGGAAAACCGGCGCGCCGCTGAACAACAACCTGCTGGACTACAAGATGCCCACAACCATGGATGTGCCGGAGATGGACGCGGTGTTCATCGAGCGTCATGACCCGTACGGGCCGTTCGGGGCCAAGGGGCTCGGGGAACCGCCGATCTGCGGCCCCGCCGCGGCCGTCAGGAACGCCGTCTGCGACGCGCTTAACCTTGAGATAAACGGCCTCCCGCTCTCGCCGCAGCGCGTGTACGAGGCCATGGCGGCCGGGAACAAAGGCGGCGGGAAAGCGGGGCAGGGGGTGCTATCGGATGTTTGATTTTGGAAAATATTATGAACCGCGCGCCGCGCAGGAGGCCGCGAGGCTGCTCCTTGAACTGAGCGCGGCGGGTGAGAACCCGGCTGTCATCTGCGGCGGCACGGACGTGCTGATAAAACTGCGGGAGAGACGCAGGTACGTCGGGGCGGCCATGGTCAGCGTCCGCGGTATCCCCGAGCTTTCCGGCATCCGCATGGGCGACGGCGGCGATATCTTTATCGGCGCGGCCACGTCCTTCACAGAGGCGGAAAATTCGGATATAATCACGCGATACCTGCCGGTATTGGCGGCGGGGGCGGCGTCCGTCGGCGGCCCGCAGATACGCAACATGGGCACGCTGGGCGGCAACGTCTGCAACGGCGTGACCTCCGCGGACACGGCCGGCGCGCATTTTGTGTACAATTCCACCCTGATCATCCAGGGCGCGGACAAACGGCGCGAGGCGCCCGTCGCCTCGTTCTATAAATCGGCCGGCGTTGTGGATCTGGCCGCCGGCGAGCTGCTTGTGGGATTCAGGATCGCCAGGGCGGATTACGAGGGCTTTAAGGGCCAATACATCAAATTCGCCCAGCGCGGCGCAATGGACATCGCGACGCTGGGCTGTTCCGTAAACTTCAAAACTGAGGGCGGATTGATCCGGGATCTGCGCGTCGCCTTCGGCGTGGCGGGGCCGGTGCCCCTGAGGGCCGTTCCGGCGGAGGAATTTGCCGTCGGCAAACCTATTGACGCGGGCGTCCTGGCCGCTATCGGCGAGGAATGTGTCAAATGCACCAGATCCAGGGATTCATGGCGCGCCTCCAGGGCCTTCCGCGAGCAGCTCATACGCACGCTGCCCGGCAGGGCCATACTGGAGGCCAGAGGTTAGAGGCTAGAAAAACCGGGAGGTATCAGAATGTCATATCCTCTTGAAATGACAGTGAACGGAAAGAGCGTTTCGCTCCTGATAGACGAGCGCAAATCGCTGCTGGAGGTCCTGCGGGGCGAGCTGCGGCTCACGGGGACGAAGGAGGGCTGCGGCGTGGGCGAGTGCGGCGCGTGCACCGTCATCGCGGACGGGGAGACTGTGGACGCCTGCATATATCTGGCCGTTTGGGCGCAGGGCAAGAATATTACGACCATTGAGGGGATCGCCGCGCCCGACGGGACCATGTCGGACGTTCAGCGCAATTTTGTCGACGCGGGGGCCGTGCAGTGCGGTTACTGCATCCCCGGCATGGTCATATCCGCGAAGTGCCTGCTGGACCATAACCCCGATCCCAGCCGCGACGAGATACGCCGCGGGCTGTCCGGCAATCTGTGCCGCTGCACCGGTTATGTCAAAATCCTGGACGCGGTGGAGCGAACGGCGGCCGAGCGCGGCTCAAGAACCGAGGGGGCATAATATGCCTGTTTTAACCGTCAACGGAAAAATTATCGATACCGCAGACTACGGCGCCGGCCCCAAAAAGCTGCTGCTGGATTTTTTGCGCGACGATCTGCGGCTGACAGGGGCGAAGGACGGCTGTTCCGAAGGCGCGTGCGGCGCGTGCACCGTCATCGTCGACGGAAGGGCCTCGCGCGCCTGCGTGTTTGACCTGGAGAGGCTTAATGGCAGGAGCGTCGTCACCATAGAGGCGCTCTCCGAGCGCGAGAAGGCCGTGTACGATTACGCCTTCGCGGAATGCGGCGCAGTCCAGTGCGGTTTCTGCATCCCGGGCATGGTGATGAGCGCGAAGGCGCTGCTGGATGTCAATGGGGACCCCTCCCCGGCGGACGTCAAGAAGGCCATCAACGGCAATATCTGCCGCTGCACGGGGTATGTGAAGATCGAGCGGGCCATACTGCTGGCGGCCGGGCTCTTTAAAGCGGGCGGGCCGGTCCCGGCGGACCGGTCGGACGGCAAGCTGGACACCGGCCTGCACCGGCTCGACGCCCGCGAGAAGACGCTGGGTTACGGCGTCTACACGGACGACATGGCCTTCCCGGATATGGTGTACGGCAAGGCGTTGCGCGCGAAATACCCGCGCGCGCGGGTCATAAGGATAGACGCCTCCAAGGCCAGGGCGCACCCCGACGCGCTCTGCGTCCTGACCGCCGACGACGTGCCCGGCCACAATAAGATAGGCCATCTCGTGGCCGATTGGGACGTGCTGATCCCGGAGGGGGAGAACACGCGCTATATCGGCGACGCGCTGGCGCTGGCGGCTTCCGCAGACAAATACAAGCTGCGGGAGATACTCGACCTCATCGAGGTTGAATATGAAGTGCTCACGCCAATCGAAAACCCCGTGCAGGCCCTCGCGGAGGGCGCGCCAAAGCTGCATGAGAAGGGCAACCTGCTGTATCATATACATTTAAAGCGCGGGGACGCCGCGGCGGCCATCGAAAGCGCGGCGCACGCCGTGACGAACAGGTTTTCGACCCCGTTCACGGAGCACGCCTTTATGGAGCCGGAGTGCTGCGTGGCCATGCCGGACGGGCCATACGGCATCATGCTGTATACAGGCGGCCAGTCCGTCTACGATGAGCAGCACGCCGTGAGCCAGGTGCTGGGCCTGCCGGCGGAGTTTGTCCGCGTGAGGTCGAACCTGGTCGGCGGGGGCTTCGGCGGCAAGGAGGACATGAGCGTGCAGCACCACGCCGCGCTGCTGGCCTGGCATCTGAAGCGGCCCGTCAAGGTAAAGCTCACACGCCAGGAGAGCATCAATATACACCCCAAGCGGCACGCCATGGAGATAGACATGACCGCGGCCTGCGACGCGGACGGCAGATTGGTCGGCATGAGGGCCGAGATCGTCTCCGATACGGGGGCTTACGCCTCCCTGGGCGGGCCGGTCCTGCAGCGCGCCTGCACCCACGCCGGCGGGCCATATAACTACGCCAATATAGACGTGGAGGGCAAGGCCGTCTACACAAACAACCCGCCGGGCGGCGCGTTCCGCGGCTTCGGCGTGTCTCAGACCGCTTTCGCGATAGAGACCAGCCTCAACATGCTCGCGGAGAAGGCGGGCATCTCACCCTGGGAGATACGTTTTCTGAACGCCGTCCGCCCCGGCGACGCCCTGCCCAACGGGCAGCTCGTCGATCAATGCGCGTCGCTGGTGAAATGCCTTGAGGCCGTCAAACCGGCGTTTGAGCGTTCTCCGCGCGCCGGGCTGGCCTGCGCGTTCAAGAACAGCGGGCTGGGCGTCGGCGTCCCGGATTACGGGCGCTGCATAATCTCAATACAGAAGCATGGCGGCAAACACATGCTGCACATACGCACATCCGCCGCGTGCGTGGGCCAGGGTATGGCCACCGTCTGCGCCAGCATCTGCTGCGAGGCGCTGGACATCCCGGCGGGCCTGATCGTCGTCGAACGGCCGGACACCCTGCGCTGCCCGGATTCCGGCACGACCACCGCCTCGCGCCAGACCGTCTTCACCGGGGAGGCCGTGCGCATCGCCTCCATGCGCATAAAAGAAGAGCTGGACCGCGGCAAGACCCTGGCCAGCCTCGAAGACAGGGAGTTTTACGGGGAATACGTGGGCATAACGGATATAATAGGCAGCGACAAACTGAATCCGGAAAGCCATGTCGCCTACAGTTACGCCGCGCAGGTCGTCGATCTGGACGAGGCCGGCCGGGTCTCAAAGGTGACCGCCGCCTACGACATTGGCCGCGTCATTAACCGTAAATCGGCCGAAGGGCAGATCGAAGGCGGCGTGGTGATGGGCCTGGGTTACGCGCTCACGGAGGATTTCCCGCTGATTAACTGTGCGCCGTCCGTGAAATACGGCACGCTGGGCCTTATCCGCGCGTCCGCCGCCCCGGAGATCGAGACGATAATCATGAAGCCGGACGAATACTCGCAGCTCGCGTACGGCGCGAAGGGCGTCGGCGAGCTCGCCACGATCCCAACGGCCCCCGCCGCGGCTCACGCGTATCGGCGCTATGACGGCGTCTTCCGCGCCAGCCTCCCGCTGAAGCGTACATTTTATAAAAAGGGATGACAAGATATGAGCGACAATGACAAGGCGGCCGCAAAAGAGCCGATCCGCGCCGCCGGCGCGCCGGCCGCCATCGGCCCGTATTCGCAGGGCGTTTCCTGCGGCGGCCTGATCTTTACGTCCGGGCAACTGCCCATTGACGGCGCGACGGGCCGTTTGGAGAGCGACATACGCGCCGCCGCGCGGATCTGCCTGGAAAACGTCGCCGGGATAATCGAGGCGGCCGGATCCGACGTCGGCAGGATATTGAAAGTGACGGTATACCTCGCCGATATGGCGGATTTTGAGGCTGTGAACGCGGTGTACGCCGATTTCTTCGCGGGCTGCGTCCCGCCGGCGCGCTCCTGCGTGCAGGCGGCCGCCCTCCCGCGCGGCGCGCGCCTGGAGATCGAGGCCGTCGCGGCGCGATAGCGATTTGTCTGATTTGCCGGGGCAATAAAAAACCGCCCCGAAGGGCGGCGGAACTTATTTTTTAAAAGTGTCTTATGACCTGTTTTCTATGACCGTATGGGTGTGCCTCTCATCGACCCTGCTGTACAGCGTGAGGCAGTAAATGCCGCAAAGCCCAATCAGTGCGTATATGACACGGCTTATCCATGAACTCATCCCCCCGAAGAGCAGCGCCACGAGATCAAGCCCGAAAAATCCGATCAGCCCCCAGTTAATCGCGCCGATGACGACGAGCGTCAGCGCCGTCCATACTAACGTATTGGAACGCATATAATATCCTCCTTTGAGTGTAGTACATGCTTATTATCCCGAAATTTTTTGTTTTTATCCGCGGCGATGAGCTATAGAATATTGGTTTTATAGAATATAGGTTTTACAAAATAATCAAAAAACCGTTTTCCGCAGGTTGCCGTTGAACATTTTGGAAAAACCCACCCAGTCGCCCTGCGCCTGCGCGTTATCGCCGGCGACGGCCATTTCAAAGGCGTTCGTCTTCGCGTCGAGGTCATCCGCGTAATGCAGGATGACCGCTTCTATGATCTTGGGCAGCTTGGGCGATCCGAACTCATATTCGCCGTGGTGTGACAGGATGCAGTGCTTGAGCAGGCTTTTGAGCCCGTGCGGGAAATCGTTTATCTGCGCGCACCCCGCCTCGATCAGCTCGCTGGTCATGACTATGTGCCCCAGGAGTTCGCCGTCGTCCGTATAGCTGTTGCTCGGAAAGGGCGAGAGCTCGTATATCTTGCCCAGATCGTGCAGCAGCGCCGCGGTTATGAGGATGTCGCGGTTGGCGGTTTTGTAGCGCGACGCGAGAAAATCGCAGACCGCCGCGACCGAGACGGTGTGCTCGAGCAGGCCGCCCAAGTAGCTGTGGTGCATGGTGCGGGCCGCCGAACAGGATTTGAAGGCGTCGGCCGTCTTTTCGTCCGAAAAGATGTTTTTGAGCAGCCGCAGGAGGTGCTCCTGGCCTACGGAGTCGATCATCGAGTTCAACTGCGCCCAGAGGCTCTCGATGCTGTAAGGCGTGCAGGGGACATAATCCATGGGATCATATTCGCCCTCCAGGCTTTTGCGTATCTTGTTTATATTTAATTGCAGATCGTTCTGATAGAACAGGACCGTTCCGGCGACCTTGATGAAATCGTTCTCGTGAAAGCCCTGGATGTCGTTGTTCAGCGTCCAGACCTTGCCGTCGATCACGCCGGTTTTGTCCTGCAGCTTGAGCGAGAGATACGTCTTGCCGGCCCGCGATTTAAGGTTCTGCCGCTGCTTGCAGTAATAATGCTCGACGACGGTCTCGCCCTCGGTTAAATCCTGAATGTATTTCATCTGATCCTCCGGGATTTGTATTAACTAAAAAAATTTGTGCGTGACCGTGGCGTCCAGCGCAATGAGCGCCGCCAGCGCGAACACGTAATACGCGAAATACCGCAGTTTGCATTCCCTCACCAGTTTCAGCGTCAGGCCGATGGACAGATAACCCGTGAGGGCCGCGGCCAGGAAGCCGAACAGGCAGCGGTCCAATCCGACGTGCATAAACGCGCCGCCCAAGACGCAGTCCATAATCTCCTTCGTGAGCCCGCCGAGTATCGCGGGGATGGAGAGCAGAAACGAGAAGCGCGCCGCCGCGCCCCGGCTCATCCCCGCGAACAGCGCGCCCGCGATGGTGCTGCCGGAGCGCGAGACGCCGGGCGGGATCGCCAGGGCCTGCATCAGGCCGATCAGCAGCGCGTCCCAAAAGCTCATGTCCGCGATGTCCTTGCCGCCGGATTTGAGCTTATCCGCGGCGATTAGCAGGGCGCATGTCAGCAGAAACGCCAGCGCAAGCAGCAGGCCGCCCTCAAAAAGGATTTTTATCTGCTCGTCAAACGCCAGGGCGGCGGCCACCGCCGGCAGCGTGGCCAAGGCCAGCAGCCAGGTCAGGCGCTGGAACGGGCGGCGCAGCAACGCGATTATATCGTCCCGGAAGACGATGCAGACGGACGTTAGAGTGCCCAGATGCAGGATGATGTCAAACAAAACCGGATTCCCGGAGACGCCGAATATCTTTTGAAACAGCACCAGATGCCCCGAGCTGCTGACCGGCAAAAATTCCGTCAGCCCCTGTATTATCCCCAAAAACAGCGCCTGAAGTACGCTCATCCAGTTCTTCCCATCCATTATACAATATATTAATATGTGTATGCAACAATTTAAAAAAATATTGACATCTTGAAAGAGCTGTAGTTTAATATAAAATTGTGTTTGTCTGCGCACAATTTGTTATATCAACGTGAGTTCGACAGATCTTCCTTAGCGAAATTCAGCAAAGCCGAGCCTTCGTATTCCGTAGGGGCAGGGAATCCAGCAGAGCCGAGCTTTTGTATTCCGTAGGGGCGGACGCCCCTGTCCGCCCGCTGAATTAAAAGCGTCCTACGCTGAATTAAAAGCGTCCCATAATTACAGATTTGCAAACGCGTGGTAAGCCATTCCATCCGCCTTTCAGGCGGCACCAAGTCTTCCGGCTTTAGCCGGTTGTAGTGTAAGCGAGCAATCGAACTCACGTCATATTAATAAACGGAGGTAAGAATTATAGATACGGATCAGGAAAAAATCAATTTATTTGAGGATATGAATCTCTCGCCCGAAACAAAGAGGGCGATACGCGACATGGGCTTTGAGGAGGCCACCCCGATACAGTCCCTGGCCATAGACGAGATATTGGAGGGGCGCGACGTGCTGGGGCAGTCCCAGACGGGCACGGGCAAGACCGCCGCTTTCGGCATCCCCCTGATAGAGAGGACCGACGCCTCCTCAAAGGCGTTGCAGGCCGTCATCCTCTGCCCCACGCGCGAGCTCGCGATACAGATCGGCGAGGAGTTCCGCAAGCTGCTTAAATATAAATCGGGCGTGCGCGCCCTGCCGGTGTACGGCGGGCAGCCGATTGACCGCCAGATAACCGCGCTGCGCGGCGGCGCGCAGATCGTCGTGGGGACGCCGGGCCGCGTGCTCGATCATCTGCAGCGCCGGACGATCAGGATGGACGGCGTCCGCATGGCCGTGCTGGACGAGGCGGACGAGATGCTGGACATGGGCTTTCGCGACGACATAGAGAGCATCCTGAAGTGTATGCCGGAAAAGCGTCAGACCATCATGTTCTCCGCCACAATGCCCGCCGAGATACTGGAGCTCACCAAGGCCTATCAGGTCGACCCGTGCGAGATACGCGTCTCACGCAAGGAGCTGATCGTCCCCCTGATAGAGCAGTCATATTTTGAGGTGAGGCAGCAGACAAAGACCGAGGCGCTGTGCCGCCTCGTGGATATGTACAACCCGCGCCTGTCGCTGGTGTTCTGCAACACGAAGAAGGGCGTGGACGAGCTTGTGGAGCAGCTCCAGGGCCGCGGCTATTTCGCGGAGGGCCTGCACGGCGATCTGAAGCAGCAGCAGCGCGATTTTGTCATGAAGAAGTTCCGCAACGGGACGCTGGAGATACTGGTGGCCACGGATGTGGCCGCCAGGGGCCTGGACGTGGACGACATAGACATCGTGTTCAATTACGATCTGCCGCAGGATGAGGAGTATTACGTCCACAGGATAGGGCGCACCGCGCGCGCGGGCAAGACGGGCGTCGCCTATACGTTCGTCGTCGGGCGCGAGATCTATAAGCTCCGGGAGATAATGCGCTATACAAAGGCCAAGATCACCCAAAAGCGCTTGCCCAGCCTGGACGACATAGAGCTGATACGCGCCGGCAAGTTCCTTGAAAACGTCAAATCCGTTATCAACGAGGGGCATCTGAGCAAGTACATCGCCATGGTGGAAGACCTTTTAAAGGAGGAATACTCGGCCCTCGAGGTCGCCGCGGCCCTGATGAAGCTGAATTTAAAGGACGACTCGTTTGAGGACGTGGATTTTGAGACCGAAAGCTACGAGAACCGTTTCGAGCGCCGCGAAAACTATGAGGACCGCAGGCAGCGGCGCGGCGACGACAATATGATAAGCCTGTTCATAAACGTCGGGCGCAACAACCAGATACGCCCCGGGGACATCGTCGGCGCGCTCGCGGGGGAGACGGGCATCTCCGGCAAATCCATCGGCGCCATCAGCATCTTCGATGATTTCACCATCGTGGACGTGCCCAAGGAGTTTGTGGGCGACATCATAGAGCGCATGAAGGACAAGAAAATGAGGGGCAACAGGATCAGCATAGAGCGGGCCAAGGACAAAAAGGGCCGTGACAAAAAGGGCGGAAAGTCTAAACGGTGACGGTATCGGGCTCAGGTGATAACGCTCGGTTCTTGCGGCATAATGTGATGCGGAGGCGATTCGAATGTCTATTATACAAGCCCATATATCCGATAAAGACGAGGAAATAATCACTCAATACGCCAAGGCGAAGAATATCTCCATATCGGATTTGATCCGTGAAGCGGTCATGAAAAAGATTGAGATGGAAAAGACTGAGATGGAAAAGACTGAGGATGAGATCGATTTAGAATTATACGGGGAAGCAATCGCGGAGTTTGAGAAAAATCCGGTCACTTATACCCTTGATGAAGCGGCAAAAGAATTGGGTCTTGACATTGAATTATAAGGCTGTACTCTCGGACAGGGCCATAAAAGAGCTAAAAAAGCTCGATAAAAGCACGACCGCTTTTATACTCGCCTGGATCAGCAAAAATATTGACGGGATTGAAAATCCACGGCAAAAAGGCAAAGGTCTCACCGCGAACCGCGGCGGGCAATGGCGTTATCGCATAGGAAATTATCGGATTATAGCCCATATATCCGATATAACGGCGACTGTTCTGATTCTGGCGATCGCTCATCGGCGGGATGTGTACGACGACTGAGCCCAAACGGCGCTCATCCATCCATCAGACATTGTTCGTTTATGTGCTGTATAATTTCCCTTATTCTGGCTATTAATCTAATAGCACAGACAAAGGAGAAAGACACATGGACGAAAGCATAGATGAACGGATCATACTGATAAGGGGCGACGATTCGACGTGGTATGACCAGGCCATCTTCATACTCAAGCCGGGTATGTTCAAAAGCAAGGGCCGGGCGGATCTCGTCGCGGAGGCGGAGGGCATCATCGCGGCGTTTTTCAATGAAATACGCGATACTGAAATACGCGATACTGAAATTCTGAATCGTGAAATTCTCAATGAGGGCGCGGCGGCTTCCGAGTTCGCTTTAAACCCGGATTATTTATCGGGCGCGGCCTTATCGGATCTGACGGCTCCGTCGGCCCCACTGTCTCCGGTCAGGTCGTCCGGCCCGTACAAGTCCCCGCGCGCGCTCGCAAAGAAACGTGCAAAAAAAGCGGCCCAAACGGCCCGCCGTCCGCGGTGGCGCCTAAGAGGCGGCTTTGATCTGACGCTCAATATCATCATGCTTGTCGCGTGCATCGTAATGGCGGTCATGCTGTTTACCATAATGAAGTGAATTGGTTCACAAAACCTGATAGATATAGAATTTCAGATAATGCGTCTCGTCCGCGCCGGGCAGGATGGGGTGGTCCGGGGCCTGCTGGCGCATCTCGACCAGGCGCAGGGTGCGCCCGCAGCTCTGCGCGGCCTGGCGGACGACGTTGTAAAACAGCTCGGGTGTCATGAAGCGGGAGCAGGAGCACGTGGCCAGGAAGCCGCCGCGGGCCGTGAGGCGGATGGCCTTCGCGTTGATGTCGCGGTAGCCGTGCGCCGCGGCGTTTACGGACGCGCGGGATTTGGTGAAGGCGGGCGGGTCCAGGATGACCACGTCGAACGCCCGCCTTTCCCGCGCCCACTCGGGCAGGAGCTCAAAGGCGTCCCCGCGGACAAATTCGATGTCTATAGGCAGCGCGTTCAGGGCGGCGTTGCGCCGGGCCATTTGCAGCGCCTCGTCGGAGCAGTCCAGGGCCGTTACGGACGCCGCGCCGCAAAATGCCGCGTTTATGGCAAAGGAGCCGGTGTACGCGAAGCAGTCCAGCACGCCGCGCCCTTTGCAAAACCCGCGTATGGCGGCGCGGTTGTGCTTTTGGTCCAGGAAGAAGCCTGTTTTCTGCCCGTTGGCCACGTCCACCCAGAAATTCACGCCGTTTTCGGCGATGCGCACAGTCGTGTCAAAAGCCGGGCCGATAAAGCCCGCGCGGGGTTCAAGGCCCTCGAGCAGGCGCACCCTCGCGTCGGAGCGCTCATATACGCCCGCGATCTCGGCGCCCTCGCCTCGGAGGATGTCCAGGAGCTCCTCGACGATGATATCCCTGAACGGTTCAAGCCCCAGCGCCAGAAACTGCGCTACGAGGACGCCGCCGAACTTATCGACGGTGAGCCCGGGCAAAAAATCCGCCTCGCCGAAGACGAGGCGGCAGGCGGATGATCCCGATGTGACGTCCGCGACGCGTTTGCGGTATTCCACGCAGTCTTCAAGGCGGGAACGCAAAAACGCCCTGCCGACGACTTGGTTCGCGCGCCTGGTCAAAAGCCGCAGGCGTATCTTTGAGGCGTCGTTGATAAAGCCGAGCCCCAGCACATGCCCGTCCGCGCCGCGGACGCAGACCACGCCGCCGTTCTCATGCGGCTCGGACCCGGTCACATCCTCGGAATAGACCCATGGGCCGCCGTTGATCAGGTTTTTGGCGGCTTTTTTGTTTATCGTGACAATCGGATACATATCTTCACCATAATTAACATTCACAACCCGTGGCGGTTCAAATAGCGCCTCAGGTTCACGGCGTCCTCGACCTCGAGTGAGCGGTCGCCGGCCTGGTTCTCAAGGTGGTGGGTGAGCTCATGGTATATCACCTCCCTCACGACCCGCTCGATAGTGTCGTTTGACGCGTAACCGTACAGCCTTTCTATGGAGCCGTAATATATATAGATAATCCGGCCCAGCCCGTGCGATTGATAGGAGTATTCGCCCATGATATAAAGGTCGCTGTTTACGCTTTTCGGGTGCAGCTTGCAGCCGGGCATCAGAATAATGCCGCCGTTTAAGCCCTTTAATATGGGCAGCGGGATCTCCGCGGTTATCTTGTCAATCAATTCGTACATTTCATCCATGCTGATCAATTTCAACACCCCGATTTCAGCGCCGGAGCTCATGCCCATATAATCATACCAAATTCCGCCCGAATGTACAATAGCAAATGTATCAGCAAATATACAATAGCAAATCATTACAAAAGCGCGCGCGAAGGCCCGCGGGGCATGTCCCGGGTAATATACAGCCCTCTCAGGGAATAGACTTTAAAGTATTCTCATAAGGGGGCTGCTTCCATGCGCGCGAAAAGCATACTGGGAGGTGCGCTGATCCTGACCGCGGCAGGCGTCATAACGCGGCTCTTGGGCTTTGGGTACAGAATCTTCATGTCAAACGCCATGGGCGCGGAGGGCATGGGGCTATACCAGCTCATCCTGCCGATATACGGCCTGGGATGGAGCATCGCCTGCTCCGGCTTTACGACGACGATCTCCAAGCTGACCGCGCAGGAAAACGCCAAGCTGGGCCACGGCAATATCCGCGTCATGCTGCGGCAGGCCGTGGCGGTGACGTTTTTGCTAGGGCTCGTCTTTGGCCTGGGCCTGTATTTTGGGGCGGACATGATAGCCGATGATTTCCTGAAGGACAGCCGGACGGCCCTCTCCCTGAAGATCCTCGCCCCGTGCTTTCCGTTCATGGCCGTGGGCTCGTGCATGAGGGGGTATTTTTTCGGGTTGCAGGAGACGCTGGCCCCGGCGCTGAACCAGGTTTTTGAGCAGTGCGTGCGCATGGCGGTGGTTTATTTTTTGGCGGGTTTTATGATCCCGATGGGCCTGGAATACGCCTGCGCCGCCGCGACGATCGGCATAGCGGTTGAGGAGGTCTCATCCCTCGGGTTCATCGCGTGCGCCTTCAAGTTCTCACGGGTAGCCGGCCTCATAAAAAAGGCCCAGACCATAAAAAGCTCCGCGATTTTCGCGATGATTGTGACCATGGCGCTCCCTCTCACCGGCAACAGGGTGGCCAGCAGCATCCTCGGCACGCTTGAAAACGCGCTGATGCCGCAGAAGCTGCAGGCCTACGGCATGACGGCCCAGTCCGCCATGAGCGTGTACGGCCAGATCATGGGCATGGCCATGCCGCTGATATATTTCCCCTCCGCCTTCCTGATATCCCTCTCGATCTCGCTGGTGCCGGCGGTGTCGGAGGCGACGGCCATGCAAAATTACAGCCGTATCCGGTACGCCGTCGGGCGCTCGATGCTGTTCTGCGCCGTAATAGGGTTCTGCGCCGCGGCGATATTTGTCACGTTCAACAGGGAGCTCGGGGAGGTCATCTATCACCAGGATCTGAGCCGGTATCTGTTCTGGTTCGGGCTTATGTGCCCCCTTTTGTACATGCAGGCGGTCATGTCCGGCGTCCTTAACGGCCTGGGATATCAGATGTTTATCTTCCGCAACAGCCTGCTGTCCTCCGTCATCTCCATATTCTTCATATTCTTTATCGTGCCGGTCAACGGCGTCAACGCCTTTATGACCGGGTGGTTCATGAGCCTGGTCGTCGTATGCTGGCTGGAGATCGACAAACTCAACAAAAATAAGTGCCTCTCCTTTGACTTGCCGAAGTGGCTGTTCAAACCGCTGCTCTGCGCCCTCTTTTCCGGCCTCGTGATGACCTTCACGCTGCGCAGAGGCTGGCTTCACGCCTTTGGCCCGGCGGCGGAGCTGTTAATAGGCGTCTTCGGCATCACGGCGCTGTACATCTCCACGATCTTTATGACTGGCTGCCTGACATATAAGGACGTGGCGCATTTGTTCAAATTCGGGAAATGACATCATTTCCTTTAGGCAACCTCTATAAACCCGTCATCGCGAGGAGCAAAGCGACGAAGCAATCCAGGAAGTCCCTGTTCATGCGTATACTGGATTGCTTCGCTTCGCTCGCAATGACTGATTGTGAAGTTAATAGAGATTGCCTTTATTATACTTGTGAATCACCGGACCACCCCTTCAAGGGGTGGTTTCAAAGATTGCCCCTATAAGGGGCTTTCTGTTACTTTCCGAATTTGCCGGAAGGGAATCGGCTGTCCGCGTTAAGTCAGGAAATCTTTGTTAGATAATTGTTGAAAATGTTCACGCTATACACTATACTGTATAAGACATAAATATACATAATTCGACAAGGAGTGATATGGAAAACGGGAGCGATTATTGCAGGACGATAAAGGGAACGGGTAATGACCGTTCAGAACGGATCAGAACCGTTCGGAATAAGGGGGCGATGATCCGGACGACGACAGCCGGAATCTTAACGACAGCCGGAACCGGAATGACAGCCGGAATCTTATAACAACAGCGGAATTTTACGGCAATGGATCATGATACTCAAATTCTATTACAGGGGGAAAACTTTAGTATGAACGAAAGA
>Ga0209629_10000385_pt1 | contig 23531 bp, 16 predicted proteins | sample TergutCu122P5_FD_187286 | JGI IMG/M metagenome (GOLD analysis project Ga0209629, IMG submission 187286) | Cubitermes ugandensis P5 segment gut microbial communities from Kakamega Forest, Kenya - Cu122 P5 (SPAdes) (version 2) | ecosystem: Host-associated > Arthropoda: Insects > Digestive system...
GGGGGGGGGGGGGTGATAAAGGGTTGTAACTTTTTTGGGGGTCAAAAATTGGCAAAAACTTGCAGCAACAAGAAAAAATCTCGAAAGCAAACTGCAGCTGGACAAACCCGTTCAATGCGCTTCAGGAGGTGACCCATTACTCCTTTATAAAATTCTGCATTTACTGTTTTTCCCTCTGGTACGAATTCTTTGAAAAAATTATCAACATGGTTTTGATGCGGGACCTTTGGAATTTCAGTTTCTTCGGTCGAGGGGATGTCTCACGAAACCATTCAGAACTCTGTCGCTTTGTTTCGAGGTCACAGGCAAAACACCAGGTCTCACTTCCCGTAATAATTTTGTTAAAAAAAAATTGTCTGCATCGGCCATCTCGATAATGTCTTGACAAGATGTGACTCGATCTTCCCTTTGCTCAGGTGTCAAGGAGTGTGGAACATAACGTGCACACAACTTTCTCTTTCCCAAACCCACTTTCAGAATCCGAAGAACTACAGTCTTGGGGATGTTCAAAGATTCTGCTATCATTCTTGATGCGATTCGACAGTCATTTTTGACCAAATCAGCAACAGCAGCAATGTTCACCTCAGTTCGAGTCGATTTTGGAAGGCCACCGCTCTCGTCATCTTCTACCAGCTCCCTTCTGTCTCGAAATCGAGAATAAAAACTAAACTAAACTCCGTGGCCTTAGTCCGCGAGCGAACTATACCGACAGAGCGGCCGCCGTCGGTCGGCGAAGTTAGTGCCAACTTTTGCGGGTAGAGGGGTGTCACGTGGTCAGCGCAACGAGTCCCCACGACCGTTAATCTGTTTTCTAGACCGGAGCCGCTACATTTTTATTCAAGTAGCTCCTCAATTGACCTCATGAGGCTCATGAGGCTGAGTGGACCCCGTTCCAGACCCAATACTACTCAGAAAAATCTGGTAGCGCCGGGAATCGAACCCGGGACCGCTGTATCTGTAGCCAGAAACTCTGACCACTAGACCACAGAGGCGGTCCACTCTCGAAATCAGGAATACCACTTAAAAAGGTTTTGTCAGTTCAGGCCTCATTCCCATAAGCCTTTTGCACCAATACTAGTGTTTCTGTCGCAGATAGACCGGCTCTGAAACAAAATTTTATGGCAACTCTCTGTTCATTTCCGCCATCCATGACGTATAAGAAAAACTGACATTACAAGACAAATTATAACTCGTACACTGTCGAAGATAAACAAATGAAACTCGGTGTGTGAACGGATGTTGGTTGGTAGTACTTAGATAGTGGGTTGGCCGATAGATCGTTCTAGTTCTGTTATTTAAAAAAAAAATCAGTCCTAAAACGTATAGATTGCACTGTGTACACAAGAGTGGCATAGGTAACAATGCATTACATGATTTGACCTTCATTACCGATTGTCGCTAGTTTCGTGAGTACAGGGGTTTCTTAATTAGATATTCTAAGGGTGATACAAAGTAACATATCACCGATTAAAGCAGTTTCGCGATTATTTTTGACACAACATTATCCCTTTAATCAAAAATAAAAAAATAATAACCTTCAAAGCAACCATTACAGAAATGTATCCACGGATCCCTTGGGAAATGGTAGAGGATCCCTTGGGATCCGCGGAGAGAAATTTTGGAACCACTGGGTTAGCCTCACAGAGACGAAGAACTGAGGCGGCCGAAATGAAATTATTGAGGCCTCTGGCAGGCCACACCTTTAAAGACCATAAAACAAATGGCTCCATGCGCCGCGAACTACAGACTGAATGCATACTAGACAAGATAGATGAATACAGAAGGAACTGGCTTTTATACCTGCAAAGAATGCCACACAACCAAATCCCTTTAAAATCATACCACTACAATCCACAAGGAAAGGGAACAATCGGGAGACCGAAGAAACGTTGGCGAGAGCAGCTGTAACTCTGGAGACGGAACGGGCCAAATGGCCCAACCCTTGATGTTTATGATGATGATATGGGTTAGCACAAAAGTAACATGACTCACTGGCCCTCCGGTGGGCGGCGGCCATGTTAGTGTTTCCCTCATGTCACGAAGAAAACTTTAAATTCCATGAAAGGCGGGTAATTTAGTGTCTAGCTCAGTGAGGTATAGCTTATGAAGAAGGACTCAATACATACAGATAAATACTTACTGGTTCATTAATATTTCCACCATGAATCACCATGTGCAGGTGAGAGATCGGGCATAATTAGCGCATGGTTCAGGAAACCAATAGACACCAAGTCTCCGAAATCAGTACCGTGACGGGTCTTTATGTAAAACCAGCATTAACACTTCGAAAATTCAAAGGCAAATTGTTACTGTGGGAACCAGAGTATAGCAGTTGATATAGCGATTAAGCTACGGGCTGGATGGTCCAGGATTCAAATCTCGCTAAGGACAAGAAGCTTTTAGATTCTCCAAAACTTCTAGACTGGCTCTGGGGCCCGCCCAGCTTCCACATTCAATGCGTACCGGGTTCATTTTTCCCGGGGTAAAGCCGCCGAGGTGTGTAGTTAACCATTCACTTCCACCTACTGCCGGCGTTAAGAATGAGTGGAGCTAATCCTGTACTCCCCCTATACAGTGCCGACAACAGGGGGTAAGCCGGTAAAAATTACCGGGGCCGATTGTACAAATTAACCCTTCCAGACTAAGCAACTGAAAGTCAATAGGTCCACCCTTACTGGGGGCCAGAAAAATTATTTTCACTGGGGCTCGAATTTTTTTTTACTGGGAGGCCCGAAAAAATTTTTTCACTGGGGGCACGAACCCGCTCTCGGCGACCCTGCCCCTCTATACCTTCATGGCGCAGATGGGGGAAAATTTAACTTTAACTTTACCTTTCGACAATTGTTACTGTTATCAACATCACACTCGGTCACACTTTACCTACTTCGCTGCTTTCACTGCGATACATTCCTATTCATTATAGACCTCAAAGGACAGTCTGATATCACGGAATATTCACAACACAGGCTTGATACAAAAGGCAACAGGCACTCAGCAGTGCTGCTATCTTGAGGAAGGCTATGAAAGTCCTTCTCGGAAGGTGGACGCCGCACTATCGACTAAGAATACCTGCCACTGCAATCTTCTGCTCCTATTCACAGCTACTTCTTAACACTCACAGTGAAGAATATCCTACTACAGACAGAAACAGCTGGTTCCTTCGTTACGCTGTTATAGTGATTACCCACCGCGCTACAAGGCGTGACGTCACAGAACACAGTAAAGGTAAATTTCACCTTAGAACAGGCCACGAAGGCCCAGAGGGGGAGTAGAGGTATAGCCCTACTCTTTCCTTCACCTCGGAGCTAGATGGGGGATGGGAGGTCAACGCCACGCCCCGGCCGCTTTACCCCCGGGAAACACTCGGTACCCATTGTATAGGAGGCAGGGTGGGCATCAGAGCCGGTCTGGACAGGTGCGAGAAATCTCGCCCCTAGCGGGATTCGATTCCCGGACCGTCCATCCCGTAGCGAGTCGCTATCCCATCCCCGTCACAGAACACAGTAACCGTCATTTTTATTTAATTGCTTACTCGCGTCTGTCGGTGCCATGTAATTTAGGTACTCTTCTAGGGACATTTTCCCGAAGCTAATGTTTGTTACCTGCTCAGACTTATTTCCATCCTTTCTAGGATATAATGTACACAGATGATATCAGAACATGGAGCCTGTGGGTGCCCATGGAGCAGGCGTCCTTCACAAAGCCCAATATCGTCGGCCTTGGAGCAACATTCCGAAGTCCCCCCTACTGATCACAGCTTAGGGGGGGCTAAGAAAAGTATATAGAGCAGGGGTCTCCAACACGCGGCCGACCAATTCTTTTTATATGGACCCCCTCAACTGTCATGTTATTCCTGTAAAAGAATTTGGTCAGGCTGAGAGTGAAAATATTTCAATGTAAGATTTTTTGACACAATTGTTACGACCCAGAAACGTTTGCTATCCCTGGATAATAAGGGACAATAATTGTCGGCAAAGATAATACGGCAATTCAATTTTAAATTGAATAATTACGATGTATATTGAAGTTGTTATGTGCTATACAAAAACTGAACATTATTAAAGGTGTAGTTCTTTTAACTGCTATCGTTCCGTGCAGAATCTTTTGTCTTCGTTTGCTTTCCAAAAAATTATAGATTAAGATATACAGAACTGTAATTTTGTTCGTTGTATTGTATGGGTGTGAAATTTGGTCGCTCACATTGAAGGAGGAACCTAGGCTAAGGGTGTTCGAGAATAGGGTGTTGAGGAGAATATTTGGGCCTAAGAGGGACGAGGGAGCAGGAGAGTGGAGAAAACTACATAATGAGGAGCTTAATGATCTGTACTGCTCATAAAATATTATTCGGGTGATTAAATCGAGAATGGGGGGACATGTAGCAAGCATGGGAGATAGGTGAGGTGCATACAGGGTTTTGGTGGGATAACCTGATGGCAAGAGAGCGCTTCAAATAACTAGGCTTTGATACAAGGGTAATATTAAAATGTTTATTACAATTTATTGATCAACTCTTGTGCACTACGTTGTGTTTATCATCTCACAATAAATGGTGATATAGAACAAGGTTCACTGTATGTACGACATGTATCTTCAAGAAGAGGGATAAGGGGAACAGAATGGATCAATCTGGCACAGGACAGGCACGGGTGGCAGGCAGTATGCAGTAATGAACCTTCGGGTTCCATAAAATGCGGGGAATTCCTTGACTATCTATGGACCGGTTAGCTTCTCAAGAAGGATTCTGCTCCATAGAGTTAGTTAGTTAGCTGGTTGTTTAGTTATTTGATTAGTTGGCCGGTCAGTCAGCTGTGTTCAGCCGCGCACCGTCACAGTGTGAACGAGGCACATATCCACCTGATCCCAAAAATGAACTTAAATGCTAGCTTCCACGTACGACATTCTACGTTAAATAACCTTGCTTGCAGCCATGTACATAAATACCAACAGGTAACACGAAGGTGGTTGAATACTTTTTCAATTTTCCGCCAACTTCATTATGCAATGGGGTCTGCCCTACGCAATGCTCGTAAAATCCAATCCGCTAACTCGCGACGGTGGACGTTGTCACGTGTCTTCGTGTATTTAACGATTCATGAACTCTACAGGTTGTATAACGTGGAATCATCGAATGACCATTTGGGGCGACCGCAGGCGGAAGCCAACGGCGACTGCAACGTCACTTCCGAGACGCCGTCGCTAGCTGCGTCCATGTTGTCGAGATTTTAAATTCCGCTCAATTCTTGCTGTAAGAACTTAGATAACACTGCGACAGCCGGGACTTGCCGTGGCATACGGCACAGTCTGTCACTTCGTTAACCTGTTTGTCAGGAGGGATAAGGAAATTGGCAGCTCCAGAGCCAGTCACTATGTCACGATGTCCAGGTGCCTAAAGGACTGTACGATAAATCAAACTGAACCTCGAAGCGAATTTTCTCCATTTTTAGGCGCGTTTGCAGAATTTCGACAAGCAACTATTAGCTTCGTCATGTCTGTCTGTTCGTACAGAAAAACTCAACACCCACTGGACCGATTTTCATGAAATTTTATTATCGAATAATTTCCGAAAATATATAGAGAAATTTCAGATTTGATTAAAATCTTACAAGAATAAGGAGTATCTTATATGATTGCCTATGCAAATTTATGAAATCCAGCTGTTGAATTTTCTGAGAATGAGAAATGCTTCAGACAAATGTTGTAGCTACAGAAAATCAAAACACACATTTTAAATTCGATAACATCTTTCCCGAAATTCGCGCCATTTGTGACAATGTGAAAAAGAATGGTACAGCCAAACAGGCCACAGATGGAAATGTAACACAGCGCATACAGGATGCGATTTGCATAGCGGATATCTAAGGCAAAGAATACACACACACACACAATACGGCTCATACTCATTGCTTTTCCACGGCAATAATGGTTACGCGAACGCCCCTCAATGTTAAGTTACAGGTGTACTAAGGTGATCGGTGCAGGTATATTGAGTGTATTGTTTGATAATGCTCAAGAAAATAGCGCTCACTACAAAAGCACGTGGTTTTCTTTAGTCATCTGGATCGAATCTCAGTTGTTCTTTACTTCCGCAAGCTTCGCCAGATTCGTTTTAGAAATTTTAAACCTCTAGAAACGCATTCCCGAAGTACCCAGCTCGAATATGTACTGGCACATCCCGAGGTGCGTGTTTCATCTCACTTTCTGCTCATAAATAGCTCTTCTTCCTTGAGACTGGCCATGACTGCCACCTCTCAAAGATTCACCTACTCACCATTACACATACAGGCCACAGTTTCATCACATTCGTCGATTTATAAACTCCGCAATCGAAACAGATTTATTGAACAACAAAGCAGGCTATGTACGTATAACGTAACGTAGATCAGCGTTCGCGCAACCATATTATTTTATTTTATCTCATAAACGGCACTATTCTATACATCTTTTGTCTGAAACGTTTTTCATTATACGAAGAATTCAGCGATGTTCTTGATCTATTTTCGAAAACCCTTAAAACACCAAGTTTCATGAAAATCCGTCCAGTGGAAGACGAGTTGTTCCATGCGGATAAGCAGACATGACGCAGCTAATATTCGCTTTGCGCAGTTTTGCGAACGCGCCAAGCACGTTCAAACAGAATACTACCCTCTTTTCATTGGCTTGCGACGTTCCTAAAACCATGACCCATACAATGTTTCCACTTCTTGCAACACAACAATTCCATCAGTGACGTACAGCGCAGTACCGTACAACGATACAAAGTAACATATAACGTCTCTGCTCGTATGGAGACTGATGAACTCAATGTGAACTAGGCTTCTCTATGCTGCATACAATGCATTCCCATTCTGTGCAAATTTAGTCCACAGTCACCGCGAACACAACAGTCTACACAGAATGTTTTGCTTTATAATTTGGCTGTCTTCACTCGAGATGATATTGCGACCCTCTAGCCCGTCTGCCTAGAAACTAAACAATCACAACACACGACGCACTCCTTAAAATTACGTGTACGTAGCAAGTAATTATGAAGAGGACCATTCCACTTTGAAACACCAACACAAAGTTGTGCTGGTTTTGTACATGAATCTGCTTTCATAATAGTGTAAGAAGTCGCTTGTGGCTAAAAACATTGTTAGTAATGTGATATTCAGGCTTATAATCCAACAAACTATATTACTGAATGCCTTCTTACCGTCTCCATGATGGTCTTTAGCGCGACTCGGCTGTCAGTTGTTGCCGGCTGCATTTAACAGACATAACCTCCCACAGTACATCCTTGGTCTGTGGGCACGACCCACATTCTGGAACTGGAGAGAGCGCCAACACTCGCTATTGGTTTGTGAAAGTCTCGATACGTAGTGGAGGGGAGGAATACGTAGTCGGGGCCCCTACCTGGGAAATGTGACTAGCAGTGTAATTACACCGCTGACCTGTTCCTTCAGGCTGCGCCTGCACGTAACTTCTTGTAACATTATTGGACTTTGACGATGGAGTATGTCCGTTTTTTTTTTAACTTTTTCGTATATTTTTTTTAACACGAAGTTTAGAAAGCCGGCTCTGCTTCCGTCTTCAGCTAAAAGCCCACCTACGCTGGTGGACCCTTTAGATCGAGCTATTTCCGGGCACTGGGTACCGCAGGAATAGTCATCTTGTTTAGATATGTGCCCAAGAACAAACCAAATCCACGGGTTGTAACAGGCAAAGAGCTATAGAAAAATTAAAAACATAACACAAGACTGAAAAAATTAAGACTGTAAAACTCTGCAAATTACAACCATACAAAAAGGCCATGAATTTATCAGACTGTGAAGACCTAAGACACAACACATAAAACCAGAACACATGCATTTTAAATTCCCAACATCATTAACACCATCTGTAGACGAAATTGCAAATCTTCATGGGATCAAACCTACTATTTAGACAATTCTTTATTAATTGAAGTATACCATGGCCGCAATTTCGGCGCTGGAATTTTGTAAACATGACATGTAGGCCACTTCTATATATTTAAATATACCGAATTCATTTCTATCTCCAAAACCTTAGCTTCCTTCCAAAATGTACAGTGACCGTGATTCTCTGCAAATGAATGTTGCACTTATCTGGATATTGCCAGATGACTTCCACCTAAATTTTGCCTGTGTTCCCTAAGTGCGACAGCCCACAGTCAGCCTGTATCTGCAATGTAGCTTTTGCCCTATTTGCAGGAAATACAATAGACATGTCTTTATCACTGCACCGTGCATCTTGATATAAACGTTTATGTTCACCAACTGATGCACTTATTTATTAGTCCTAGAGAGCATTAAAATTTACCTAAAATTCTCCTACATGTTTCGGTCTATGACCATCATCAGGGAGCTAGGTTCAAGTATGATCTCCCTGATGACAGTCACAGACTGAAACATGTAGGAGCATTTTAGTGTGAATTTTAAGTAAATTTTGGTGCTCTCTAGGACTAATAAATAAGTGCATCAGTTGGTGAACATAAACATTTACAACAGACACAATTTGAAGTCTCCTGGGGAGTCCTTATTGTCCTGGTTCTCATAAGAGAATTTGTCAGGGTGGGTCTTGTTTTGAAATCAGTTCTTATACTATATCTGTTCGCTGTACACTTAAGCCTTTCAGATAAACAACCGAGTGGCTGCACCTCCTTTAGATCCGTTGCAAACTGATTCAATAACCCAATGGGATAGGCACTAAGCTGTAGGTCAGATCTCAGAATACCAATTTCATCAGAGCAGTCTGGTTGCTCTTGGTATATTGTAGCAGCTCTGTGGTACAGGCTTTGCACAACTCTTTTCACATGTGGATGATTAGATTGGAAATTAAGGTAATGGCCAAAGTGTGGGTTTTCTGTGGACTTTAGCATCCAATGTAGATCCTTTCATGATGACCAACATGTCCAGAAACAGAACTGCACTGTTTCCACTTCCAAGGTAAACTTGATAGTAGGTCTAAGACAAATGATGTGAATAAACAATTCCTGCAAACTGTCTAAACCATGAGGCCAAACCACAAATGTATCGTCCATGTATTGGAGCCACATGATGGTTTCTGTTCCGACATGTCCAGCAGAACAAAAGACATCCCCACCGCCATATAGTGCCATGGTTAAATGAACAGCAGAGCTATATCTCTGTTCCTCCTCTGGCTCTTCATGCCCTGCCGTAGGGTGAAATTTTACCGTTTGTTTATGGTGAAGAAATGTCCCTTCTTTGTGTATTAAATATGCTGATGCTGATCTTAATAACCTTTCTCTGCATTTATGTCACGTTTAGCGGGCAGTTACTTTCATTCAAGTCAGGTTTTGCGTAAAAGTTGTCAATCAGATGATGACACTGAGAATTTTGCCTCATTGTGTAAGAATTAAAAATAAAGTCTTACTGTACGTCAACTTGGACAGTAGCTAATCAAGCAGCAAACACTTTGATACACACACAGTACTCCAATACCCATGGCAATGTGAAGTCACATCTACAAAGGGCATAAACTTTCATGTCATAAAGTGCAACCACTAAAGACTATAACTACCCCATTAACAAATTATTAATATTTATCTGTCATTTAACTAATCTGAGGACAAATCCTGAATAACAAGATGGATACGTGTGACACAGATGTCTGTTTGCAATCGAACAATAAAAAGTATCATGACAAAAATGAATTTATGTAACGTACTGGAAGTTGTAAATATTTCATCATGTCATTTACTTAACACACACATTTTTAATTTCATGTTTTCCCCATGCATTTTTTAAAGTCAATCACTTTTATTGGCCAACCAATGCACTTAATTGTATAAAACTCAAAAGGTTAAAATGTACATGAATCAATATTTTAAAAGACAATGAAAAACTTTTTTAATTGTCTTTTAAAATATTGATTCATGTAGATTTTAACCTATTGAGTTTTTTACAATTAAGTGCATTGGTCGGCCAATAAAAGTGATAGACACACATTTTTGTTTTATGTCTCACCCAAACTACATGTTCCGTTGTTAATCACCTCCCTGAAGATGGCCAGGGTAGGCCAAAACATGTAGGGGGAGTGTCGTATATTAACGATTGTCCTTTTACTGTCTTCTATTGTTGTGCAGTTGTTGGAATAAATATAAATTAGTTTACTGCATGGAACATGGAAATATTAAATACCACTATACTTAATATTGTTTCCTGATTTACAGGATTGTTAAATACATTCTATCCTTCTACAGCAAAACTACTACAGTCCTGCACCTGACACCCTGAGGCGATATTAATTAATGTTAGGATAATGAAGCATAAAATAAATACGTACAGACAGAAAGTGAAAATGGGATTCCACCCATACATTCAGCAAGAAGGACTGAGGAAAGTAACAGCAACTATAGTTCACTCCAAAATTCCCAAATGCAAGTCTGATGTGTTATTTGTAATAAGCTGAAATTAAATTCATAAAATGTGATGCATACAAATATTTTTGTAAATCAGTAATCAATAATATGCATATTGCAGTGTTTAATCCTGACCATCAACTGAAACATGAAGCTGAGTCAGTGTGATGTGACAACACAACAACACAAACAGAATCACCTACCCAGCATGACTTTTCATTGCATTTTACATTTCACATGTTCCTTTGGTTTATTTATGTTTTATGTGAAATAAATTATATACATTTTCTACCTCATCATCATACACTGTGGACACCCAGCCCACATCGAATCCAATTCATCATACATGTAAGTAAATAACAAACTTCTCTGCTATTCTACAAGAACCCATAATACACAAAATTCTAACATAACGTTACAACATTTAACAGATACAGCAAGACATGGACCTTATATACAAATGCACAAGGACTCCGAAGATATACCAATCCGAAGCGGGGACTACCACGCTATACATAGTGCACCCGTTCACCACAACTCACAACGCACGCCACTAAGCCTTCAAACCCATCGAGCCATGCAGTAACATAGTACACACCACCATTGATTCCTACACAGGATTTATTCTATCCCGAACCCTTGACAAACACCAGTGGCTGCTGCTACAGTTTATAATTACTCCTGATGATGGATGCAAACTGTGTCCAAAACATGTAGAATTATAACACCAAATAAAAGAGAAAAAAAGTTGCATCTCGTTGGTATTTATATGACTAGTATTACTAAGATGCACAGTACCATGAACATAAAATAAACAGAAATAATTATAAAATTACCAAAACAACTTCAAAATAAATTAAAATATAATATACACACATGTAAGATAAATAAATATATATGAACAGTGATACAAAACTTAAAAATCAATAAAGGAAAAGAACAATGGATAATGAATAAGTACAGTACCTTTACTCCCCCTCTGGGTCTTCATGGTGTGGTCTACGGTGAACTTTACTTGCACCTTGTCTCTTATTCATTGCAATCAAAATAGTTAATGTACTTCTCCCTTTGCTGAGGAACATGATCACAGCATTCAATGTGTGTAGGCAGTGCACTGTAATTGCAAATGCACATTCTGACCAGCTTCCCAAAGTTGAATCTTTCACACAAGCAAATAAGACAAAATTATGTGAGGTTAACCTAAGAAACAGTGTACTAGCACGTCCCAACTGCATGCATGCAGCAGTTTGCAAACAGTGTTGATGGAGTGCTGAACAATTGAAGTTTGTATAGTGTATTAGACTATGCAAATAAATATGTTACCCGAAAAGGCAATGTCCTGATGAAAAGTACTGTACATTCCACACTCGTGCACAGACTTTTCAGCCCCCTCCTACCGCTGTACACAAACAGTCTCAGTTTTCTTGCTTTAACCAGTGGCAGCTCACCAATTAGGCCACTTGGGGCAGTGCAATGACATGAATCACCTGGAGAACACATGTCTCAATTTGTGTCCGACGTCGCAGCATGCAATATAAGATGCCTTCAATCTCAGTTGTGTAATTACTTTGCCCTCTGAATGTAAACATACCTTAGGTGAGGATGTAGTTGGTCAGTGTGACAAGTGGTGGTGTGAAAACAGACTTTGTGCAAAGGCTGTAAGGCAGGGCACTCATCACCTGGACCTTACATTCTCCAAATGTTTGGCAACTCCCACCCATGCTGCCAGATTGTTTGACAACCAGTCTAGGAGGAGTGTACATGCGCAGGGCACTCATCACCTGGACCTTACATTCTCCAAATGTTTGGCAACTCCCACCCATGCTGCCAGATTGTTTGACAACCAGTCTAGGAGGAGTGTACATGCGCAGGGCACTCATCACCTGGACCTTACATTCTCCAAATGTTTGGCAACTCCCACCCATGCTGCCAGATTGTTTGACAACCAGTCTAGGAGGAGTGTACATGCTTTGTGACTGTAAATGTATTTGACAGTACATATAAAACCACATGAGTATGGGTGTGTTTTAAATTCTGTAATCAGAAGTATAACAGATTCAAACACCACAATTTATTTCTGAAACAAGTTCACCTACATGTTCCAGCTTATTTTTAGCCATCACCAGACTGAACTACAGCACAATAAGAAACACTGACACCTGCACTGGTGTGAGATTAAAAAACAAAATATAAATATGTAGCCTTGGGAATAAAATGGAGGTTATAAGATTATATGTTTGTGTAAGTTATTAAAGGTAACTGAAAAAATATATTAAATATATGATAAAAAGTGGTATTTAAAAGTTAAAAGTGGGGTGGAGGTTTTGGTGGTGTTTTGGAGAGAAGGCCTTTGGGTTTTGAGACCTTAAACTCATGCAGCTGTGAACATTTCTTCTAGCTTTCTAGTTCAGCCTGAAGATGGCTAAATAATAGCCAAAACATCCAGCAGTATTTGCTGTTGAAATAAATTGGTGTTTGAATTTATTGTACTTCTGATTATACTGAAAACATAAGGGGGATTGATTAATCACCTCAAGATTAAATTCGGTTTGTTACATCACAGCATTCTGCATGTGATTTGCATGTGAGAAGGGTTGTGTTTTGTGCCAAATTAAAGTGGCCAAGGATTGATTACAATATCTGTTACCTATGCCTTAAATTCAATTTACTGTGATGGTTCTGTAGTTGGGCAGCTTGTTTTTCTATAACAATATCCAGTACCTGTTAAAAGTAAGTTCAAGATATAGATACCACATTTTAATCACCTTCTTTTACATTTTACAGTTAAACATTCCTGCGTTTTATTGCTATATGCATTATTAAATCTTAGAGGACACTTCTTATTGTACAACTGAAAGCTACTTGATAATTGCCCAGATAGAATGAAACATGTTGCAGATTAATTACAGACAGTTAGGGTTTTTTCCCTCCAAGCAGTGTATTTTGTTGGTTTTGATTTTTGTGTGAATAAAGAAATGCATGATAATAGGTAATGCTGTATGATAGTGAATGATGTTTTGGAATGTATAAGGAAGCAAGCAGTCATGACCTAATATAAAGTGCTATTTTGATATTTACTTGGAGAGACGGAAGAAATCTACAAAGAACTTAAGGACAGCTCGTGTTGCAGCTGAGATTCTAACCCAGCACCTTCTGAATATATGTTAGAAGTATTACTGCTTGAGCCAAATTGCTCAGCAAATTATATGTTGATCAGTTGAAATTTCCCAGTAGTAACATGTATTTCATAGAGTCTGGACAAACCTGATACCCACATGTATCCACACAGAATTGTATCAGAACTTGGACTATTTTACAATTTGTTGTAAGAAATGCTGCACAAGGAATACACAGCATGGGTTCCCAATGCATATAACATGCTAATACTCGTAATGTGCCATGCTCATCGTGCATGTTATTGCTCTTAGTATAAGGACATTCACAATGATAAATGGAATAGTAAGGAAGAAGTAACAGATTTGTAGAGTAACTGTCATAGTGTCATTTTATTTTCAGTTTGGCAGGAGATCGGTGGTAGGAATTATGCAAAAACATGCCCGCAATTCTGATCCATGATGAACAGTGAAGGTACACAATACTGATATGAATCGCACTGACCTCAAGGGCATAGGTTGTTCATCTGACAAGAACATCAGTGGTTTGTTGTGATACATTTGGCAGAGTAGGTTAAAAACTTTTAATATGAGTATAATATTTGAAAATGGGAGTTGCTCTGGACTTTCATTTTTCTTTTCAGGTAAAGTTGTAGAATATAATAGAACAGATCTGATTTACGGTAGCTTCGGTGTGTCTGTCGACATGGAACAACTTGGCTCCCACGGGACGGATTTTCATGAACTTTGATATATGAATATTTTGCAAAAATCTGTCCAGATAATTCAAGTTTCATAAAAATTGGACAAGAATGAAGGGTACTTTACATGAAGACCAATGAACATTTTCAATCATATCTCACTCAATTCTTCTTAGAATGAAAAATGTTTCAGACAAAAGTTGTAAAGAAACTTGAAACACATTTTACGTATTTTTAAAAAATCATGCCGTTTATGAGATAATGTGGAAAAACACTGCAGAGTGGGGCAGGCCACAGGTGACCATATGGTGCATGCTCATTACATGCTGGATACCTAGGACTAGAAATACATGCGCTCAGTTTGCATAATACTCATTGATTTTCCACTGCAACAATGGTTGCAGGAACGTGCCTCAATGTTGTTATGTTATGTTATACCTACACTGCCTGTCTTGTTTATATATGTCTGTGTGAAGTTTACAAATTTTTGGTTCAGGTAAATTCTTCAGCACAGTACATAAGAGATACTGTTCTATTGCAGGCATGAGTACTTTATAGCACGATTTAAACTTCTGATGGAGGATTACTGAATAACTTGATACCTGTATAATTCTCTCCTTTTCGTATTTAGTGACGTTAAAATTTGGTGCATGATGGTCATATACAGAGTGTCCCACAAGTTAAGGTCACCACTTCGGGAGAGTGTTCCTTATGTTAAAATATACTGATATAACCCAAAACACCTATATCCAAAGTTGAACGGTTACGGAGATAATGGCCAGAGAAAAGTGTGGACATCTTGCATTTCCGCATATTGTACGTCTACAGCTGTGTCGCGCATTGACCTTGACAGAGCAATGCAGTAGGCATCTCTGTATTGCACAAGCTCCGCCCAACGCGATAAGATAGTACTTCATTACTGCCAGATATTCATGTGCTATGTACAGTGCTTGGTAACCTTAAGGACAACCATGACATGAGCGCGAGTGTTTTTGTAGTTCAATTTAAAGGCTTTATGTCACTCACAAGTTACTTTGATGTTAAGTACAGATATTAACATTACAGAAACCACATATTCCTGCCAGTTTAAAATGAATTTGGTAATCAATAATTGTGTAACAGCTGTCAAAGTTTCAAACTTCTCTGGCCATTATCTCCGTAACCGTTCAACTTTGGACATAGGTGTTTTGGGTTATATCGGTATATTTTAACATAAGGAACACTCTCCCGAAGTAGTGACCTTAACTTGTGGGACACCTGTATATGCCTTGTGTGTAAATTATGTACATGTGAACTTCTTTGAAGTTTATCTAACTGTTCCACAGCAAGTGATGATAATATTACAAATTCACTTGCAAGCTGAAGTGCAGCGCCCGTAGTTTATCTGGCCCATACCACTGATCACTACACAGACAGTTCCATGTGACAGCCAGCAACGCTTTTTTGGACTGCCAAGAGTTGCAATTCATACATTTTAGACAAGTGTATTGCAGTTAATACTGGGCTTTTACTCACCATGTTGGAGGAAGATGCTGAAAATGGTTTCTTTTCGCTTGCTGACATGCGTCACATCTAACAGACATTTTTGACTGCCCATGGAAGTTCTGCTGGTGAAACTGAAGACAGCATGCAGTGTGTCCAATCCTGCACACAACTATTCTGTCCCACCATCTGCAGTTAGTGCAAAGACTTCAGACAGCAAGTCATATTCCAAGAACAAACTTTTCTGAATTGTTTCCTAGAAAATGCGCTGGCAATCCTACATTTCTCTCTAAATTTATTTACCAATGGGGAAGATTTTCATTAGATGGAATCAGTTCCCATAATGAACATGCATTGTGAGATGAAAATTCACTTTGAACCTTGCATTCCAAGTACCAGGGACAGTTTCTTCTAAACGTGTGAGGAGGAATTATAACTTCTGGAGCCTTACTATCCTCCAGTGTATATGACTGGCAATGTTGACCTTGATTCCTCAAAAACATTCTTCCACACCTACTGCAAGATGTGGATCTGCTGACCAGGATTCATTTATAGTTTATTTTTTATAGTGCTCCAAATCACTTTCTTGCAGTTTGTGCTTTCTTGAAAAGTATGTTCCAGAACAGATAAGAAGTGATAGGCTAACAGCATTCTTCTCATTCTCCTGATTTAAATTTCTTAGATATTATTGTCTGGGAAAAAGCAAAGAGTATTGTTTATGGTACAGGGAAGAATGGCATTCAGGACTTGCAACTTTGGATATGTAATGGATTTCAGATTATGTATACAACAGCTGGGATTTTCCATTAAGTCAGTCACTGTTTACATGTGCAGTGACTTGTGGTGACAGTCACTTTGGACACTTCAGAGCAAATCCTTTAATCTGCTGGAGGCTGTAACTTGGAAACCAAGCTGTAGAGAACCTATACTCATTTAACATTTTAGGTTGGTATTGTGATGTAAATTAGCCTACAAGTTGGAAATTGTGTTAATATTCTGTCCCTACGTGAGTCATTCTTGTGTATAATAGTGGATATGTATGCCAGGTGGACACCACACACTGAAAGTTTGAGTATCCCCCACAATGTAATATTCTCACCATACCAGAACTTCCACTGTTAAAACTGTGACCTATATTCTGTACAAGTTGCTGGTTAGGGTATTCTGGAAAAGTATATCATGGACATTACATTTGTGTTCTGTTAAATGAAAACTGCATTTGTGACACAGGTTTTGTGTTTTATTGAAGAAAAGTACTGAAACAGACCTCACTGCCAGATTTAAAACTAAACAGTACATGGTGAATTTGTATATAGCTGGTTTCAAAATGAGAGGCTATGTCTGACATCATCTTACATATCACAAGCACAAAGCACTTAATGGCATATTCACACATAGACAATGTTCAGTCATTAGTGATATAATTTGCATTCTTGGACCACTGCATATTGGTTTTACTGTAGCTTTCTGTACTGTAATTCCTACTTTACATTAAGTGAAAACTGAACTGTATGAAATATTCCCAGTATTGTTGACTGTAAGCAATTGGTGCTCTTAAGAACTACGAACTATTTAATACATCTTCATTATGGGTTAAACTTGTATGAACAGGTACAAGAGAAAATGATGCCTGGCATTGCCTTCAGATCACATATATAGCAAAGGGCCTCTGTATGTAGAGTAACTGAATATGTTGTATAAGTATTCATTAAGACCTAACAAAAGATTGTTGTTGGGGTTGGGGCTGACAACATTTTGCTGTGAAAATGATCTGTTACATTATGCAGCACATTATCTTATAGTTGTGTATGATTATTAAGTGTAAGGATCCTCACTTATACTTCTCATGTTCGGTGTATGTGGGACTTAAAATCAAAATGAATGCCAGGAAAAAGTTTGTTGCATCATTATGTAAGTGTAGCTTAATTGTTATTACAGCTGGAATGTTGCTGTACCAGCGAGGCCTGTGGTCGCTCCTACTCAGCCTCCCCAACATGTCGCTCTTCAAAATCAACATACATTACATTGATAGTTATAGTGGTACTGGGTACTGCAGCACCTAGTGCTACTTTGTCACCAAATCTCCAAGACATTTCGAAGGATGCAAGTTATACTAACAAGTGTAGCAAATCATTGCCAGTTGAGATGGGTGCATTCAGTTCAGTGACACATTAACTAATGCAACACATAAGCTCAGTGGCAAGATATCTTGAATTTTGTTAGGAGTATTGATTTCAATTCTCAGCGATGAAAGTGGCAGTACTGACATGTTCATCAGCACTGAATAACTTGTACAGATACAACCTTTATCAGTCCAATGTGATTTTAGTGCAGTTAGCCAAATGGGCCAAAGATTTTGTCATGTGAACATAGCATGCATGTAATTCGGCATTAAATTTTATATTCTGTTGCCACATGACACTCGAATTTCTGTCTGGTTGTTACGCACTTTTAAGCTGTCTTTTATAATGCAAAACGTGATCCATAGCCTCCAATGTTTCATAGCCCAAAACATATAGTGACTACATTATGGGCTGAACGTCTGAGGAATCACGGTCTGATCGCTGGCAGAGTAAGGCATTGAGCTCTTCTCTAAAGCATTCAGATTGGCTGAGTCCCTGTTCCTCAGGGTTAAAGCAGCCGGGGCGTGAAACCGATCATTCATCTGTACCTTGTGCCAAGGTTAAGGATGAGTGAGATATACCTTGAGTCTCCCATATACCTTCATGTCATGCACATACACATGACAATATTTCTCTTTTATGAATTTCCACATCTTCTTATAAGCATTCAACATAAATCATGTGGTCTTTATTCAGTTATCTAGTAATAAATAACCATCAAGCATAACAAACACCACTTGTGATACAATACCATCTGTACTTCCTTCATCCTGCCATCTTTTCATGTTCTAAAATCTGTTTAACTCTAGTACCACAAAGGACTCTTTCCAGTACAAAATGTTTCAATTTAGTAGACAGGTTGCAAATAACTGATAAAATGCTGACATGCATTTCATAACAATGACAACACTTTTTAATTCGAGTCAGTAATATTTACATTTCGTACTCATAGTATATTATTTACACGAGAAAATGTACAGAACACACGTTACAGCAAATACATTTATCTACAGAAAAGCACATCCAGTGAAGTACTACAGAGTGATGCAAAAAATGTAGCACTACAGTCATAGGCCTGCTTTTGAGCTGCCATGGCTGATGTTTTGCAAGTCTGTCAATTCGTTACCTAGTAGTGCTGTAACCTTGACCAAAATCCACAACAGATGCCAACTGCATATCCTATGTGAGTACCAAATAATAACTACGTTTCAGTTCTACTTTTGCACCACCCTTTACAATTCTGTAACAGCTCACATTGAAGCCTTCCAATACCACTTCAGTTAGCTGGCTGCAATCAAACCTTTGGCCACAATATTACCACGTGACATCATACAGTTATGGCATTGTCTTCTGAATGTCAGAAAAACCCCTCATGACCTTGTTGGCCCTTTGAGTTCATGTAGCATAAAAGAGACATGTCCTTATGGCTCAGTCTAATAATATCCATTTTGAATACTGGATACTAGGACACTATATTGGATAAAAAAGATAAACAAGTAATGGATGAATACATTATTAAAACACGTTAGTAAAATCAAAAGAAGTCGCCAACTTGAACAATATTCAAAATGTATATAATTAAGAAGGATTCCTAAGGACAAAGTCTGAAAGGCATATAAACAGAAGCAGCTACCACACTGTATAATACTGAATTGCATGTGCGATATTATTAGAAAAGTTTATTGAAAATGGCCTAAAAACAAAGATGGCCACATGTTTACAAAATCATTCAACTCCACCCCTCACCAAAAGGGTTGTTTCACTCAGGGATTTCCTCACCTTCAGTGAAGCAAGGTCGATCTTGATGGGGGGCAAGGCCGACAACCTGTATGATGCCACTTAAACATCCTTGACATCAATGGACTAGGTGAAGTAGTATCGTATGTAGCCCTGCTATCACTTGTATCATCCTAACTGACAGCTCAGGTGATAAGCTTGTGATCCACCAGCTACGTCTTGTGTAAATATTATTGATTTCATGTACAGGGCACAAATGTCACAGTCAGTAGCGCACAAACACAGTGGGTAATGTAAGCAGGTCAAGAGGAAAGCCGAGTTCAGGCCTGTGACAGTGGTGCATAGTAAATGTGGAAATACTTATTGCACCTCTTGGTGGTCACACCATTTTGATCACGTGTGGGATATGGAGGAGACACAGTAAAAAAAAAAAAGAAATTACCCTTACACTGCCAATACATTTTGAGAAACTAGACTCAGCCAATTTTTGACTGAGAGCATAGGAAAAGCCGTGTGCCCCACCTGAAAAGACATGCCTCTACATAAACCGCCATTACAAAATGGCTTGGTATCATGTCACAACACACACTTTTTTTGTACCTTTCTTTCATATCATTATATTCCCACTGACTGCCACAATGCTGTTGCCCATAAGGGGATGGATTCAAGTAACACAAGAATTAACCTGGGTCAGTTTCTGCCTGGTGGAACTGTGTACATCCATTAACATCATCCGAATATATGACAAACCATATGAAAATCGAGACCTTAACACTGAATGGCCACAACATAATACGCAACATGCAAACAGGAAACCATATACTGTCACACAGGTTCAGAGTGTAGCTACAATACAGCAAGAGTGTTCCTAGAATAGGGGCCCAAAAATGCCCATTAATTCAACTTCAACCCCATCAACAGAAGCCGCACATTTCGGGTGTGTGGACCATCCTCAGACATTAAAATATGTGACTTTATAAAAACACATTTTATACTGATATTTGGGAAAATCTCTTTGTAAATACCTTCTACACATGTTCTTTGCTTAGGTTATTTACCTTCTTCCTTAAGTTTACAGTACATAATTATTAGATTATGTTTTAGGCGAAAATTCTTCCCATTCCTTTAAATAGTCCCACTACTCCTACATCCAGTAACTGTAACCGATGAAAGCAGTGGGAAGGACCAGTAGGACGCTCATATGAGGTGTGTAACTGGCCAGGGTCCATATTTCAAGTCTTGGACTAGGCACCAAGAAAATGAGAAGATATTTTGGTCATCCGGCCATTAGCCAGTTTCAATTGAAAAGGAAGTTCTGTATTCAGTTTTGGAATGCGCAGATGGGTTAGCTGTTCAAACCTCCAACTGCTCTCTACACTTAAGCCTAGGAGGTTCTACAATGCGTAGAGGTCTAACACATTTCACTTCTATAAAAGGCTTGAATTCTCTTTCTTGTATAGCAGAATACAGGTCCTCCTTGTTAAAAACAATATTTTTGGATGGGCTTGCCTGCAGGATACCTGTTGTCTTGATAGAGGGCGAGACAAGCCAGAACACGTAAAACTTCAAATTTAAGACTTCAGAGGGAAAGAGGTATGGGAATGTACACTGGCGAGCTAACCAGAGCAGATACAGTGATTGTGTTTGGTGGAACTAATGACACTGAAAAAAGTAAACAGTGTAGCAACTTAACCTTAACAGTGAACTTCCGGGAAAACACTCAAAACACAAATGTTATCTTAATGGAAGTTCCGGTAAGGTATGATACAGAAGTGAGGCCTCTAATCAGTGAACAAATTGTAAGCTACAATAGGAAACTACATAAGGTAACCAAAAAGTATAAGCATGTTAAACTTGTCAGAGTAACAACTAGCAGGAATCATTTCACTACTCATGACTTGCACCTAAATTACACAGGCAAAGAATAACAAAAGAAATACTAAATAACCTCCCTTTTAATTGTGAAAGCCAAAGTCTTCCAGCAATAAAATTACCTTGGAAGGATGAATGTGGAAATGTAAATGCCCCAATCACAAAGAAAGAGTCTTCAAAGGTGATGTTAGACAAGAAGGCAGATACTGAGGAGGCTAGGGAAATAATTGTAATCGCAGCTGGAAAGTACGAGTACATTGAATCTAAAACTGGTGCAGAGGCCATGTCAAATTTAGCCCCAAATGAAAATGCTCAGCATTTAGATAAGCAAGAAATAAGAAGTAAACCACCTGAAACTGGGGAAACTAGTAAAGAAATAAGTAGGAATCCTAAATCACAATGTAAACGTCCAAAGATGAAAAATGTTGTTTTTTTATGGATTTGAAAATGAGTAACAAAGGTAAAAACATGTCAAACATCACATATCACCAAAATGTAAGAAACCTAACAAACAAAACTGACAAACTAAGGGTAACTATGCATAATAATTGCATTGGTCCTCATTTCGTCTGTCGCACTGAGCACCGTTTAAAGGAAGCAGAAATCACTAAATTCTGCCTTGAGGGTTACAAACTTGCCTCAAAATTTTGTAGGAAAGATCATTTGGGAGGAGGAGTTTGTATCTTTGTAAAAAGGGGCATACTTTATCAACCAATCACTTTAAATCATCTGTGTAAGGAAAAATCAATTGAAATATGTGCCATTAAGCTTCACTTTAAATCTTTTATACTAATCATTCTCCGCATATGCAGAGCCCCTACGGGGAACTTAGACTTTTTTTTAACTACATTAAATAATATTCTAAAGCATTTTCTACTACCAAAGGTAACCTATATAGTATGTGGTGACTTAAATATAAATTTACTTTAAAAAAGTCATGACACATCAAACATTTTGTCCCTGATGGACTCCTACAACCTGACACAGGTAGTAGATTTTCCTACCAGGATAACAAATACCAGTGAAACACTGATAGACACTGTTTTCATAGATACCTCAGTATATGATAAGACTCAAATAAAACCTGTTATAAATGGTATATCAGACCACGACGCACAATTTCTATGTCTACTTAAATCTAACATCAACAAAAAAAGTCCCCCCAAAAAATAAAAACTAGACTAATTAATGAACAAGCTCTAAGTCGTTTTAACTCATTATTACAAGAGGAAAATTGGGAACAAGTCTATAAATCATCCCACATGAATGAGATTTTCAACAAATTTCATGATACACTCTTAATAAACTATGAAGCCAGTTTCCCATTGATATACAGAAATAGCAACTTGAAGGAGAAGACCTGGATTACTAATGGGATCCAAACATCATGTGCAAAAAAAGAGAGAACTTTTTCACAGATGTAGAGAAAACGATAACTCCCAGATTAAAATGCACTATAAAATTTACTGTAAAATATTAAAACAGGTTATCAGTGAGGCCAAAAAGCAATTTTTCCATAACCAAATAGCTGCCTCAACTAACAAAATCAAAACAGCATGGAAAATTGTAAAGGAAAACTCGGGGAACACATGTCCTGATGATTCAATAACCAAAATAAAACTTGGAGGTATACTCTTAGATAACCCCAAAAAGATAGCAAATGCTCTTAATAAATATTATATAAACATAACTGACAACATAAACATCAAAAATACTGATAGGTTTAAGGCAGCAACACTACTAACAAATCATAGACTCGAGAATATTGCTCAAATGAAAATAATTCCAGTAACTGAAGCTGAAATAATAGGCACAATAAAGTCACTCAAGTCAAAAAACACAGGAGGACATGATGGAATTTCCAGCAAAATACTAAAACACTGTGCGCATATTATAAGCAACCCCCTAACTTACATTTGTAACATGTCTCTAACTACTGGTATATTTCCAGATAGGTGTAAATATGCAATTGTAAGGCCTACACATAAAAAGGGAGAAATTACAGAAATGGATAATTATAGACCTATATCGCTTCTAATGACATGCTCTAAAATTCTTGAAAGGGTAATGTTGAATAGACTAGACCAGATATTCCCAAACTGTGCTCCGCGGAGCACCAAGT
>Ga0209629_10000387_pt1 | contig 23498 bp, 17 predicted proteins | sample TergutCu122P5_FD_187286 | JGI IMG/M metagenome (GOLD analysis project Ga0209629, IMG submission 187286) | Cubitermes ugandensis P5 segment gut microbial communities from Kakamega Forest, Kenya - Cu122 P5 (SPAdes) (version 2) | ecosystem: Host-associated > Arthropoda: Insects > Digestive system...
AATTTCTCTTTTGATAGAAAATTTTTCATGTCAATCTGAGCAATTTTGCTTTTTCGGAGAGACAGAAAATACCGGAGTTGTTTGTCAAAAGTTCCGGTTTGCAAAAAAGCAACCTTATCATATTTGATTGAAAGACTTATTTTTAGAAGCAATAAATACCGGTTAAAAAGATAGAGCAAACCACGCAATGGGATTTTTTTCTTCCGGTAAACCATCGGAGAAATGCTAACATTGGGAGGCATTTGTTTGAACAAACCTGTAAATTTTGGATTCGTCAATACTACAAATTCGTCATCCGGATATTGTTTTCCCAAAGAAAAAATAAGCGGAATGAGAATAAGAATGTCGCCAATTTGTGTATATCTTACAATCAGTGTCTTCGACATAATGGAATTGATTAATCTTACTTTACAGGATAAGGCGGACGGCTTGGATATACTCCGGGATTTGTTTTCAAATCCTTTAAAATCAACTCAATCGCTTTATCCAATTGCTGGTCGATGCCGCTGTATTCTTTTGCAGGGTCATTGTCAACCACATAATCCGGATCCACGCCGTGCCCTTCAATGATAAATTTCGAACCGTCGGCGCTGTAATGTGCAAATTCCGGACGGTTCAACTGTCCGCCGTCGATTAGCGGTAGCGGCCCGCGAATACCGACTACGCCACCCCAAGAACGTACGCCGACGGTTTTCCCTAACTTATAATAAATGAATTGATAAGGGAATAAATCTCCGTCGGAAGCTGAGTAATTATCTAGCAAAAGTACTTTCGGACCAAGCATCATGCCGTCGGGTTTCGAAGAAGGCGTGCCGTTGCGGGGAACAGCCATCATCGCCAGTTCTCTGCGCAAGCGTTCGATAATCATGGTCGAAACATTTCCGCCGCCGTTACCTCGATCGTCGATTATCAATGCATTCTTGTTCAGTTGCGGATAATAATATTTCACAAATTCATTCAAGCCTACGCTGCTCATGTCAGGGATATGAATGTATCCCACTTTGCCGCCGGTTGCTTTATCAACTTTGTCAATATTATCCTGCACCCAATCGAAATAATACAAAGCTGATTCGTCGGCAACCGGTTTAACGATAACTTTGCGTCCGCCGGATGCCGAAGCGTTTTTGTTCAGCGTCAATTCAACCTGTTTCCCGGCTTTGTCATACAAGGCGGCATAAATGTCATTCATCTCTTTGGTAGATTGCCCGTTGATAGCGGTAATAAAATCTCCGGGGCTGGCATCAACACCTATTTCCGTTAGCGGAGAACGAAGGTCCTGCGACCAGTTCCGGCCATCCAAAATCTTGTCAATCCGGTAAAATCCCGATGCATCGCGGCTCAGCCGGGCGCCCAGCAGGCCGGTGGATATTCGTCTCGGTTCCGGTTTGTCGCCGCCCGAAATGTAGGCATGGCCGCAATTCAGTTCGCCAATCATTTCGCCGATGATGTAATTCAAATCATTCCGGTCATTGACGTATTGTACCAACGGTTCGTATTTTTCACGAATTTTTTTCCAATCTACGCCGTGCATATTGGGGTCGTAAAAGAAATCCCGCATCTGTCGCCAACATTCATTGTAAATTTGATCCCATTCTGCGTGAAAGTCCACAACCGTTTTTACATCCGAAAGATTAATCGTTTCATCAAACGTAGCCCTCCCGCGCGGGATGTCCATTACTGCAAAACTTCCCCAGGAATTAACCAGAATTTTTTTGGCATCGGGCGTAAGCGCAATCATTTGAAAAGCGCCTATTTCGGTTTCCTTTTGTTTTTTCAAATCAAATAAATACAGGCTTCCGCCACGATTGTAATACACATTGTCGCCGTTGCACAAAACGCCTCCGTACCAACCGGCCGGAGCGTTAATCTCCAGAGACCTGCCTTTGATTCCATCGAAATCTATTTCTACATTTGAATTTTTTTCTTTTTTGTCATCCGCCTTTTTTACGGTATCACTTGGAATATTCACTTCATCGTTTTGATAAGCAAACGGAGAAGGCGTCGATTTCTTCAAGGTAACGAGATACAATTTGTTCAGGTTGTTGTAAACGAAGTTCCACTCGGTCTCGCCATAAGTCGGATTAAAATTGCGGGAAGAAGTAAACAGAAGATACTTTCCGTCCTTGCTGAAAACCGGACTATAGGAATTAAACCATTCATCGGTTACTGTTTGTTTTCCTTTGTTTTCTAAATTGTAGATAACAATTACGTTTGTTGTATTGAAACGCGGCAAGGTGTAAGCAATCCACCGGCTGTCCGGCGACCAGGTGAAACTCCGGATTTCACCGTCTCGCGTTTCTTCGACGTCGGTCACTTTTTTGGAATCAATGTCCACATAACGCAAGCGTTGCATTTTGTCGCTCCAAAGGATTTTCTTGCTGTCGGGCGACCAGTCGAAACCATATTTGTAGGTATCGCTCTTTGTGGTAATTTGAACCGGTTTCTGCAATCCGTCCTGAGATTGAATGTAAATCTCGTCTTCGCCGGTAGCATCGGAAATATATGCAATCCATTTCCCGTCCGGCGACCATTCTGCGTTGCGCTCGTGGACTCCCGAAGTTGCAGTCAAATTGCGGGTAATTCCTGACTTTACGGGAACTGTGTAAACATCGCCCCGCGCGCTTACTACTACGCGGTTGCCGTCCGGCGAAACATCCATTCCGTTGATTCTGCGGGAAGCATCCACCAATTTTGCCCGCCCTCCGACGAAATCTTCTTTCATATAAATAGTGATTTTCTTTGCCGTCTGGCTTGCAATATCGAAGTTGTAGATATATCCCCCGTTTTCAAAAACAATGGATTTATCGCCCAAACTCGGAAATTTAATATCGTATTCTTTGAAATCGGTAACTTTCTTTGTTTGTTTGGTTTCCGTATTGTAACAGAACAAATTCATAATCCGGTCGCGGTCCGAGATAAAGTAAATCTCTTTCCCTATCCACATCGGACAAATATCCTGGTGGGGATTTTGGGTAATGTTCTCCACTTTTTTGGTAGCAAAATCGTAAATCCAAATATCGTCTGCCATTCCGCCCTGATAATACTTCCATGTACGAAATTCACGGAATACGCGGTTGTAAGCTAATTTCGACTTGTCGGGCGAAAAGGAACAAAATCCGCCCACCGGAAAAGGGAGTTCTTCGGGCAATCCCCCATGAATGGAAGCCAGATACAATTTCCCTTTGAAATCGTTGAACGAGGTCATTCGTGAACGGAAAGCAATTTTCTCGTTGTCTTTCCAAGTTAAAGTAATATTGTTTGGGCCCATACGGTCGGAAACATCATCGCGACCCAAGGTAGGCGTGTAAGTCAACCGGACAGGTTCGCCGCCTTCGGCAGGGATACAATAAACTTCGGTGTTTCCGTCGTATTGCGCCGTGAAAGCGAGGTGGCTTCCATCGGGCGAAAAGCGGGCAAACATTTCGTAACCATCACCATTGGTTAATTTACGTGCTAACCCTCCTTCCGAAGGCACGGTATATAAATCGCCGGCGTAAGTAAATACCAATTGATTCCCGTGAATAGCCGGAAAACGCAGTAAACGAGCTTCTTGCTGAGCCCGTACGCCGAAGAAACTTGCAATAGCAATCAAAAATAAAAAGATGCGCGTGTTCATAATAAATGTATTTTTTTTAAGGCGTAAAGTTACTATATTAAAATTAAATTAGCAAACACATTTTTGCACCCGTCATTGCGAGCCACTTGTGACGAAGCAATCTATTCTTATTTGTATTCTGGATTGCTTCGGGCTTCGCCCTCGCAATGACGAGACCGGCAATTTTATTCATGATGATACGGTTCATGATTGAGTATCGTCATCGTGCGATACAACTGCTCTACAAAGACAAGTCGAACCAATTGGTGGGAAAAAGTCATTTTAGACAAAGCGATTTTCTCATCTGCGGCATCGTAAACTTTTTTTGAAAAGCCATACGGCCCTCCGATAACAAAAACCAAACGTTTCGAGACCGTCTGCATTTTCTTTTCGATGTATTTGGAGAAACCGAGGGAAGTAAAAGTCATTCCGCGCTCGTCCAACAAGACAATATAATCACCCGTTTGAAACGATTTGAGAATGGATTCGCCTTCTTTCTCTTTTATCTGATCGAAGGAAAGGTTCTTTGTGTTTTTAATATCGGGAATTATCTCCATTTCAAATGGGAAATAATGCTTTAAACGGATGCAATATTCATTCACGCCTTTCAGCACGAAGTCTTGAAAGGTCTTTCCGACTACTATCAATTGGATTTTCATGAATTGTTGAAAATTTGGGTACAAAAGTACAAAATATATTGTTTACCTTTGTGTTTAAAATTATTCATTTTATCGCAATTACAATTATCATAAATCGTCAGACAAAATGGAAACATTAGATATTCCAAAAATGATGAAAGTGATTGATGCTACCGCTTTGGAAATAATTAATCTAAAATAATAAAAAATGCCTGCACAACAACCGTTTGGCGAAATTGCGGGAGGGGGGGAGATAGTGAGATTCTGTTAGGTTTGCTTAGCCCCCGCAACTTCGCTAAGCGGGCAAACCGATATCTGTTATTTTGGAGGACAGCGTAGCGAGTTAGTTACGGATTGATTAAAAAAGAAATGAGAAAGAAAATTAATTAGCAATTTTTAAAGCTAAACCAAAGCTAAACAAAAACTATACCAACTCTATACCAAGTCTATGTATAGCAACATTATTCACCTGTTAAACAATAAGTTAAGAAAACTGTAAAAATATTACTGTTCGTATGTCCAATACCTCGCTCATGTAATAGATGTTCCAGGGGGAGGTGAGCAGTAACTTTTCTACGGAAAGTTTGTATTTTCAGGGAAAAAATCGTTGAAACACGAATTTTCCCTGAAAAGATTGCAAATTAAACAAAAAGTATTACTTTTGCGGTGAAATAAGTTAATTGCGTTTTTTATGAAACCAATTCTATTTATAATGTTATTCTTTTTTACCTGCTGCTTTGGGACTGTTGCTTTCGCTCAAGATAAACAAAGTAAGAAACAGCCTGCGGCGGTGGAAGAGGTTGTCATACCCGAATGGTATGTAGCAAGCAACCAATTAAAGTGGGTAAACGTTCCGGCAGGAAGACAAGTTGAAATATTTACTATTCTTGGAAATAAGGTTAAACAAATTGAAATAAAATCTCCGGAGGGAGTGTATGACTTAAATCTTCCCCGTGCGATTTATATTTTCAGATTGGATGGAGTGGTGAAAAAATTTGTTATCCGATAGATTAATTATTTGTATCATCAAAAATAATTAACTACAATTATCTAAATTAAAAAATTATGGCAGAAAAAAGTATTAAAGGAACAAAGACTGAACAGAATTTGTTAAAAGCATTTGCCGGAGAAAGTCAGGCAAGAAATCGGTACACTTTTTTTGCAAGTGTTGCAAAAAAAGAAGGTTACGAACAAATTTCGGAAATTTTTCTCGAAACAGCTGAACAGGAAAAAGAACATGCAAAGCGATTTTTCAATTTTCTGGAAGGTGGAATGGTGGAAATTACGGCTGCTTATCCGGCCGGAGTTATCGGAACAACCGCTGAAAATCTAAAGGCGGCTGCCGACGGCGAAAAGGACGAATGGGACACTTTGTACCCCAACTTTGAAAAGATTGCCCGTGAAGAAGGTTTCCCGCAAGTAGCCGCTGCTTTCAAACTGATTGCAACAGTGGAAGCGCAACACGAACTCCGTTACCGGAAATTATTAGCCAATATTTTGGACGGTTTGGTATTTAAGAAAGCAGAAGAAGTCGAATGGCAATGCCGGAATTGTGGTTATGTGTATGTAGGCGTAAGCGCTCCCGCAACTTGCCCTGCTTGCTTGCATCCTCAGGCCTTCTTTGAGTTGAAGAAAACGAATTATTAGGCAAGTTGAGGCTGTCTCAATAGTCTCAGTCGTCATTGCGAGCCGTTATGCGAAGCAATCCAGAATATAAATATCAATAGATTGCTTCGGACTTCGCCCTCGCAATGGCGTACAAAAGTAACTTTTAAGACAGCCCCATTGATTCTGCCCCACAAATATCACTTAAAACAACAAACTGACATTATCATTACCCGAAGAATTGATAAATTCCCGTTGTTTATCAAAATATTCCGCCTGAAGCATTTCATTTGATTGGGTAATCAACGTGGAATATTTTTTTACGGAATCAATCCATTTTTTATGCTTTTCGCTTATAGCAGGATTGGTAATGTTTATCGGATTAATCGAAAAAGTATAAATAAACGAAGTCTCGTTGCCGTTATATTTAACGAAAACAGTATTGGCTTCGATATTCATGGATGACAAATAAATATTTATCTTCGCATTTTGGCCGAAAACACCGGTTTGTGCAGAAGCTTCCAACATCTCAACAAAATGGATCACATCGTTTTTCAACATTTCAAAATCTTCATCATTGATCAGTTTCCTTCTATGATAATATTGGATTTCACTCATCAGAGAAACGAAGAAATTCGAATCAAGAATCAAAGTAATCTTGTTTGCACTATTTAGCGTACTAAATCTTACTTTTTTTCGCAGTTCTTCAATTTCGTCCGATAGGATGACATCCGAATAATTTAACCTTAAGGAAGTTTCGTGATTTTTATGCAGCCATTTAAAATAGAAAAATTTAAACATACTTCTATAATAAACGGAAGCAATTACGGGAATATAGTTTAATGTAAAAACGGTATCTACATTCGGATAGTCCTCCAAATGAAGTAAAAATTTGTAATACTGTTCGAATCTCTTTGAGAATGCATTCGAAGGATCGTCATCCGTACCGGTTTGCATATTAACTAAAACTCTGGTTTCTCCTGGTTTTGCAATCAACTCATCCATCGAGAAATCCAAGTCCAATGATAATTTGGACATTTCCTCAAAAGTAAAGGGAATATCACCTCTTAATCTACGGTAAGCAGATTCTTTACTGATTTCGAGTATCTTTATCAAATATTCAATCGGTTTGATACTTTTAGGGATACTGTCTAAAATCTTTGTTGTCAATAAATTTTTTCTGTTTCTAAGCATAATTCATTCTATTTTTTTTTGTAATTTATCTTATAACAAACTTTACTTTGATAAAGTTTTGACAAATTGATAAAAAAAATCACTTTTTATGAAAACATTAATCAATTATATCTAATAACATTCTTATACTGGTATTACAAGTTCTTAAAATATTATTTTCTCGACTATTAGAAAAGAAAAATTCCTGGGCAATCAAACGCTCTTTACAGGATACAGCAATCCAAACCGTACCGACGGGTTTTTCAGGTGTGCCGCCACCAGGACCTGCAATTCCGGAAGTAGCTATTGCACAATCGGATTTGAAAACCGATCTTGCACCTAATACCATTTGTTCGACAACCGCTTGGCATACTGCTCCATGTTTTTTAATATCTTCAGTATCTACGCCGAGGATTTTTTCTTTGGCTTCGTTGGAATAAGCAACGACACTTCCCTTGAAATACCGGGAACAACCGGGGATAGCGGTAAATAGCCCTGCTAATTTACCACCCGTACAACTTTCGGCAAGACTTAACGTCAAACCTTTTTCTTTCAATAAACAATCCAAAATATCTTCCGGATTATTATCCGTTTCCGAAATGATAGAATTTGGAAGCAGAATTCTCAATTTTTCAATTTGTAAAGTCATGGCTTCGGCAAGTCCGGTTTCATCAAAATCATTCTTTCCCGTCAAACGCAGGCGAATCAATCCCGAAGTAGGCAAATAAGCCAATTTGATGAAAGCCGGCAATTCATTTTCGTAAGTCTCAAGATGAATTGCCAACATGGCTTCGGAATAATCTTTTACCCAAAAAGAATGATGCTGAATAAATCCGCTATTTTGAAAATAGGATTGCAAACGGGGTAGAACTTCATAAGTCATCACCCATTTCATCTCATAAGGTACGCCGGGCATGGAAACCAATATTTTCCCTTCTTTTTCAAACCAAGTGACGGGCGCCGTACCCATTTTGTTTTGAATAACCGTACAGCTTTCAGGCACAAAAGCTTGATCGTGCGTCAATTCATTAAGTGTTTTATTCTTTGCGTGAATAACTTCTTTGATAATCTCTAAAGTTGTTTCGTCAAAAATCAACGAAGTATTAAAAAATTTGCAAAGGGCTTTCTTTGTAATATCATCTTTCGTAGGCCCAATACCACCTGTGACCAAAACAATCGGAACTCTTGAAAGAGCACGGTCAAAAGCATCCAAAATATCTTGTTCGTTATCGCCGACCGTTGTTTTGTAACGGACATCGAAGCCCCGTTTATTCAATTCCGGAGCCATCCATGCCGAATTTGTATCGATCACTTGTCCGATTAACAATTCGTCGCCAATAGTGATTATTTCAACCTGAGACATAAACGATTATTTTTTCTTTCTACTTAAATCTGCTTTTCGCGCTTTTAAGCCTCTCCATACCAACCAAATTCCAACGAGAATGAAAGGGATACTCAGCAGTTGTCCCATATTTATCCCAATGGAATGTATCATGTTTTCCTCAAAAGTTTCCTGAACATTTTTGAAATATTCCACCACAAAACGCGACAGGAAAATACCAATCAGAAACACGCCGAATATCAATCCTTCATATTTGTAATCTTTCCTTTTCCAATACATCCACAAGCAAATAAAACCGGTAATCGTATAAAGAAAGGCCTCATAAATCTGAGTGGGATGAGAAGGCGGAGAATATACGGCTGCATATCCGCGAGACCATGCAGGTAAATTTTCAATAAAACGGAAAGCCCAAGGAACTGTGGTTTCATGGCCATAAATCTCATGATTCATAAGGTTTCCGATGCGGATCAAGGCGCCAACAAAACCGACGGGTACCACCAACCGGTCGAAAGTCCACAACATGTTTTTGTGCGTTACTTTTTTCGAATAAATCCACACAGCGATAATAATTCCTATTGTTCCACCGTGACTGGCGAGTCCACCTTCCCATGTTTTGAAAATCTCTATGGGATGTGAAAAATAATAACCCGGATTGTAGAATAAAACATGTCCGAGACGCGCTCCGACAACCGTTGCGATAACGACATACAAAAAAAGTTTATCGTACCAATCCGGTTTCAGATTTTCATTATTCCAGATTTTTTTAACAATCCACAAACCTAAAGCGAACCCAATGACAAAAGCAAAAGCGTACCAACGAATTTCTCTACCCCAAAAGGGTATGGTAAATGCCGCAGGATCAGCATTCCATGTGATATAAGATAATAACATCCTTATTCCGATTAATTAATAAACTACAAAAGTATATAAAAAATTTGTATCTTTGCACTATCTTTTTAAGAAACATATTAATTTAATGGAATTTATTATTTTAACAGCGCTTATTTTACTCAATGGGATTTTTTCCATGTCGGAAATCGCATTGGTTTCGGCACGCAAATCGCGATTAGAATCGGAGATGAAAAGAGGTAGCAAAGCAGCAAAAACAGCTTTGAATCTTTCCAACGAACCGGAGAAGTTTCTCTCAATGGCACAAATTGGAATGACTTTGGTCAGCATTCTGACGGGTCTGTATTCGGGAAAAGCATTTGCCGGCGATCTCGCAAAACTCATCGAACCTATTGACATTTTAGCGCCCTATTCCAAAGCAATTGCTACTTTTTTCATTGTATTTGTCGTGACTTTTTTGACCATCGTATTTGGCGAATTGATACCCAAACGACTGGGACTCAGTATGTCCGAACGTATAGCTAAAATTGTGGCGACACCGATGCTTTGGTTATCCCGTATCATGAGTCCGGTTGTTTGGTTGTTATCAAAAACTACAACTGCATTCTTAAAACTATTCGGAATCCCCGACGATGAGAGCAAAGTGACCGAAGAAGAAATCAAGTCATTAGTAAAAGAAGGTTTGGACGCAGGCGAAGTGCAGGAAGTGGAACACGACATCGTAGAACGGGTTTTCAGCCTCGGCGACCGCGACGTGGATTCTATTATGACGCCCCGTAACAATCTGGTAAAGTTGAATATCTCCGACGACAAAGATAAAATCAGGGAAATCGTAATGGAAGAAATACATAATATATATCCGGTTGTGTCGGAAGATTCGGATGAAATTCTGGGTATAGTTTATTTGAAAGATTTGTTCGGAAGGATTGATACTTTCGATTTTTCGCTGGAAGGAATCATGCAACCTATTCAATATCTTCCAGATAGCAAAAGCGTTTACGGCGCATTGGAACTATTCAAAGAAGCGCATGTCAAATATGGATTTGTAACAGACGAATTTGGAGAAGTAAAAGGAATCGTCACCTTGAGCGATATTATGGAAGCCTTAGTAGGTGAAGTTCCTGAAGAAGGGGAAGAACGCTCCATTATCGTGCGCGACGACGGAAGCGTTTTGGTGGACGGGCAATGCTCGTTTTACAATTTCCTTGAATATTTTGATTTGGAAGGTTGGTATCCTGAACACGACTACAATACCTTGAGCGGCTTGATTTTAGATATCTTAGAACATGTTCCGAAAGAAGGAGAAAAATTTTCGTGGCATCATTTTGAATTTGAAATTATTGATATGGATGGAGCAAGAATAGACAAGGTTTTAGTGAAGCAGGAATTAAATGATTCTAAAAAATGATGACAATTCCACTATTTGAAGCAATGGTGGCCGTTGGCGGCAGAAGTAACAAGCGGGTTTTCGCAGGGGAATATTTGCACTTCGTCACACACGATTCGCGCGAAGTAAAAGAAGGTTCCTTATTCGTCGCGTTGAAAGGCCAACGGGCGGATGGACACGATTTTATCAAAGATGCAGAGAAACAGGGCGCAGTGGCTGCCGTTGTAGAACAGGAAGTGGAAGGCGTTAATATTCCACAATTTATAGTTCCTTCTTCTGTCATGGCTTTGGGCGATTTGGCGCGAATTTGGCGCGGAAGACTGAATATCCCTGTCATCGCAGTTACCGGAAGCGTCGGGAAAACCAGTACAAAAGAAATGATTGCTCATGTTCTCGAGGCCAAATTTGAGACGCACAAAAGCCGGAAAAATTACAATAACGAAATAGGACTTCCAACCGAATTGATGAATTTAGACCAAAAGCACCAATGTTCCGTAGTAGAATTTGGAATGAGGAATTTCAACCAAATCAATTATTTATCGAGGATAGCCCGTCCCAGTATTTCCGTGATTACCAATATTGGCATGTCGCACATTGAAATTTTAGGTTCGAGGGAAAATATTGCTAAAGCCAAATCGGAAATATTGGAAGGTATGGATTTGGAAGCCATTCTTATTCTTAATCGTGACGATGATTTTTACGATTATATCAAGACCTTGTCCCATTGTGAAATAATTTCTTTCGGTATGAGCCCCGAAGCGGATATTCGTGTCTCAGACCTCTATTTGAATGAAAAGGCCAATCCGAGTTTCAAATTAAATGGCTTGCAGATTAAAATGAAAAATTGCGTCGGCAGGCATCAGGCATATAATGCTGCTGTGGCTTATGCTGTAGCTACCAAAATGGGTGTTCCTCAAGAAGATCTTATTGATCGGCTTGCCACTTTCAGTACGCCCGATCGGCGCGGGTCTTTCTTGCATTCCAAAAACGGAGCCTTGCTCTTGGATAATACCTACAATGCTGCACCCGACAGCATTCGATCTTCTTTACAAACACTTTCCGAAATCGCAGAAAAGGGGAAAAGAACCATCGCAGTCCTTGGAGAGATGTTGGAATTAGGCGCTTACAGCGAAGAAGCGCACCGGCATATCGGGAAGATAATTGCCGGCATGAATGAGCCGGAATTATTGGTTACTGTAGGAAAACATGCCGAACTAATTGGAAAAGAAGCCAAAAGAAAGAATTGGAAGCATTTTGAAGATGCAGCTTCGGCAGCTCAATTTCTGCTGACAGAAGTTACCGGCGATGATATTGTTTTGTTGCAGGGGTCAAATGGAGTGGGATTGGATTTGGTGGTGAGGGCTTTGGAGGAGTGAAAATAGTATCTCCCTCATATAACTCAAAATTTTGCCGTATAAACTAAAATATCTACCTTTATCATCATAAATGACAAAAGATTGAAAAAATTCTTATCCATTATATTAAAAGTAATTCTTTTCATTGCCGGATTGTTATTACTGCTTTACCTTTTGTTGTGGCTTCCCCCTGTCCAACAAAAGATTAAGAATTTTGCACTGCAGGAAATCATGAAAAAAACCAATAACCAAATGCACATCGGAAATCTTCGGTTTATTCCATTCAACCGGCTTCAATTAGAAAACTTTTTTATTTCCGATTTGCAAGGCGATACTTTACTCTATGCCGAAAATTTCGCCGCCGGCTTTAACTTGTTTAAATTATTAGACAGGAAATTGTTGATTCATTCCATTGATTTGGATAATTTCACTATCCGGATTTCTAAAGGCAGCATCGATTCTCCTTTCAATTTTCAATTTCTGATTGACGCTTTTACTTCCGGTTCACAACCGTCCGGCGCCTCAGCTTTGCAGATTAAATTAGATCAAGTGATTCTGAAAAACGGGAATTTATCTCATAATATTCTGTCCGAACCACATTTAGCCGATAGCCTATTTGATTTTAATCATATTTCGATTCAAAATCTCCAAACGAAAATTCATCTGCAATTCACTGGCTTGGAAAATCTGAAAACGAATGTCGCAGGTCTTTCGTTTACGGAGAAAAGTGGTTTCAAATTGGACGATTTGCATTTCAATTTAGAATCCAAACAAAAAATTATTTCCTTGAAAGACCTTGTCGTTCAATTGCCTCAGTCTGAATTGGACATTGAGCGGGCAACATTTGACTATACCGGCAAGAAAATCACGGATATTTTTACAAAAGCCGGTTATTCTTTTCAAAACCTAAAAGGGAAAATAAGTCCTAAAGATTTGGTTTATTTTTTCCCTCCATTGAAAGATTTTTCGGAGGTATTGAATTTTTTCGGCAAGATGGAAGGAGAATTTCCCGAACTGAATATTCCTTCTGTTGAACTGAGTTATGGCAAATACTTTCTAGTTGCCAACGCTAAAATGTCCGATTTATACGATTGGGAAAAATCGACTTATGCCGCGCAAATAAATAATTGCCGGATAGAAAAAATACAAAAACCGGTTGTCCTGACAAAAGTGAATTTAACCGGAATCATAAACGGTACTTTGCCGGACTTGCGTTTCAACTTGCAGGGAAATAGCAATCAAGGCAATATCAATCTGCAAGGGTCAGGCGGATATATTCCGGCTTCGGGATATTTCAATTTCAATGTAAGCATGACCGCTTCCAATCTCAATGTTAGACAACTACTATCGAACAACGCGTATGGGCTCGCTTCTTTTCAAGCCTCAACACAGGGAATAATTACCGGAAAAGGAAAGATAAACGCTAATTTGGATGCCAACATTAACCGGTTCGATTTCGGTGGGTATGCGTATAAAAATGTTTCCATCAACGGAAGTTACATCGGAGATAATGTGCAATTTGACGTAAGATCGGCAGATGAAAATTTCCGGTTAAACCTGCTCGGAAGCGCTAATCTGAACAAACAGAATCAAGAAGCAACCGTACAGGCAAATATACGCGAAATATGTTTGGATACTTTGAATATATTGTCGGGATATCCCGGCGCTAAAATGGCCGGATTAGTCGATGCACACATCAAAGGTTTCAATCCCGAAACAATGACGGCTTCCATTACCATAGACAGTTTGATGTTCTCAACAGAAAACGGAGCTTTCAAAGATTCACCGGTTGTAATCACTTATTACGCCGGTCTAAATAATCAAAAAGAACTCACTGTTCATTCAAATCTTCTGAATGTGAGAGGGAAAGGAGCATTTACTTTTGATGGAGTCAATCGCTCAATCCGGCAAGCGCTTCCGGTATTCTTTCCGGAAAAAAAAGGAAAAGCGCAATTAACCTCATTGCCGAAAGAAAATTTTAATTTATTCATTACCATTCATCAAGCCGATACACTTTCGCATCTGTTCGGAATGAAACTCAATATTCCAGATTCGGCTTTATTGGTTGGGAAATACAGTTCAGGCGATTCACTCGTGAATTTTGGTGCAACTGCGTTCTTCCTCTTCAGCGCTACAGACACAAGCAAACTGAATCTCAATTTGTTAAATAACCGAGATAATTTGGCTGTTCAAATCGATGTAAATAATCGTTCGCCAGAACATAAGTTGGCCGGCAATATAGGTGCAAATATTCATTTTATTCAAAATCCGGAAAAGTTGATTCCGGATATACGAATTGATCTGGATTCCGGTTTGATATCTTTTAATCAAACGGCTTTCCAAATTTCTCCCGCACAAATAAATATCCGCGATAGCCTGTATGAAATCCGTAATTTTGCTTTGAGTCATTCTCCTTCGGAATATTTGAAAATTAATGGCATTATCTCGGGAAACAGAAATGACTCACTTTTAGTTGATATTAATCATTTTGAAATCAAGACTATTTTGAATGCATTGAAATACAACATTCCTCTGTCGGGAAGCGCTTCTGGAGAAATTTCACTTTCCCGGTTATTAAGCGCTCCGCGCCTTATAACGCGTAATTTCACTGTTGAAAATATCCTGTTTAATAAAGATACAATTGGAAACCTCGGTTTGACAAGTGGATGGAGTTCCGCAAGGCAAGGATTATTTTTAAGAGCAACTTTGAGCAATCCGGCCGTACCGGAGTCGGTCGTCTCGGGATTTATCTTTCCGGAAAGAGATACGCTGGCTTTAACCGGTACCATTCAAGGCGTTAAGTTAAAATGGTTTACCGATTACGGCAAAGATAACATCTACGGTTTGAATGGAACATTTGGCGCTAAAATCCGGATCGACGGTAAAATTTCAGATCCTAATTTAACCGGAATGGCTTATTTAAAAGATGCAAAAGCCGGTATCACTAAAACCAATACGGTGTATCAAGTTTCGGATTCGGTTGAATTACAACACGAAAAAATCATTTTCAAAAATTTTACCGTTTACGATGCAAATAAACAAACCGGAAAAATCAACGGAACAATTAGTCACAAACGTTTCTCAAACTTAAATCCTCAATTGACGCTTGATTTCAATAATTTTTTAGTCTTGGACAATACCCAACAAATTGATAGCTTGTTTTTCGGAAAATTAAATGTAAACGGACGGATCAACGTAAGTCTGCAAAACAATAACTGGCTCGTACAAGGAAATTTAACTCACGGAAGACTTAATTCTGTCCTTTTTAATATGCCCGAAACGGCTGAAGCGCAACGTTACAGTTGGATTACTTTTGAAAATAGTAAAAGAGAGAAAACCGCAACCGGACAAAATCCGGCGCTGGCAGAAAACTCCAAATTTTCTCTTCCGGTGAGACTCAATCTTACATTTTCGGTTAATCCCGGTTTGAATGTTGGTGTTGTTTACAATCCATCGACACGCGACATCGCACAAGTACAAGGAACCGGAGCGATTAGTTTTTCGTACGATTTAAACAATATGACGATGTCGCTAAATGGCGCTTATACGGTAACGAGCGGAGAATGTACTTTTTCTTTGAGAAATATTGCACGGAGAACATTCCAAATTCAAAACGGCGGAAAATTGACTTTCACCGGCGACCCGATGAATACAAGTTTCGACTTGACGGCCATTTACAGTTTAAGAGCATCCCTGACTGCTCTTGATCCGAGTTTTTCCGGAATAACCTCGGCCAACCAAATTCCGGTGAATTGCCTTTTAACTGTCAGCGGCACTATGAAAACCATGCAACTGCAATACCAAATCCTTCTGCCGAACGAATCGGCTGATATTCAACGAAGAATGGACGGTCTGCTCTACACCGATGACATCCGGATCAAGCAAATGGCTTATTTGATGGCTTTGGGAACTTTCATGCCAATCAGTTCCGGAATTCAATTACCGAACAGTTCAAATATTTGGGCTTCTATTGCTTCTTCATCCGTCAATTCACAGTTAAATAATTTGTTGTCCGGCATTTTAAATGACAATTGGACAATCGGGACCTATTTATCCAGCAGAAACGGGAACATGACGAATATGGATATGGACGTCAATATTTCTACCAAACTGTTCAATGACCGGTTGGAATTGCGCGGCACTTTGGGTTATCACAACAATACCTATCAAACGGATAATTTCACCGGCGACTTTGATTTGGAATATAAATTATCTCCCGGCGGAAATGTCTTGTTGCGCTTTTTCAATATTACCAACAATGAAATTTATGAAAGAGCGAGGATGACGCAGGGCGTCGGAATTATGTACAGGCGGCGGGGGAAAACATTTAATCAGTTGTTTCGGAGTTTCAGAACAATAAGAAGGGCTGCTGCAGAATCAAAATGAGTTCATTTAGAGATTCTTCTCTATCAACTTTGATAAGCCATCTCCCGGTCTGATCGCAATAATTGTTCCTGTTTTATCAATCACAAATTGGCAAGGTATACCTTGGTTACCCAATATATTATAGTCTTGTTGAACAGCATCCTTATAATCAAATAATACATTAAATGTATAATGATTATCATTGATGAATTTTGATACTTTTTCTTTGATTTGTTCATCAGTAAATTTCCCTGCTTCACGTTCACCGCAATCAATAAAGAAAAACGCTATATTGCTGTTGTCTTTATATTGGGTTACCAATTTTTGCATGCCGGGAAATGAAGCTCTACAAGGAGCGCACCAAGTTGCCCAGAAATCCAATACGACTAATTTGCCTTTATAATCGGAAAGTTTTACTGTTTTACCTTCCAGATTTGTCAATTCAAAATCAATGGCTTTTGTTGTTCCTAAAATTCTTTGAACATTATTCGCATTATCTTGTAATTCCTTTTCAACAATTTTATCATGAGCCTTTTCTCCTTTTTGTTTTATTGCTTCAAATTGAGATTCCGGCAGATTAAGTTGTTGGTAAATAGAATGTAACTGATTCAGTAAATTTTCGGAAACCACGCCATTTTCTAATTTTGATTCTATATAACTTTTTGCAAATTCAGGTCCTTTTGCCTTCTCTGCAAATGCTGCATATCTTTCTTTATTGCCTGCGTCATTAAAGTTTTGCTTTTCAAATTCTTCTTCGTATTGAAGCGCTTCATCATACTTCCCTTGTTTATAGAGGATCAATGCGTATGTATCGGCATTGTTATTATACATATTTTTCAGCGGATCTATATTATCGTTTCCCTCAAGATGCAGCATTCTATTCTTTACTAAATCAAGAGATTTTTTAGAAATAGCTTCTGCATAATCCAAATCTTTTCCAGGTGAAGTTAAATCTTGTCCCGAAAGGTTCCATGCAGCACTATTATATGCTTCAGCTATTATCAATTGATCACAATCCTTTAAATTTTCAATGCTTGTAGTGTCCTTATTTGCAAGATAGAGCCATACCAAAAATTGATTAAAACGATTTTTCGTTTGTGCAGAACCATCTTGAAAATTCGTTTCATATTGTTTCATCGTTTCTTTTACATTTTCAATGGTCTTATCGGGCTTTCTAAAAAAATCATTCCAAAATTTACGTTTGGCAAATTCACCTGTTGGATATTTTTGAATTGCCAAATCCGTGATTTCTTGACATTTATCTTCCATTTTTAAAAAGAACCATCCTTTTTCAATTTCGATTTCAATTCCGGATTCTCTACATATAGTTTTTCATACTGATTAACTATATCTTGAGGAGTAATATTAAGTTTTAAAAAATAATTTGCATTATGTACTAATCCCAATTGAAGCAAAGTCGATTTAACAATTTCATCATGATTTTTATTTTTTAACAACACTACATACCCTTTGCCAAAATTATCATCAATTGTATTCCCTTGTGAATCAATTATAGTGAAATAAAGAACACCCATCGAATCAGGTTGTGCAATAAATTCGTAAACATTACCATTTTTTTGAATAGGTACCGACTTATTAACAAAGACGCCCAGTATATTCGCTTTGCTATTTTCAGGAATAGCTATGCCTTTAGGTTGATACACAAATATTTTCCCTTCGTTTGTAGGTTGAGTATCTTTCAAATACATTTTCCCTTGTGCAAAAGTGCATGTTGCACAACAAATAAACAAAACTGTAACAAGACTTTTCATATGCTAATTGAATTATTACTTAAACTTCTAATGCATTATTTGTCACAAAGGTATAAAATATTTTATTTTTATATCCATTTATTCAATAAATCATCAAATATCCCCGTATAATAAAATGGAACATTATAAAGATTAAACGATTTCCCTCTGGGAGTAGTTACTCTATCGACCGAAAATTTCCCCGACCAAATACGGACAGCCGTTTGATGTTCAACCTCATCCATAAAATGTGCTCCGCCACTCTTCCACGCCACGCATCCGCAATATCCGTTACATTAAAAACATCCTTTTGTATGCTTGCTACATAGTAATAAAATGACGGTAAGACTTTAAATTTTGCAATATCCGAACAAAACTGTAATTTTGAAGCAAATATTAACGGCTTGAAACGCTATCCTAAATATTTGCTTTTTGGACTTTTGCTGCTTGCGTTTTTCTCTTGCAGTACCACCAGACATATTCCCGAAGGACAATATCTTCTGAACAGCGTAAGCCTTGAAACCGATTCGAGCGATCTCTCCAAAACCGGTTTGATGGAACTTATCCAACAAAGACCTAATAATCCAAAATTTGGCTTGATGATTTATAATCTGGTCAATAATGATTCTACATGGTTCAAAAGGTTGATTCGCAAAATAGGAAATCCACCGGTTATTTTCAGTCAAAGATTACTTAATCAAACCATTAACGAGATGACTATCGAAGTGAAAAACCGAGGTTTTCTGAATGCCCAAGTACAGGCTGTTCTCGATACGACAGGCCAAAAAATTTCCGTTGCCTATCATATTCACGAAGGAACTCCTTATCGAATAAAAAATTATGAAATTAGTTTTCCGAACGAAAACATGAATAATCTGGCGAAGGGAATCCGTATCGAAAGGGCTCAGTCCGATTCAACCCGTTTTTCTACCGAACAAGACCGGCGAAGAAGGACAAACCGTAATCCTTTTTCTCTCAGAAACCAACAAACAATACTTAGCCCCGGTACGATTTTTGATATGACAACTCTCGACCGGGAAAGAGCCCATGTGAGCAGCCGCTTGCGCAATAACGGTTATTTCCTCTCAACCATCGACAATTTGCACTTTCTGGCTGATACTGCTTTGCGATCCAATGAGGTGGATTTGACTATGATTCTGAGAGATACAACACAAACAGAAGTTTTCACGATAAAAAAAATAAAGGTTTTCAGCGGATATGATTTTCTGAATAGCGAAAATTTTTCAATCGTTGATTCTGTCACTAAAAACGATATTACCATTTATTACGATTCACTTCGATTTCTCAGGCCGAAATTCATCATGGATAAAATATTAATTCGTCCCGGTGGATTATTTCGCGAACGATCCGTCCAATCAACCTTCAATCTCTTTCAAGCGCTGAACAGTATGGGAAGAGTGGATGTGAGATTCGATGAAAAAAACTATCCGGATACATCCCTTTTGGATTGTGGAATCTATCTTGCTCCCGGAGATATGCACTCCATTCAAGCCAGCTTGAACGGTACGAATAAAGCCGGCGATTTGGGCGTTGCAGTAGATGTTAATTATGGGAATCAAAATCTTTTTAACGGTTCGGAACTGTTCAATATTCGTCTCAATGCAGCATACGAATTTGTGAACAGTAAAGGAGATAATGCCATCGGCCATAATTTTTACGAACTGGGGATAACGCCTTCTTTGACTTTTTACCAACTTCATCTACCTTCTTTCATAAGGAATTACATATACGATAGATTTAATCCTCAAACACAATACAGTTTAGGATTCAACATCCAACAAAGGCCTCAATATACCCGCAATTTCTTTAATTTAAATTGGCAATTTCGCTGGTCGGGACGCAATAATATTGTTACGCATACGATCAACCTAATCAATATCAATTATGTGTCTATGCCTTGGATATCAAAAGACTTTCAAGATTATCTAAACAATAGTGTCGATTCTCTGACTCGTTACAGCTACGCAAATATATTCACTGCAGGAAGCGGTTATAGCCTCATATACAGTAATGCCAATTCCGGACAAATCCGCCAGAATTTATACACCGTTCGCTTTAATGCCGAATCTTCCGGTAATATTCTGAATGCAATTATGTCTTTAAAAAAGACGCCCAAAAACGGCCAATACGAGATTTTTAGAAATCCCTTTGCCCAATATGTGAAAGGAGATTTCGACTATTCCGAAACCGTTCGATTGAGCGAAACCGAATCCTTTGCCTATCATGCCGCTTTAGGATTGGCCTATCCGTATGGAAACTCAAGCATTTTGCCTTTTGAGAAAAGGTATTATGCAGGCGGACCAAACAATGTAAGAGGTTGGTGGACAAGGTATTTAGGGCCGGGTTCTTTTAGCAGGGAAGTTGCTGACAACATGATTTACCATGTGGGTGATATTAATCTTCTTCTTAGCGCCGAATATCGTTACAAAATCCTCGATTGGATGGAACCTGCCGCATTTGTTGATTGCGGAAATATTTGGACAATAAAGGATTATTCCGATCAACCCGGCGGGCTTTTCAAATGGAGTTCTTTTTATAAAGAGATGGCAATCGGCACAGGCGTCGGTTTGCGTTTCGATTTCACCTTCCTGATCTTTCGGCTTGATGCAGGCACGCGCGTGTATGATCCTGCGCGACCTGAAGGAGATCGTTATGTTTTTTTGAAGGGGAATTTTTTGAGTAAATCGGCGATTTATGTGGCAATTGGGTATCCGTTTTGAGTGGAAAACTTGCCATATCAGTCAACGCATAAAAACTGCAGTAAAGTAAAAACTTTGTACATAAAATTTTTCAGAATAAAATATTATCACTACCTTTGTGCTCGAAAATATTTGAAAAACAAATCCATGGGCTTGACTGGTTTTGACAGCGGGTAGAAGTGGTTTGTAAGCATGCAGTGCGTCGTTGTTCGGCACTATAATCTCGGATGATAAAAATTAATTGGCGAAAATACTTACGCTCTCGCTGCTTGATTGAAGTATAGTAGATCATAAGCTTTATTCCGGTTCAAGGAATCGGAACGAGACATCACCCGGAAGCTGTGGCTTCGAAGCAATCCGAAACGGTGGTGCAGGAATATCGGAGATAGTTTGAAGGACGTCCCGGCCTTCGGATGAAATTCAGGGAATAAGTTTCATATTCGGTTGCCTTACGCTTGTATGAAATCGAAAACTTCAGTAAGGATAAGCATGTAGAAAGCAAATTAATTCCTCGTTTGGACGAGGGTTCGAATCCCTCCAGGTCCACGACCAACATTGATTATCAATGTTTTATGAAATAGACACCCAATTTTACACCCTAAAATGTAAAGTTGGGTGTTTTGTTTTTCGTTTGATTTTTCGGTAACCTTGCTTGCATGTAATTCAAAGAATTTTATGTAAATTTGTCCAAAATTAATAAATTTGCAATGAAAAATTTCGCGAATAATAACAAAGGAATAAATTATGATGAACTTAACAGACAGACAAATAGCGTACTTGACGGAACAGTCAGGATTAACGCCTTATCATTGGCAGAGGAGCAGGGACGCAATCGCGGAGGCAGAAGAAATGTCGAAGCATCCTTACTCTTACAAGGAGAAATTGGCGCAGACTGCACGCAATACAGCAATACGCGAGAGTGGCAGGAAATAATTTTAAAAGATTATTCTCTACACGAAGGGATATAACTCAATCATTTTCGCATTATTCATAGTAACAAAGATACAAATATTCGGTACAATTCCAAGTCAATTATCTTCCGGGAGAATTAAAAGCGACGGGAGTAGAATCCGGAATAGAAAAGGAAAGCGTCATCATCCGAACGGCCGGAACGCCTGCAAAAATTCGTTTGACTCCGGATCGTGCAACAATTGGAAGTTCACGAAATGATTTATCATACGTTCACATAGAGTTGTTAGACAAAAATGGACTAATTGTCCCGGATGCAGATTGTCAAGTGCGGTTGTCGGTATCCGGTCAGGGAGAAATCGCGGCAGCCGGCAATGCATCGCCGACAGACATGGAGAGTTATCGATCATTTACTCCCAAAACTTTCCATGGAAAAGCTTTGGCAATAGTCCGTCCGTCGAAAAAACCCAGAACAATTGTACTCAAAGCAGTTGCCGACGGATTGCCGGAGGCTTCGGTCGAAGTGAAAGTGAATTGATTCCTGAAAAAATATCTGTCATTATTTTGTACCGAGCGGTACCGAAACAGGGAGCGGTCGGTACAACAACCGGTGAGCAGGGCTTCCTATAGTAGGAGACCGCGTATGCTTCTTTTAATGCTTTTCCCAAAATCAGAAAGACTGGTTGCCTGTGTTTTAGCAGATCGCGTAGAATTGCAATTACTGAAACCATAGCCTGATTGTTGCGGACATACATTGCTTTCCCATTCACTCCAGTGCAAATTTCCCAACAACGAAGCTGGAATTTCACCTGTCAGCCGGTTCTGCATTAGTAACAAGGTTTGCAGTTCCGGCAACGATCCCAAATCCGGCGGTATTGTGCCGGTCAGGTTATTGTTATTCAATGCAAGCGATTGCAAATGAATAAATTGTGAAATGTAAGCCGGAATTGAATTTGACAGACTATTTCCATACAGATGCAAAGCCTTCATAGAGGTTAAGACCGACCATGAAGATGGAATATCGCCCGTGAAAGCGTTATTACTTACATCTATGTATATCAGTTTTTGGTATGCCGACCAACCGGCAGGCAAACTCCCTGTCAGTTGATTTCCGGCAAATGCCAGGTATTCTAATTCAGGAATATTGGCATTTAGCGCCGGTAATGAAGTTAATTTGTTTAGACTCATGTCAAGAACCAATAATTTGGCAAGCTGGCTTAAAGACGGAGCGTCTCCGGAAAAACCGTTGTCCGACAAATCGAGATAGCTAAGCTGCGTCAGATTACCTATTTCTGCGGGAATAGCGCCAGATAGTTTGTTGCCGCTCAGGTCGCAATATTGAAGCTGGGTTAAGCGTCCAATACTTGCGGGCAAAGAGCCGGAGAGATTACTGCCGGGGAATTTTAAGGCAGTCACGCGACCATCGGCGTTCTTTTCCACACCGAGCGCCGGATTAGCGCCAATCACTTTACTCAAATCGACAATAGCAAGGCTGTCGCTTTGAATATCACTTGTCATGGGTTGCGACACCGTTACCGATGCAGAAACAGTATTGCCTTCCACAGTACAAGTGATAGTAGCCGATCGTGAAGCGGTTGTCAGATTCGCTTCACTTTGAACCAATACCGTACTGTTGTCCTGTTTGGTTACTGACAACCAACTGCCGGAAGAGGCGACCGTCCAATCGGTAGCATTATACTAAGCTCGTTTATAATATTAGATAATAATTTGTTTTTATTAAAAAAACCTGTACATTTGCAGCAAAAACACTATGTTGCAAGTAATCATAAAAGAAGAAGATAAAGCGAT